>Ga0224501_10004903_pt1 | contig 10557 bp, 10 predicted proteins | sample SF_Oct11_sed_USG_4_FD_169105 | JGI IMG/M metagenome (GOLD analysis project Ga0224501, IMG submission 169105) | Sediment microbial communities from San Francisco Bay, California, United States - SF_Oct11_sed_USGS_8_1 | ecosystem: Environmental > Aquatic > Marine > Sediment | place: USA...
TGCAGGCCGAACCCAGCACTTCTTCCAGCGTTCCTGTATTATGGTAAGGCTGGGTGTCGCCGAAGAGCGGGGTGACTGGGTGCAGTTTCTGGCCCTGGATAATCTGATTAACGAAGTAGCGGTAGCCCATGTCCGTGGGAACGCGGCCTGCGGAGGTATGCGGCTGATACAGGTAGCCCAACTCTTCCAGGTCCGCCATTACGTTGCGGATGGTGGCAGGACTCAGGCGCTTTTCCAGCTTTTTGGAGAGCGTGCGTGATCCCACCGGCTCGGCAGTGACCACGAAGTCGTTGATGGTCTCCAGCAGAATGGTGCGGCTTCTTTCGTCGAGAATCACTTGTCTCATAACTACCGAAAAAATAAGGGTTGAAGGACGTTTCTACTGCTTAAATTAACAAGCTCCAGCAACGATGTCAACCAGCCCAGCACCGGAGAAGATTGAACCGGAGCAAACAGGTACGGTCGAAGGATTACTTTCGCCATCCGGAATTTAAATTTTACCTGCGGCGGTTCGCCGCTCACTTTTCAACGATCTGTGTGCCGACACCGGCTTTCGTGAAAATTTCCAGCAGGATGGCGTGCTTGACCCGTCCATCAACAATGTGGGTTTTGGTCACGCCTTCCTTGAGTGCATCGAGGCAACAGTTCACCTTGGGCACCATTCCATCCCGAATCACCTTGGATCGAATCAGCTTTTGCGCTTCTTTTCGGTTCAGGCCGGTGAGGAGTTTGCCGTTCTTGTCCTTGACGCCCTCGATGTCCGTCATCAGCAACAGTTTCTCCGCTTTCAGCGCGCCGGCAATTTTACCGGCCACGAAATCGGCGTTGATGTTCAATGTTTCGCCTTTTTCACCGCGGCCGATGGGAGCAATGACGGGGATAAACTCCGCATCGTCCAGTGTTTTTAATATATTGGGGTTGACCTGTTTGATGTCTCCCACCAGACCCAGATCGATAATTTCCGGGCGGTTGGTTTCGGGACATTTTTTGACTTTTCTGAAACGCTTGGCCTGAATCAGGTCGCCGTCTTTGCCGGTGATGCCGACCGCGTTGCCGCCGTGCCGGTTGATGAGGGAAACGATATCCTGGTTGATTTTGCCGCCCAGCACCATTTCGACCACATCGATCATCTCCTCGCTGGTGACGCGCTGGCCGTCAATGAATTTCGACTGGATTCCGAACAGCTCCAGCGTTTTGCCGATCTGCGGTCCGCCGCCATGTACGATGACAGGGTTGATACCGATATACTTCATCATCACCACGTCCAGAGCGAAGTTGTTCTTCAGTTCTTCGGACACCATGGCGTTGCCGCCATATTTAATGACGATGGTCTTGTTGTAGAATTTTTTGATGAAGGGAAGCGCTTCGATCAGCACTTCCGCTTTCTGGATGCTTTTTTTCATTTTTAATTTAGAGGATGTAGCGACTCAGGTCTTCGTTTTCGATAATATCTTTCAGTTTGTTCCGCACGGTGGTGGCATCGATTTCAACTTTCTGGTTTTTCATTTCGGGCGCATCAAACGAAATACTCTCCAGCAGTTTTTCCATGACCGTCTGGAGCCTCCGCGCGCCGATGTTTTCGGTCCGCTGGTTGACATGAGCGGACATCCGGGCGATTTCACGAATGGCGCCGTCTTCAAACTTCAAATGGACCTCTTCCGTTCCCAGAAGCGCCGTGTACTGCTTGATCAGCGCGTTATCCGGTTCAGTCAGAATGCGGTAAAAATCCTCTTCAGTCAACGATTCCAGTTCGACGCGTATCGGAAACCGGCCCTGAAACTCCGGAATCAGGTCCGAGGGTTTGGATGCATGAAACGCCCCCGCGGAGATGAACAGGATATGATCGGTCTTGACGATACCGTATTTGGTATTGATGCTGGAGCCTTCGACGATCGGGAGCAGGTCGCGCTGAACGCCTTCGCGCGATACGTCCGGCCCCTGAGCTCCCCGACCCCCGGTGATTTTATCGATTTCGTCGATGAAAATGATACCGCTCTGCTGGGCGCGGTCGATAGCGGCCTGCACGACTTTATCATGATCGATTAATTTTTCCGCTTCCTGTTTAGTGAGCACCTTCAGCGCATCCGGCACTTTCATTTTTTTGTGCCTGATTTTTTTTGGCATCAGGTTGCCGAGCATATCCTTGATATTGTTGTCCATGTCCTCCATGCCGGGAGGGGAGATCACTTCCATAATGGGGCCCGACCGTTCCTCGATTTCGATTTCAACCACGCGGTCCTCGAATCGTCCGTCATGCAGGTAGCCCCGGAATTTTTCCCGCGTCTGTTCATACTGCTGTTTACCCAGCGTATCGGAGGCGAACTCCCGGTTTTCCGCAGATTGGTGGCTGGGGTGCGGGGGCAGAAGAATATCCAGAAGACGTTCTTCAGCGTACTGCCGGGCCTTTTCCTGAACCTCTTGTTCCATTTCCTCCTGAACCATGCGCTTGGTCAATTCGACCAGGTCGCGAACCATCGATTCGACATCGCGTCCGACGTACCCGACTTCGGTGTATTTAGAGGCTTCGACTTTGACGAATGGAGACTGGGCCAGCTTGGCCAGCCGCCGGGCAATTTCCGTTTTGCCGACGCCGGTCGGACCGATCATAAGAATATTTTTCGGCGCCACTTCGTCGCGCATGTTATCCGGCAGTTGTTGCCTCCGCCACCGGTTGCGCAGGGCGATGGCTACGGCCCGCTTGGCCTTGTCCTGTCCGACAATGAAGTTATCCAGTTCGCCGACTATTTTTTTCGGAGTCAATGACGCCATGAAATCCTGGCGTGACTGCGGGTCGATCCTGGGTGTTTCTACTGCATGGTCCATGAATTATATTTCCTCAATCGTAAGATTCGAATTGGTATAGATACATATGGAGCCCGCAATTTTCATGGCTTCTTCCACGATATTGCGTGCGCTCATTTCCGTATGTGCCGCGAGTGCCTGAGCCGCGGCCTGGGCGTACATGCCGCCGGAACCGATACCCATAATGCCGTCGTCGGGTTCCACCACGTCGCCGGTACCGGAAATCAGAAACGATTTTTCCTCATCGACTACTACCAGCATGGCTTCGAGCCGGCGGAGCAGCTTATCGGTCCGCCAGTCCTTGGCCAGTTCCACTGCCGACCGGGCCAGGTTGCCATTGTATTTTTCCAGCTTTTCCTCGAACCGGGCGAACAGGGCAAAGGCGTCGGCGGTGCCTCCGGCGAATCCGCCGATGATTTTATCTTTATACATCCGGCGGACCTTGCAGGCGGAGGCCTTCATAACGGTATTGCCGAGCGTGACCTGGCCGTCGCCGCCGACCGCTACTTTCCCGTTCTTGCGGACCACCAGTATGGTGGTGCCGTGCATTTCAACTTTTGACATGAGACGCCTTGAATGAAAATTACTTGTTTAGAGATTCCTGTAAGGAAGCTCAACCTATTTTTATCATGGTTTTCGGGAATTGGCACCCGAATGTTGAGCGCGGGGGTGAGCCTGGTCGTAGGTTTCGATCAACCGGTCCACCGTCAGATGCGTGTATTTCTGGGTGGTGGACAGGCTGGCGTGGCCCAGCATCTCCTGGATGGTGCGCAGATCGGCCCCGCCTTCCAGCAGGTGGGTGGCGAAGGAATGGCGGATGGAATGCGGAGAGTGACCGCCTGAAACCAGTTGATCCAGATATTTTCCGACGATTTTTCGAACACCCCGAGTGGTCAAGCCGCCTCCCCGGGTATTTAAAAAGACAGCGGAGGGGAGGGGGTCGGGCTTTTTCTTTCGAATAAGGGTTTCCCGCCGACTCAGATAACCGTTCAGGGCGGCGATGGCTTTGCCACCCAAGGGTAACCAGCGCTCCTTTTTACCCTTTCCCAGAACCCGTACTTTCTGGCTTTCGAGGTGGATAAAGTCCATCTGCAGGGTAACCAGTTCGCTGATCCGCATTCCGGTACTGTAGAACATTTCCAGCATGGCGCGGTCCCGGGTACCGATATAGGTATTCTTGTCGGGCAATTCCAGCAGGCGAAAAATGTCATCGACCGATAAAAAGGAGGGCAGGTAGTTTTCCTTTTTAGGAGCGGGTATGGATTTAACGACATTGTTCTGGAGGGAGCCTTCCCGGCACAGAAACTTGAAAAATGAACTGAGCGAGGACAGCTTGCGGCTCATGGTGGTTCCGGTGAAACCCTGATCGTGCAAATTGACCATAAACGACCGCAGGGCCACCCGGTCGATCTGCTGGATGTCAACGGACCCCTTCGCGTTGCAGGCGTGGCCGGTTTTCTTGAGAAACTGCGCCAGCTGATTCAAGTCGCTGAGATAACTCGTCACCGTGTGTTCCGAGGCGTTTTTCTCTGCCACCAGGTGCTTTCTGAATTTTTCGATGTGGTCCTGCAATGAGGACTCCTTTAAAATCAATGTATTATAAACTTTAACCCGCCGGCTGGGGGTTGTCAAGAAACGCTCTTTGGTGATCCTGGAGATGCATTTGCGGGAAAATGGAGTATGATCGCATTAAATGATTTTAAATTTGTGAATCGATTTGATGTAGCGGCATCTAATCTAAAAATCATCACCTTTTTTAATTCTGGAGTGTCATGACCTCTTTTTCGCCGGAAGACGAACCAAAAGCCAGAGAAACGCTGAGGATATTATCCGAACTCAAGGAAAAAGCCGAGTTATTGTCCGAGCATGTGGAGTCGCGCAAGGAGGCGCTCGAGGAGGAGATCGAGGAGAGTCTCCACGAGGCGATTCAGAATGCCCGCGACAGCCTGGAGCGGATTCAGGAAAATATCGAACCCAAGCTGGAAAAAATCATTCAGGAACGTTTGGATGTGATTCGTCACCAGATGGATGAAATGAAATACGAGGCGCGTGAATCGGTGCGTACTGAAATTGATAAAAAATCGGACGAATTGAACCGGAAGGTTCTGGGTGCCCTGGAGGGAACCATCCGGGACCAGGTGGGGCAGGGGATGGTGGAACTACGGGCGAAGCTCGGCGATGCGGTGCGCGACGAGGTGCACGGCTCTCTAAAGGAAATTCGCGAAACCACCCGCGAGGGTCTGGCGAAGGCTCAGCAAATGGTTTGGGTCGGTTTAGGTGCGGCCGGGGTGGCGGTTATCGGTGTGGTAGCTTTGTTTCTGAGCCGATAACTCACGTAATCATCCAGAATAAAAAGAACAGCATTAAAGAAGCGATTATCACCTGCCAGATAAAACTGAAGCCGGGCCCGGTAAACAGGACTCCGAAAGTCATCACGCAAAGAATGATAAAGGCAACGATCAGGCGGGTCTTTTGGCTGAATTTAGATTTCATGGGGTCAGAATGTACGCCGAATGATGGCCAGGGTGAAAGGATCTGTTAATTGAGGGAAGGGATGTATTCTCCGGCGAGACCCAGTCATCAGGCGAAGTACTTTTTGATTTCTTCCACCATAAAAATATCTTCGACCTCTGAAAGAATATCTTCAACTTCCAGATTATCGGCGTCCTCATCTTCCAAAGCCTGTTCCCAGAACGGTTGCTTTTTGTCTTTGAAACCCAGGCGCGGATAGGACTCCAGGAATTCCTGAATATCCGTAAGCTCAAACGCTTCTTTGATTTCTGAGATAAAGTCGTTCCGCAGGTGTTTTAAGTCTTCCAGTTTTTCGAGAGATTTCTGATAGGTGCTTTGCACCGTCAGGGCATAATTCTCTTGAATGGTCGGATCGTTTTTCGAGAGCGGAGTGTGAAGGGCACTCTCTTCGTCTGAGTTGTACAGGTATTTGGTTTTGGACTCGGCCTGTTTCACCGAAACTATAAGAGGGCAAAACTTTTCGCCGATCAAATAGGATAGCCCGTCATACACCCCATAGTCATCTGTGATTTCCAGCGCCTCCCGGCAGTACCCCTTGATCTGGTGATAATCCAAAGAGTCCATGTTTTCCACCCCATACGTTGCGTGAATTAAAAGCGTACCCCTTATTCTCTGCAATATGACCCGAAAGTTCAACCTATTATTATGATTTTAAAGGAGATGTAAACAGATTTATTGACAGGCAAGAGTGTGCGATGTCCTATGCCGTTTAAATATACGAAATTAAAGGGTATCTGAGTATGGAGCTTGTCTGTAAAAGAACAATCCCTGAGTCTTAACATATCGTTGAAGGCTTTTTCAGGCCGGAAAAGGAGCTCTGGGAAGGCTCCGATCTCTCTGCCGACCTACTTGGCCGCCCCTTCGTTTGGTGTGAAACCAACGTCCACCCCCGCGGTTCCAAAAGCAGGGATCCAAATGCAGGTGCCGACCTGCAGAATAGCGGGCCGGTTTTTTAGCCATCGACCCATTCAGGGCAAGGCAAGGGTAATGCTTACCGAATCCGGGGATATCCGTGCCGGGTATTCGAAGCTGGAATTTAAAGGGGTCCATCCCTCCCTTTTCCTTGTGGAAATGGAGCGGTTCCTTACGGGTTCGAATAGTAGATGGGCTTTTCATGATGATTCCCTCTCATTTTTCTAAATTAAGGAATATTTAATCCTTTCCACCTATAAATATAGTCCCCTGGCTGTAGTGGGGCCTCTATTTTTGTTGGGCGCAAAATTGTGGAGGCGGAAGGGGAGAGGGAGCAGTAGAGAAAACTAAAATGCCTGCCAGTGATTTTCTGGCAGGCATTGGGACTTTGTGAGGTTTATTACTTTATTTTGTCATTACATTCTTGTTCAAGCTTGGGGTCGACAATGTTGCCGCATTGAGTTTTGCTTTGGCTCGCCACCGCAAAACAGAATTTCTGGAGTTCCCGGTCTTTAATCAGGGAACAATAATAAGTGGTGTGATTTTTATTCTGATAGCGGTTCTGTTTCTGCTCATCCGTTTTGGCCTTATCGATTTCGAAAGCCCTGCACAGATTCAGCTGATCCTTATCTTTATGTTGTTCACAGGGATCACCGGTATTGGGTTCCGCCTGCGACCCATTGGGAACCAAAAGAACCAGGCTCATCATTAATCCCAGCAGTCCCAGTATTTTCAAGTTCTTCATAGTCTTCTCCTAAGGGTTTTGAAAAGGAATTTATTCCCGGAACCGCCCGCTTCCCCCGAAACCCAGAGGTGAGCTTGGATTTTTACAATCCTGACGGTAAGAACTGCAATAGTTTAATAGGATATACGTTTTCTAGGGGATGGGTCAATAGGGCAAGGAGTAGGATTTGCCAATTTGTTGCAAAAAGAGGCATTAGAGTGCTTTGTTTTTCAATGGGTCACGGGTTGAGGCCCCGGTTAGTGTAATTCTTTATATCGGAAGATTAATTGGTAAAGTAGGAGCTGACTGTGAAGGTCAAGGCATCCATTCAGCGCCGCCAAGGGCACTCTATCGAAACAAGAGCAGTGGTATTTTGCAGGCCTTGATTAAGGAGGCGGTTGTACTTCCAAGGAACAGGCTATGCATGCGCGAATGGCTGTATGCACCTGAAACCAGAAGATCAATTTCATTTTCCACCACATAAGAGGATATCACCTGATCGGCGTGTTGGCTTTGTTTGGTTTTGTGTATGACATTGAACCCTGCTTTGCGCAAAGTTTGTTCAGCATCTGATGTTTCGATGTCGTCTTTTCCACGATCAACGGCCAGGATATGGCACTCCACATCCTTTTTGAGCAAGGGCTGCTGAGTGATATAGTCGATCGCTTTATGCACGCTATGTTTACCGTCATAGGCAATCAAGAAACGTTTGATTGGGCGGACAACGGCAGAGATGATAAATAGAGGTTTATGGATGGAGCGTGCCACTTTTTCCAGATTGGAACCAAGATAAAGGGATCCTCTATCAGCGTGTTCACCCCGTTTGCCCATGAAGATCATGTCAACAGAATCTTCAAATTCCAGAATGGTTTCAACCAGACTACCGCGCCGGTGGATACGATTTACTGTTTCGATGCCTGCTTCTTTCAGGATTTTGGCGCTGTGTTCAAGAATGAATTTCCCCTTTTCCTGATCCAGGCGACCTCGTTGCTCATCCACTCTTGTTAATTCATCCAGAAGGTGACTGCGTGCTTCAAAGCCCATTACTCCGGTATGGTCTGTCGGCGCTTCATAGTCTGAAGGACGTCTCAAAACATGAAGAAGATCAATTTCAGCATTCAGGTGTTTAGCAACCCAGGCGGCATGGGTGCAGAGATTATCCGCATAAACCGATCCATCAATGCACACTAATAATTTAGCCAATTTTTCTTCCTCTTAATGTTTAGGCATGAGTTCAAGCGCGTCCGGCTTATCATGCACGGCCAGACGATCTACAATGGTGGCACTCACTTCATTCATGCCAAGCAGATGAACAGTGGTTCCTTCACGACGAAATTTCATGACGACTTTATCCAATGCACCGACAGCAGACAAGTCCCAAAAATGAGCTTCACTGAGATCAATGGTGACATGCTGAACCACTTCCTTGAAATCGAAGGAATTGGAAAATGTGTCTGCAGAAGCAAAAAAGACCTGACCGTAAACGCTATAGGTGCGTTTTTCATCTTTCTCTGAAAGGTGCGATTCGATTTTTAGTAATCGCGATACTTTGCGCGCGAAAAACAGAGCGCTCGTTAAGACACCTACAAATACACCGATTGCCAGATCATGGGTCAGGACAACGACAATGACAGTGGTTATCATGACCATGCTGGAGGTTTTGGGGTGAGTTTTCAGGTTTTTAAAAGACGACCAGCTAAATGTTCCGATCGAAACCATGATCATCACGGCAACGAGAGCGGCCATCGGGATTTGGCTGACCCATTCTCCTAGAACCAACAACAGGAATAAAAGAAAAAGTCCGGCGAAAAGAGTCGACAGGCGACCCCGCCCCCCTGATTTGATGTTAATCACCGATTGCCCGATCATGGCGCATCCCGCCATGCCACCAAAAAAACCAGATATGATATTGGCCACCCCTTGTCCCGCGCACTCACGATTTTTGTTGCTGGGCGTGTCAGTCAGGTCATCAACAATGGTTGCTGTCATGAGTGACTCCAGCAAGCCCACAGCCATCAGCGTCAACGAGTAGGGGAAAATAATCCATAGTGTTTCCAGGTTAAGCGGTATGTCCGGTAATAGGAAAATCGGGAAGGTGGAGGGAAGTTCGCCCATGTCCCCTACCGTGCGCAAATCCATTCCAAAGTAAATGCTGATTGAAGTAATGGTAATAATGCTAACCAACGGTGAGGGCACAACTTTTGTGAGACGTGGAAAAATGTAAATAATGGCCAGGCCGAGAGCGACCATGCCATACATATGGATTCCTGCGCCTTTGAATTCGGGCAGTTGGGCCATGAAGATTAAAATGGCCAGGGCATTGACAAATCCAGTCACGACAGAACGAGATACAAACCGCATGAGGGAGCCTAACCTTAAGTATCCTGCGATGATTTGCAGAATCCCGGTCAAAATGGTTGCGGCAAGAAGATATTCAAGGCCATGCTCTTTTACAAGCGAAACCATAACAAGCGCCATGGCACCCGTTGCGGCGGAAATCATACCGGAACGGCCCCCGACAAAAGCAATGACAACAGCGATGCAGAATGAAGCGTATAAGCCAACTTTGGGATCAACGCCTGCAATGATAGAGAACGCGATAGCTTCAGGAATGAGTGCCAGCGCGACAACTATGCCGGCAAGTACATCATTGCGTATATTGCCCAGCCAGTTAACTTTTAAGTAAGAGAGTGAAAGTGAGACCATAAAGTGAAGTATGAATTAATTTTTCTTGAAATGATTACGCAATAAAAGGACTCGGCCCAAAAGCCTCGCCCTGCTACCGAAACATGAAATGAAAGAATCCCCACAGGATTTATTTCCTGCCGGAAAATGTGCTGGGTTTTTTATTGAGGTGTCACTATGGAGGAGGGTGGGTTTTTCTGGTCCCTATCTTCCTCGGACGACGGATCGCCTGAGTTTGTGTCCAACCTTTTTATTGTTCCCACTGCGATATTAAATGTTCTCCTGCTCTTGAGCAGAAAAGCATTTCCAGAAAACCTGGATCGTTTTTTCCTTGATTGTAAATGGTGTTAGATTGCGGCAAACATTTTTGGAGAAACAGGTTCGGAACAAACCGGATTTCACTTTGGTCTGTTATGCCAGGTAATCTTTATAGGTATGCTCTAGGCGAGAAACTAGCAAAAACTAACTTAACTGCAAATGAACAACCCTTATTATATTTACATCTAGGGTAGCATAAATGGCTGCGATATCCTAATCGTATGTCTCCAAACGATCGTGGACCCAAGTTTGCAGTGGCCGGAAAGGTTCAGTTGACCCATTTTAACAAGTCCAAAAAATATTTTTCGACCAGGTATGATTTATCAGGGAGGGTTGTCTGGTTTGGTGGGGAGGAAACATTGATTGTCGGAATTATTCTGCTGTATTGTTCGTAATATTCCATAATCCAACCGTGCAATTTATGGCTGTGCGGTATAAACCCTCCTCTGCGTTATCCTGAGCCAACAGCCTCTCCTGAGTAATAGATTCTTAAAAATGATTTTCCCGGTCGAGGGAGCGGTACTGGATGGCTTCGGCGACGTGCTCTGCGGTGAGGGTGTCCGCGCCATCAAGATCGGCGATGG
>Ga0224501_10004904_pt1 | contig 10557 bp, 8 predicted proteins | sample SF_Oct11_sed_USG_4_FD_169105 | JGI IMG/M metagenome (GOLD analysis project Ga0224501, IMG submission 169105) | Sediment microbial communities from San Francisco Bay, California, United States - SF_Oct11_sed_USGS_8_1 | ecosystem: Environmental > Aquatic > Marine > Sediment | place: USA...
GAAAATTATATGCAGAATCATTTTCACCCCACGCACACTTTTTTAATTGGTCAATTGGTCTCATCGAGCTTTGTGGTTATTGTATCTAGTTGGTGTAGCTGAATGTATCTAGTTAGCTATCTTGCCTCAAACTACATAAAGAGTTAAACATGATGATTGTGAAGCTTTTTGTCTGGATACGGCATGTTTGGTTATTTTCCCATAGATACTATCTGAGTATAAGATATAGCTTGTCACTGATAAGAGCATCTACTTTACACTCTATATACCTACGTATGTGTGGACGGTCATACCGTTGAAGTTCTGGGTGAGTCTATAGCATCACCTTATCCTGTAATAATCCACCTCAGCCAGCAGTAGGTGACTGTCAAATCCTCGGTTCTTATCTTAGATTATCCTATAAAGCACACCATAATTTAATCAATTTGTATAGGAATGGGGAATGACCATAGGGCAGAGCTGCTCATGCAACCTCAAAAGGATTGGGGCCACTTTCGAAAAATTGGCAAGCAACTGGAGCAGCATATGAACTAAATCAGTTTCTGCTTTTATGATAGAAATTTATCGGGTGTTTGAGTGTCTATAAGATTTACAATTGTTTTGCATCCCATTGCAGTGGGTAAGAAGGTCTTACAGTGTTCCGCACCGCTTGACCCATTACAGATGCTGGGCCACATGCGGCCCCGGGGCTATGGGCTGGGAAGCTCTACCAGAGGGCATGGTCAGACTTACAGCTTCATTAGTTTCCATCTTTGTCCATGCAATCGACCCAGCGACAAAATTATTAGTGTTTATGTCTATGACTACCGCTCATGCTACCAATAACTTTTGGGGATAGCTTTATATGGATATGAGTAGACAGTAGAGAGACATCAGGGTGAATGTACTAGTGATATATGAGGGCCATGGTCATGCCCACAGGGAATGAAAACAGCTAGGATTGTAGACAATCTTTGGTGTTGTACCTACCTACTTTTTGAAAAATATCATGGTACAAAATGTTTTATTTAGACTAGTAGCAATGCTTTGCGATTTGTGATTTTGTACACATCGGTGTAAAATTATTTGGTCGATCATAGTCTGTCCAGTAATGTCATTGGTATAGTACAGGCTTATTAGTTGTGTACAGCCCAGCATTTATCAGTTGCATGTTGATTGGCTAATATTATTGAGTGTACAGACAGCGGTCATTGACCATCGCTGCCGGTTATCCCGAGGGGATATCAGCGGATTATAATAGCTCTCATGACATGACTAATTACAAACTGTGAGAAATCTCAGGATTCCAGTCCACAGTACAAATGCTGATACACAATGCCTGCAAACTGCAATTATAGAGCCCATGCCCTCTAAGTTGAACTAAAACAACTGAAGCCCTTGGCACAGAGGTGATAGGCTTATGTATGTACTGTTCCCAACTAAAGGTATAACCCGCCACTCCAGATTAAAAAATTATTATCTCCGTAGAAGATTTAGCTACTATTTGGTCCCGTAATACTATGCGTAAGCAGCAAATATAGTATTGTACAAGTATAATGTATAGTACTCATTAGAACAATAATATATATTTACATTCTAAATACATGGATGTGGTATGTAATATACAGAAAGAATCACCCATAGATCTTTTATTCACGGAGGATATAGCTCTATATTAATATACCCCTATTATACCACATATAGTAATCATAAAACTACATAGCACTATATGTACATATAATATGATAGCCATAGGAAAACTTCAATAAAAAGTCTAAATGAAAATGAAAAAGAGTTGTTCTCTGCAGAGGTGGCTCTATGATAGCGCTATGGTAAGACAGCATTGGAGCATCCAGGCTGTAACATGAGTAATGAGGCAGCTGAGAATTGTACTAATTATTGCAACAGTTAGGCCAGCCTTATTGGTATCTATAATTATCATTGAGGTCTTAGATAAATAATCCGGCCAATCAGTTGCCATAGTGATTAATATACATTGAGAATCTCAGGAAATACATTCTAGTGATAAAGCAGCCAGGCAGCCGGGCAGCGACAGCGCTGCTGCCACTGTTAGCTTCTAGGGATAGATAACACAAGATACTGGCAGGATTATGGTGAGTAGATAGTGGTAGTGATTGTTTACATGACAACTCATCAATTTCAGTATCTGGGGCATATATTCTTAGGTTTGTTTTTGTCCGTTTCGACTAGACTTCTATACATGTACTAGTAACTAGTATGTACAATCGCTGAAGTTAAAATACAGAGTCAATTGGCAGACAGTTTCTGAGAACTCTACGCTCAAAGGTGAGAAACTCAGAATGACGTAGCTATAGCAGAGGTTCCTTTTTTATATGAAGCGGTCATGAGTAAATTATTTCATTCCTGTAATCGCAATACAGGTGGTCACATTTTCTTTGTATATCCCAAATGTGCAACTGTGAGTTGAACAGAATTGGATGCCAAATGACATATGTTTAATCTAATGCACACAGATCGTACTTCCAGCCATCTGTTCATCCATTTTTGTAGCCATTCATCCGTCCACCGCAAATGTAATCGCATATTGCGAAGCAGAAGTATACAGGCATTTCGGGGAAATTTACACAAATGATAAATAAACCTGGTACTGAAAATGGAACTCAAAAAGATACGCAGTTACAGGAAGCTAAATATTCCATCATTGTAGCCTCACACACCACCTCTCTATCTGGGCTGTGCCAAGATGTCCATCGCTGAGACCTCGTTGCCAGTACAGTATGCCAATTGGCAGGAACAGCTGCTGCTGAGGCAGCGCCTCACAACTATAGATAATAATCGAAAACAGAAACTACGAGAATTCTACTCGGAGCAGAGAATGGTGATACGGAACTTCCACGCTAAGGTACAATATCAGCCACCAGGCAGAGTATTATCATGTGTGTAGTGTGTTTGCACTGAAGCAACGAGTATCCTTTTGAGTTTTTTTACCGGCGTACTTGGCCATTTTATTCAACGGATTTCCTAAACCTGTACAGCTTGTTGGAGCGGTGAGGGTTTGGAAAATGTGAGGAGCTCATTTTCACAGTGGTTACTCAGCAAGACTAGAACAAGATCATTATTCCACTAGTTTGGCAATGAACCAGAATCACACCACTCACATTGACACAGTCCGATTTTATCAACATATCCGGATTTGTAGTTATAACATTTTATACGGAGTATGCAACTCCACAAATTTTCTAGTTCTCAGATAACATGCATGAAGCGAAGATGCCCTGGTTTCACCTAATTATGCCAGCTAGTTTTAAGTACAAAACTTACTTATCTCGAATGGACCTTGGAAAATGGGTTAAAATGGTGGATTGTTCGCAGAAAAGTGGAAAAGTATTTGCTTATTCGTTCACTCGGATTGTATTTTGTATGGTGTTCTGACATTGGGGTAAGGAAAGTTACAATCTGTAGATTCCCGCTGCCAGAACTAGGGGTTATTTTCCTGGCATCACAGTAAAAATAACCAATGGACAAAGCTCAAGATCGCGCCAACCATGGTTGTCAAAGATCTACCTATCCCTTCTAGCAGCAGCGTTATCACGGGGTGATGCGTAGACTTCCAGTGTAAATTCGCTGACCCCAACTGCTCAGGACCATCCCATCAGTCTTTCTCTAGCCATGTGACATATGGCACTAATAGTTGCGCAGCTTCACTACTTATTGGCAACATTTACCTAGGCCCTAGGGCAATATCCTTTCAACTCTTTAATATAAACGGAAAACGCCTAATCCGAAATAATATAGAACATGATGGAGTTCCACAACTATTTTCTTGTACGATACTTGGGTTTCCACCAGTTCTGACCTAGCATGGAGCACTATGAGCAGGTCAGTATCAATGCTCAACCTTCTAGTGAGGGTTTTGAAGTAGGATTAATGTGAAGAACTGATGGAGTTCTCAATTGGAGTCCGCCGCGACCAGGATTTGAACCCAGGTTTTACGGTTGCGAACACGGCGCTCTACCAATGATCGAGCTACTCATGTCCCATGTCCTGACAACGATCTAACCAACATGTAGAAATAAAGCCCAGGATTGTAAACTCAGGGGCTGTAATCCATTCTCCATTCATAGTTGATACACAGCAGGCTAATACAAGCGAGAATGAGTGGTGACAGAGAGACAGAGAGAGCAATAAGGTCACAGAAATCAAGACCCATTGACCCCGTACCAGACTCTCTGCCTCAACTCAGCAGTGACACCAGCCGTAGAGCTACCAGGCAAGGTGAGTAAGCCCCAGGAAAGGGCGTGGAGTTCTGTTTACTTGGATAATAAAACTGCGGTACGCTTCTTGGCCGCATGATTCTTGTCATAATTCCTCTCACGTATTCAGCCCTCAGAACCAGAATTATTCCAGGCACCATTCTCTATCGGTTATAGAGCAAAATGTGGATGTAAGTCGGGTGTCATTGCAGGAATAAGGAGGAATTTATCCGCCCAACCTCTGGTCAGCGCTCCTATAGCCAATCAGAAGAAGAGAAATCTCAGGCCCCGGACAGTTGCTGCTACATACTCCCGCACTCGCTATGCACAGCACAATGCGCAGCGGAGCAAAGAGGAGGCGGATATCTCCTGGACACAGGTTAGAATATATCTCAGCCAAACTCCTGAACAAATTGCCTATCTTCCCATGCTGCACAGAACACAGAATAACTTCTTACCCATATTCCTCTGCAAGTATACCATAGGCACTATATGTATTAAAGGTTTACTGTCTCCTCTATAACCTGGGAATTTCTTTCGTAAGCAATCAAGGTACAGTCAACCCGTTCACAACCGCAAAGTCAACCGCATGCAGTCTAAAAAATACAATAGCACAGTTGAACAACGCACATCAATAATAGAAACAAAATATAACGGTTCAATCCCACAGATGACACAATTTCAATGAGCTTGAAATCTTCAGAACAGCTGTCAGTAGTGGTACAGTCTATTTGGCTCAGTGTGTCCCAGGGTAGGTTGATCATCAGGAGACCTTCCGCTTGCACCGCCGCATATAACATAGAGAAGGCTACTCTATGGGAGAACCTCCTTCTTTATTGTCGGTTCTGAAACCGATAGGATGTTGCAAAAGACCAAGTTTTTGCGCGAACTGCGGATCAATCCCGAGAGATCCTGGGTCCAATATGCTATCCACTAGGCTATCGCTTTATATCCAACACATAACTGATTAGTCTATAGCAAACCGTGAGGGCTGGCTTGGCGATGCCTCTGGGAAATTGCTGATAAATTTTCGTTTGGATAACTCCTTTATTGTGTTTGTAGGATATTCCAGTATTGAGAGTGGATGGGTGTTCATTGGAGGAGGGAATGACAACAAATGAGGGACGGGCCGAAAGCCCCGCCCTAATCTTACCCCATGACCCATTCGCTGGAAGAATCCGCCAATTCTGCAAATCGATACAGCATCTCAAGGTAAGGGGGTGGTATGTAGTATGCACTCCAAATAAACTATTCTCTCTGCGAGGTCATGGAGTTTGCTCCGCCCACCATTGTATTGTGCCGTACCTTTTGAGCCACCTGGTTTGAGCAAGATATTCCAAGAAATGAGATCAAGGGTACAGTTTTGCTGTTCACTCAGTCAGATCTCGGGAGCGAATCACCATCGGACGCCCTTTCTGTCACTACCATTGACTGTTTGGAGATTTGAAACCAAGACCGAAACAGAAAGTGTGTTATTTTACCTAAAAGGTTGATGTTATGAAAGCTTTCTGTCATGCATATAAAAAAGATAATAAATCTGTGAGAATATGCAAGTAAATGATCTGGCTTTTTGATATGTGGCGGGTGGCGATACCGCACTCTTACTTTCTTTGGAATTTTGATTTTACATGGATAACTCAATTAAGGCCATAGATATTTTTTAAATGAAGTCCATGGATTGGAGGTTTTATCGAATCAAACAAAAACCAATACCCGGTCACCTAGCTACTGTACTTGGTCAGCTGGGAGTTATCCATACTTGGTATATTTGTTATCTCGATGAAAGCCTGCACTGATTTTGTAGAATGAGGATGGTTCCCTCCATGCAGATTACTACGCTAACCGAGAGATATCTCTGTTGAGTAAGGGGGTGCCACGGGAGGCTAAATCTGCGCCTTGTGTCCGCAAGTCGCTTCACACCAGAAATATCATCTCTGCTAAGTAGACAAAGCAACAAGCAACCGATCATATCACATCCGTTTTACAAAGTAGCCCCAACAGTGCATTCATTCTAGAGATTACCTCCACCACAGTGCAGCTGTCACTTCGAGGGCTAACAATCCAGCAGTGGGCCTGCGGATACAACCAGTGCTTGACACACCTGGCACATATTCACAGTGGTCTTCACCAGGCTGATACTGCCGCACCGGGACACAGTACTACTACCACTGGAATTATTCTTCCAACTCACCTGCATGTCACCTGCATGTCTACGCACCAGCTCACCTGCATGTCACCTGCATGTCTACGAGGAGTTGCTATTTGTCGGCATGTACATATTCATTTTATTGTTTGCAGAAATAAAACTTATAATGAAAAAAATAAATGGAATGGAGAATGCCCTATTCATTAGCACCAGAATCACCACAGCGCTGAGGTTGGGTACCATGACTAGAAGACTGAGAACATAGACATAACACACTATCAATGGGATTATATGTCTATGGTTTGGAATGAATCAGATTCGGATGATGAGTCGTGGTCAGCCTTCATAGGTCGACCTTCACACCGGGAGGGACAACAAGAGGTCGGCATTGCATCATAACCACTCCCCCTGACGGATTCAGTCTAAAGGTCAACTGTTCAGTCATACCTGGTGTGGCTATGTATTCTCCTGGAAGAGAAAGGATAGTGATTCACTTGGTACAGTAAGACAGCCCTGAGGTTCATGGGTTGGGAGGGGTTAATGGTTGATTACTGTAGTGAGGAGAGGAGTTTTCAGTGGCGAATGCTGAAAAGGCATTAGACTGACCAGGTATCCACATAAAAGTATTCTGGTAACTCATATGGCTTGAGGAGAGAGGCCAACTCTATGCAAATTGAAGGAGTGCGAGAAAAATGGGTTGAGGTAGGTAGGGGAACAGATTGAACTAGCAATGCTTATTTGCCATCAAACCACTGACACCTCGCTGATCAACCACATAATTGGGAATTTCCACCATTTTGCGGAAACTATATAGTTACCTCCTATAGAGAAAATAACCCCATGGTCAAAACTCGAAAACTTTCACAGGGTGAGTTATTCAAATAAGCTGACACTTGAAAAATGTCTGCCCGCTCAGAAAACAGGGTCATCTACGAATAACAGTTAAGGTAAAAGGACCAGTAAATAGGTTACTACCTGAGAAGACGTCCCAGCAGTAGTAGCTGGGTTTGGCAGGTAGGCCGAGCTCAGTCAGCGACCGATCCAATCGTGCGGGAGTCGCCCCTCCGCTTGTTCTCAGCATCACAATGAGCATGCTGCCGCCCTGCAGCTCCCGCAGCCAAGTAGATACGGCAGCATCCTGCAAATATCACAACCATATGATCAATGACAGTACCCAGTGATACCCGCTTACATTACTGTCCGTGCACAACAATACCTTCTTATATCACTGTCAGTGCACAGCAATGCCTGCCCATATCACATTCACTGTCAGCGCACAACCATACCTGCTTATATCACTGTCAGTGCACAGCAATACCTTCTTATATCACTGTCAGTGCACAGCAATAACCCAGGGTCCCACGGTTGCGGTCCAGCGCTCTATCGCTGGGTTATCCAGCTGCGCACTGCATATCCCTATCACTTAAATCCTATCAGCGGATGGAGCCACGGCACTTGTTGACACTCACCTGATAGACTCTATGGCCCTGCCTGCCCAACGGGTCCTGGTGTGCCGCGATGACGTTCGGGTTGAGAAGAATCTTGCGCGCCTCGGGGTTGATGTTCCGAAGATCAACGGACATGAACATAGGTGCGGTGAAGACCGTCCAGAGTGACATCTGAGCTCGCCATTGATCATACGTCAGGCCGAAGTTACCGATTATCAGCTACAAAACAAAAACAGCACTATAGCTCAGCACTGACATAGCTGACACACTGACTAAGTGGATTGTTCTGGAGTGGTGCGAGCTGGGAGAAAGGAAGGACCTGATACTCCTAAAGGGAGCAAGGTCAGAGTTTAAGCCCAAGGTCTTTTGGTCAATATGCTGCACTTTTCTACTAACCCGCTATTTACGAATGCATCTTTGCCTTTTTGAAAATCGTACAGCGTTACCTCTCCAATTCAAAACAATTCATAGTGAATAAGTTTGGATGTGTGTTCTCAATCGAGTTTAGCTTGGTGGATTTGGTGACAGACCTTGCATTTTTATGCACCCTGATGGGCCAAACATGTCAAAGTTGGTCACGGCTGAGCATACACACAGTCCTTCACTACTAAATCTACACCGGGGGGACCTGCGCCCAAAAAAGTGCAGATCTTTCCCGGATTGAATCGGCTGAAAGCTTAACCAATAACATGGTTAGAAAGGGTATGCCCATCTGTGTAGGGAGATAAAGCATAATGTGCCACGTTTTAATCGAAAGTGCTCACACTGTGATTGAAACCATCCTCAGACATATACTAATATGAATATTTTGTGCCCCAAATCCCATAATAAAACTGGTACCCCGGAAGGTATATAAAGATGACCACTGGGAGAGACCCAAGCACAGCCGGGTACACAGATTCTAATTCTTGAAGTTCTGTCCTCACCTGGTCTGGGTCATTGTATTGGCCGGGTCCAGCGACCATAGAGAAGCTATCTGTATCATTACCATAGAAGTCTATGATATGAGAAACGCTGATCCAGTTATCCTGTATGTCATTATAGTTCCTCCAAATATTACAGTATTCTGCTATAGTCTTATAGGGAGGCTGGAAACATGATACGGAAAAAATGATTAACATGAAGGAGAGTGGTCAATAAAGCGCCACAATGGGGCCTAAATCTGTGACACCACACTACAGCGCCCTACCTTCAGATATACATAAATGCGTGTATCATATCACCTACACATGGAGTTACCTTCCCTATGGGAACACGCAAGCGCACGCAGAAAGACCATAATAATGCAACCTGGGAAACACAGAGCGAATGACTCAGAAAGCCAAATACTGCATGTCCCGGATACTAGTCAGGACACAACAGAAACAAGAAGTTTATGTGTGACTTACATGGTGCACATATGCAGGCCAGCTGCAGGAATACAATATAGGACGACCTGTCTGATTTAGAGCCTGGGACATCTTCGGATAACCTACATAAAATAATCTGGTAGTTCTAGTTCGGGGTAACCATTTAGGTGATTCATCGACTTCAGGTAATCTAACTGTGGGTTAGTGGGTTACACCACAGAGTAAAGGAGCCCTATCACTCCATCGGGCGTCCAGGCCACCTTTACTTTTCACTCCATCTCTGGGGGGGGGGTGGTCGGATGACCGTCTCAAACGTCAGTTTCGAGAAGTGAAAAGGCATCTTTTGGGATGGATAACTATATGGGATACACTGAACTTCACCGGCAGAAGTTAGTGGAGTACACCTCAGTGTTAGGGATGGATGACTTTACGGGATACACTGAACTTCACCGACAGAAGTTAGTGGATACACCTCCGTGTTAGGGAGGAAGACTGCGCACATCATCAACAGATGTACTGGTTGAACTCACTCATAATTTTATTGCCATAGTAGAGGTAAACCACAGTTCTGACCTTGTACCTTTTTTATGAGTGGATACTCTTTCATTATCGGCGATCGGAATAAGAGGGCCTTCTTGTATGACAGCTTCACAGTTTTTACGAAGCTGCCGAGTTAGAAACTTGTTTTTCTCTGCCAAAATTATCAATTATGGATCATGGCTTAACACGGAGCGCCATCAGCAGGTTACCATCACCGGCATGCACCTCATAGCTAGGCGTGCTTTTGCTTTGAGCTAGGATCATGAAGTGAAAGCCCACCATGATGGAATTTGAAAAAAGATTCCCATGGTTGAAAACTCGTCGTTCTATCAATGCCCTATCGAGCTATCCCGAAACAAGTGTGCGACCCACTCAGGCGGTGTTTTACCCCATAATGGCCCAGGAAAGGTGAAGCTTAGTGAACAGCCAGACCAGGACCTCCGGGTCACCTGATCATCTTCACTTCCCAAGGAGACCTTGGAAGAGAGGGGTTCGGGGTTGTAGTTGTTCCCCCTTCGTGTTGTAGGTGTGATGCTCACCGTACTGGAAGTAGGTGTCGTTAGCGTAGCAGCCATCCAATTTCAGCATATCTACACCCCAGTCAGCAAATGTATGTGCGTCTAGTACTAGGCTGTTATAGCTGCCGGGATAGCCAGCACAGGTCATTAACCCCACATCAGCGTATATACCCAGCTTCAGCTTCTTACCATGCACCTACAGACAGTTAATATATATAACACAGGGCAGAATATATCATTTACTATATGCGAGTAGGTATGTAAGTTCATCTGTTGTGTTAATAACTAAATTAGGCAAAAAGTGACTGAAATAAAAAAATATTTAACAATATAATAACAGAG
>Ga0224501_10004905_pt1 | contig 10555 bp, 6 predicted proteins | sample SF_Oct11_sed_USG_4_FD_169105 | JGI IMG/M metagenome (GOLD analysis project Ga0224501, IMG submission 169105) | Sediment microbial communities from San Francisco Bay, California, United States - SF_Oct11_sed_USGS_8_1 | ecosystem: Environmental > Aquatic > Marine > Sediment | place: USA...
AGTGCGCAGCTGTGATGCAGAGTCCGCAACGCTGGTGCAGGGCGTTGAAACTTCAGACAGACCGACCAATCTTTGTGCTATATGATACTTGCAGTTTTTTAACCCCTTCTTCAGATGAGTAACCAAGACTTTTGGCAATTCATTAATGGGACTTTCTATAACCGTGCCTGCACACCTTGATGTGTATGTACTCTTAATTCATTTGTGATAACCATACTACCAAATGAGCTTCAACGAAAAGGAAGCTGTGATGCACTGAACAGTTAAAAACTACCGAGGACCTCCAATATAATACCTGTCATACCTAATATAATTACCATAGGTTCCAATAATATAGGGTACCTCTACAATAAGCTCGCTTCATCCTCTCACCAAATTTCCATTACTCGGGTGGGGTGACAGCGCACGAGTGATAAATATGTACATCTAATAATACTACGTTAGCATTCATAATACTTTCTATAATAGTTTTTATGATATATTCTACAACCCTATTTTCAACACTATTGATAATATTATTTGTAATACTTTCCATAATAGTATTTATAAAAATATACTGCCTCAGGCTATGTGTGATAAGTAATGATTGGTGCTCCATCATTAGGCTACACCGTCACCGCACAGGCATAACACCGGCTAATAATATCGCAGCGTGTAAGTGAGTGAACAGTAAAATAAAATACCTTACTCCAACATTTCCCATAATGACCACTGATTGCTTAGAAGAAAGTCAACTTTAATGGTAAAGGTGAAGGGTCAGACTCGATCATATCCACACCTGATTTTATCAATAATTTGTTCTATGCGATTTGACTTTGAGAAGTTAGGTAGGGTGTTTTTTTTTTAAAAAAGCCCTCTCAATGTTAACCCATCTCTATACTGACAATACTGCTTCACACTGGGTAGGAAGCTAATGTTAACCAATAAGCCAGCAAATGCCCCACAGTTGTCACCCTCATCTCTCACAGCGATAGACGCTGGAAAGGACATATGAGAAAGAACAAGCCCTGCTAGCTTCAAGGGAATTTTTCTCGGATAAAGCCCACTGAGTGGCAGCGCGTTGAAACCTTGGTATGCTATGCGGCAGCAGCAGCAAAGGTCAGCCGATAAAATGCTACCCAGAATTACGACAGCGCGGTGGGTCTGCTGGTATGAATGGCACCTTCTGTGTATAAGTATGAATATTGCCCATACGTGACCTTTACATGACTATTTAGAACAAAAACCATAATCATTCTGGCTACTAGTGGACCGACGGTGCAGAATATCATTCTGTTGACAAGCAGTAAAGGCGCCGAGGTTAAATTTTCTGCTAACAAAGATTTTCGTCTTGATACTTTTGATAATCTTATCCACATTTAATCATGCTCAATACACAGCGGGATGGTCTTTAGGATAGCCCTGTTCTTTCCTCTCCCATCAAAGAGTGGTAAATGTTTATTTCTGTAATTTTTATTCCAACAACATGAGGAGGATTGACACAAAGGTTAGACGTATTATAGAGATATTAGCCTGGCTATACATGGAATGCTTCAATTCTCCTACTGACAAATACCAATATTAAAAATAATAATACAAATACAAAAATCACATAGAACCTAAAGACTATAGCTCGCACTAAGGGCAGCCGAGTCTTCCAATACGCCTACTTCATGTATGATGCATACAAAGCATCCTCAATAAATATTAAAATATATTCAGGTAATGTCAACCTTAGCTAGGTGTTTGTTAAAACTAGTCAGTCACCACGTTCGCGAGTTAATAAGCGTGCCATACTGACCGAGACTACTGTTTAGTGCGGGATACGCTAGCCCTTGATGAGTCGGGTGATTGTCCGGAGTGGGCGGAGCAGTTGTGTTTTCGATACTTCCTGGTAATGAAAGAGACGATCGCATAATTGGTGTTTCCTGTTTAGTATTGGGCTCGGACTCGTGATTGTTAGTGGGTTTTCCATCCTTCACGAGTACGGGAACGGCTACCCGACGAGGTTCAGGCTGCGTCGGCGTCATGGGAACATCCTCATCATCGGAGGCGCATGGCGAGGTGTCGGACATGGCGTCACCCGGCATCTTTTCCTTATCTTTCTGTGCGCGCTTACACTTGTAGCGATGATTTTGGAACCAAATTTTCACCTGAGTCGGCGTTAAGTTTATCATCTGTGCTAGGTGTTCGCGCTCCGGCGCGGACAGGTATTTTTGTTGTTTGAAACGTCGCTCTAACTCGTACACTTGAGCTTGAGAGAATAGGACTCTCCTCTTGCGGCGTTGTGAGATCGGGAACTGCATGCCAGGATGTTTATCATATCCTCCCAAGCCATGCATGGCATTCATAGGGTTGGCCATGCCCATCTGTCCCATGGTGGACATAGAACAATTACTGGGCCCCATCAATCTCTGCACTGCAAAACAATAGAGAGATTTCTATTAGCGACAGTACAGATGGTGAGCATAGCTTACGGGTATGTATTGGATTTCTCAGCCAACTGCACAATGGTACACAGATGGGTGCTATGACTAGGGGAGTTAATTACATTTATTTCACAGGATTTTGTGGGGACATAACTAACGGGTCACTGAGTATAATCGAATCCCTGGGCATCGCAAACGGTAAAATGATCCCCAATACCGGCCATGCTCATACAAAAGGTTTTAAATCACTGTTTAGTGACTCACAATTCTATTGGCACAAGGCTAGGATACCATATGAAATAACACACAATAGGGTTTTGTCTGATTAAGTCTTGACATCTAGCATTTATTAGCTCTGAGGAACCCACTGGCAATACTTCCATTGACTCTATATTACACACCGTGTGAACCGGGTACAAAGTTCGATCCGAAATTCTGTAATTTAGTGCAAAATTGAATGAATTGTCGATAATTTTTAACTCAGTAACCAGTTAATCCTTCCGTCAAGCTTCTGATAAATTTTCACGTCGGTTTGTCTCGTCGTCGTCTTTGATCCGTGATAACGTGTTGAAATAAAGACAGTCAGAATGTCCAATTAACAAGTAACGAGACTTTGATGTTCAAGAGGTCAAGTTTATAAAGCACTTGAAATGGAGTGCCATCAACGTATTCAGCTTGCATATATCGCTGCAGATCAGACTCTCTCCTAACAAATGCTAGTACATGTATATATGCTAGCCGTGTATAGGGAGGGTAACCCACTAATTTATAATCTATGTGTAATATTGTCTGCCTGCCCTGTAGCCGATCGCGACTGAAATTGGTAGTTTGTCGTGCGGCGACGGTTCAGACAGACTTATGGACGCGTATCACAGTAAGGGGAATTAGCTTCCTTCAGAGGGGGACTGGGTGTGAGTTAACCTAGCCGATGATAACACGCATCCAGTATTTACCTAGACTAAGAAATTCTGTGTTCCCTACTATCGTGTTATGGAGTTGAAGTGAACAGCGCTCACTCATACGGCTTCCTCGCATTCAGACAGAAAATGTGACATTCTGTTTACTTTGAGATAAACTCAGGGACTCATCTTTAGTTGGCTCAATGCACCAGAAATCCGCTCGTGAGACGGTGAGACGGTGAGACGGGGAACGCTGTGAGAACCTCATTGGGCCTTACTGGGGTGTAAGGTGGGGCTGCCAAATCAAATTCTACCCGGTACCTAACACCTGTGAAACCGAAATTGTTTGATTTGGTTCAAATTTTCGTTTCTAATCGAAGAAAAGTAAAGAAATTTTGACAGGCTGCTCACACAAGTTTGCACAGTATTACAAACCCAAAGTGTCACTTTGACATTCCCAAAATGTAACTAGTTGATATTGTATTGGTGTGTACTGTGCGGCCTGTTGACAGTGTAGATTTCATTCTTTTGGCTTGAGGGCATATCAACTATTTGCCGAGAGTTTTTTATGCATGCCACTGATCTTAGGGCTTAAGTAATGAATGCTTTGTGTAATAGATTTAGCATTAGTACAAATATGACCCAATCATGACAGTGGTTACATGACTGAGATTATTAGACTAGGATGTCTTGATGTTGTTACGCTGCCGCCCCTATCCTCTGCAGTGCTAGTCCACAAGTACCCTGTCTACTCTTACCGCCCCTCTTAAGTGTAGCCGCTTTGATTTGGTGTGGTCATCAAATTTACAATACCTTTACCCTGGCATTGAACTCGTGTTATGTGTTTAGTATAAAATATTTAACTTCAAATCAGTGTCAATTAAGCATTAATAGAATTAGATATAGACAGGCATAGTGTGGATCCGTACACCTATTCGTGGCTTCACCTAGAGGGTGACATCAAGCTAATAACAGGCCTATATCACTGTAATTTTTCAATCATCCTGCCACAAGCTTAAACTGTCATTGGATATAATTTGAGCGCTGGGTAGGAGAACGCGCTATAAGCACCACATATGCAACTGAAAGTGTTATTTCTCTCTACCTATATGTCGTATAATTATGGGCCATACATAATATGACACTCTGGAAATTGTCAACTGTGTTTTCTATATAACCAAAGTACTTGCGAATAATATTTTAAGCTATCGGTGCAAATCCATTCTGGGAGAGCATGAAACCCGTAATTTAGGTGTCACTGCTTTCCGAGCAATTTTTGGCCAAAAAACCAAATACCGCGAATAGTAGATCGATTAGCCAATAATTTCACCAAATTTTCTTGAAAAATAATCTACGAAAAAGTTATAAAAACGAGGAGCCCGCTGGTTCCTGAGTGCTATGCGTTTATACCGTAAAACGTAAGTATACTTACAGGCATATTCATTAAATCTGCTGGCAGGATCGCTGCTGGGTCCGTACCAATTACTGCCAGTATGACGTGATGTATCATAAGCGTGTCCAAGGTCAGCCGCTCCATACTGAGCTCCAAATCCGGTGGTTGCGGCGTGTCCCAGCTGAGGTACGTAGTTGGCATAAGAATTCATGTTGACTCCGCTCATATTCTCCTTATTATAAAGTGATTCGGTTAGCGCAGTACCCAACTGAGAGCCCTTCTCCAGCCAACTCGAGTGTCGGTAAGGGTCAGTGAGGGCGCCGCTTGTTGCTGTCGATTTATAAGTGAACGCGCTGCTATGGTACTCAGTGGCCGCGCGAGAGATACCCTCACAACTGATCATCACTGCCTAGTGCTCGTAAAAAGCCGTGCTCAAGTTGTTTTATAATGGCTGTCGATTGCCGCAAGTGGTTCACCCTATCTAGAGACATAGAGCGAAGGGTTGGCATTATAGAGAGGCTACAGTGGAAGCCTAACCAGCCAATTACAGCGAATTACAGGCGAGCGGCCAACGATTAAGCCGCTCTCGACCAATCACAGAGTGGATCGCTATTGTCCATCAATTAGTGCGCCTGAGCCCAAAGCGCTAAATAACTGAGGAACGCGGGTCCTTAAAGTGTCAGGGGTGACTTTCTTATAAAATGAAAAGTAAAATTGAGAAAACAGTGCGTCGTTCGGATTGAGTGGCTTCCAGCATTCACTGGCCGACACCTTGATGTGGGTAGAGGAGATTAAGATAATATGAGGAACAATATAATCTTTTATCCCAATATGTATATGACTGATTTGTAAATGACAGCTCCATATAGCTTTTGTCCGTCTGTTGGGATACGTACCATAACATTACGGTTTGACATGAAAGAGACTGGTAACAAAATAGAGTCCTCCGGCAATAATATTTTACCGGGAAAGAAAACACGACGTTTATCTTTTATATTGTATTTATTTTTATTTATTATTCGCGTAATAATTTTTATCATCTACGAGCCAACAAAGACTTTGTATTAGCAAAAATTAAAATCGATTTTCCTATATAAATCATTTAAACCTTAACACCTACACAATATTCGCTACACTTCATCTGTGTCCACCACTGAAGTGAGACAGCGCTGAGACGGAGCAGCCAGCAGGTGGTGGTATGAGGCAAAAGGCTGATTGACTCATACGTATGCATCTGATAATCTATTTGGCTACCTGGGGTAATGTCAGTTAGTTCACACTGTACCCCTGCTGAGCACAGCAGGAGAAATCTTTACAGGTTTCAGTTCGCTGAGCCCAGGCCTGGTAGTCATATCATAGTTTTAATAGACCCACACTTTTGGATCAATTAACACCAGCTCATCCTATACTATCAAAAGCTTAACTCAAATTAACACAATTGAATAACAATTCACTAAATTATCACCCATAAGCTGGTTTTAAACAATATTTACATTCTGAAGACGGTTGGCACACTTTACTTTAACTGTTGAGTTAATTTTGCCTGATTATCCCATGTCAACTGATCAGTGGTCATGGGTATACAGTGGGACTGATTTGATTATGACTGTCATTTACCAGGTTTAACTACAGTAAATTAGTGGTTCCTAGCAGCCATTAACATAACAATATTGTTATCAAGTAAAGCCACTGACACTCCCCAGTTAGAAAACACAGGCTAAGAAATTAGCCAAATTATAGAAAATCTGAGTTGACCCAAGTCGTTTACACAAAAAACCTCCTAAATTAGCTGTCTATGTGAAAACGGAGGCAAGGCACTGTAATTACAGATGAGTGAAGTAAATATAATGGATAATTTACTGAAAACAGTTAATCATCACCTCATTATAAAACAAAAGGAATCGGGATGAATTCGGGCCACCCTGAAATGATTGACTGGGAACGGATTGGGCTGTTCATCTATGCGTAGTCTGCCCCTCCGGGTCGGAGCGCAGAAACCAAAAAATGGTGATGGGGAGAGGGACCCCATGGTTGGGTGGAGCTAAAAAGCGAGTGGCTAAAGTGATCCGTTAAATGGCTCAGATATGCACCGAGAAACAGTATAATAGTCGGACATGCTCTTACGAAGAACTGTTAGCGTGGCTGTGACATAGTGACACAGAAGTAAGCATCATGATGGCCTGCTAGTTGGTATGTTCACCTTTGGGTGATCAGGTGAATATTTTATCAGGCAGGCAGGCGTTTCGGGAAGGTGGCTACTCTGCACCCAAAACAATAGCAGGATATGAGAGATAAGTGCAGGGTTTGATGACTGGAAGTTTATTAGCCTTCTCAAGAGATGCTTGGAGACATGAGCTGATAACAACTAGGCTTTGGCTACCATCTATGACCAGTATGGCACCAGTCACACCTGTATTATATATGTATCATCGCGTTTCCAATGCTGCCTGTATACATGGCAAGCACCTGCTGCCACCTCACATAGATGTCCAGGAGGTTACACAAAGGGAGAGAGAGAGATGAATCATCATGGGTTTTCCACGAATATCGAGGCCTCCAAACTGAGCCCCCATTTTAGGAAATGCAATGAGAATCATAGTTGCCCTTTCCTGGCTTTTCGCTTATAAACTGAATGCTATGAACGTGCCAGAATGCAGGGCTTCTAACAGTTTACACAATATATCATACAGTTAATTTCTCTTAATGGAAAAATATTTAATTTCTTAATTAGCATTGACTCAAATCGTAATAAATCTGACATGTTAAAATTACATTGCATGCAAACATTATACAAACCGAAGTGATTGGGCAGATGTTACTACTAAATGGATATATCATATCATCATATTCACTTCTGTCCAGTACACTTGGATTTAGTCTAGGCAGCTCGAAGCGCTGATATAAAAAAGCATAGCAAACTGTTTTGATGTGTAAATATTTAGGAGTTGAGTTCATAGCCTATAACATTAGCGCATTGTAATAAATGTCATCAGTTCTCAATCCTTAAATATTATTACAGTGAGAGACCAAGTGTCAAGAGATCCATCCATACTGGGCTGTCAATCAGCATTACTGCGAAGTGGGATACAGTGAGTTAGGGGGATACACTGAGCTAGGGGGAATCAGGTAAAGTAAGAGGTGGGTATAAGAGACTATATCAAACAGACAACTCACACCTCGTTACAAAATGTGTAAAGGTACCAGATTCTATTAACTACAGCTATACGGAATTCTTTCTTAAAGAAATGTTGAAGGAAATAGGTAATATGTTAAAGGCTCCATGCTCATTATTGAAAAATCTATCCTAACTTGAAAATATTTTGGTATTATGGTGGCCACTGAACAGAATTGTCATAGTGTTCTAGAACCGACCTCACACTGAATGACAGAGTCAGATTGAGTAAACACCCCCCCCCTACTGGGGCCACTCACCGCTCACTGCATGATACATTTAGATGAACAGAAACTACGGCCAATACTTAAATAGGTGACACCGCAGCGTTAAGCCGGATCTTATTATCTAGACTTTCACTTGCGCCTTAAGGCTTAGTTCCTGTATATAAAGGTAATACATGAAGTAAAAACACGGCTAAATCATGGCAATATAAACGGAAGCTTGCCGCGTACTGAATGAGTGTGTCAGTGAAATGTCATAATGAATTACTGAATATACCTGCGTGTTCTTATATCAACCATAGTGTCAGAGACCTAGCCGCTGTTTAGAAAGCCATATCTTAATATTTATACATATATGGCATACAAAATGTATGTTATTATATTCACAAAATTAAATTTAATGAATGTGAGTTGCAGAGGGGTTCACAATTTATTTCTACTAAGGCGCCCATTGGGTTTCGATTTTAAGTATTTTTCTATCCCTTTCTTACAGTTGAAGTTTTTTTCGGGCACTTGGCTATCTTATCTAATGGACCTCCTAAGCTCGAGGCTTGTTGGAGCGGTAGGGCCCGGGAATTATGCGAGACGCTCATGGTCACAGTGGGTGTTAAGCATGACATCAAATTGGACGAGGGATTTTCCGATCTTAAGCTAAGCAGTCTAGCCATCAAGCTTTGCCGTTCTAATGTATTGACATCATTCAAACCGACTAGAAGCCCTACAAGCTATCATCTTCAGATTTTTCATCCAGGTACAGGCAATAGCATTGCTTTGAAAACCGGAAATTTTTAACTTCTCAGAATGAAAAAGTTAAGGACAAATGGAATGATTCCTTCAGAAATATTTAGTTAATTTATTTAATATTTAGTTAATTTATTTTACTCAGGGTCCTTTTATTGAGCAGCTGATTAGATAAATCCTCCAGTGAACGCCGGAACTATAAGCATTTATTTAGGCCACAAACCTATCACTATAGACGGTGTGGTGATGCGCCCTGACCGAGGCCCCACAAACCTATCACTATAGACGGTGTGGTGATGCGCCCTGACCGAGGCCCCACAAACCCGACCATATGTATCACTTTATACGGGCCACAGCCGAAAGTGTAACAGGATGCTGTTTGCTATGATTGTCTTTGACTCGGACCCTGGGTCAAGTACCTTTGCCATTTATGTATGTTATTAGGACTGGACAGTTTTTATGCGTGGGAGGCAAAAATGTTATGAAGCCAGAGTGTAGTCTGCAAATCGGCTGACCAAAGTATAGACACATACAAACCTGGTACACTGTTCCTGGTACAAGGTAGTTCTCTTACACCTACAACCCCACATGGCCATTGGCTAAGGGACAACCATTACCTTTTTCAGATCAGTAAAACACGGTCAAAACCAGCAGAAGGAGAACGTGTTCTGGGCATATAACTGATGTGACATACACTTAATTGCTACCAATCGTATATACTTCCATAACACATTGCTGAACATCTCTCAATGGTTAATATTCTCAGGGCTAGATAAACTAGTCTAGAATAGCTATGGCTTGTTGGCTTCTGAGGTCAAGATTCTAGATGGATGGATACCTAAGTGTTATAAGACATGAATATCTTGCCTCTACAAGAGGAGATGAAGGCATATCTCGTTTACACCAAAATACAAAGCTTTAAATATTTAAATTAGGGTTAGAATGAAAAAGGTTCTTTTTCGAAACCATGCAAGGATGTGTGCAATGGTGACACAAACCATACCATTATCCAAAACCATCAGCGCATAATGAATGTGCGCTCCTATTCAAGTGTCATGTCTAAATCACAATTTCGTCGTGTCCCAAATCATTAATTGGCAGATTTGTCGTTTGCATGGCTTCAGAGCCAACACCTTTAGTCTGTCATTGCATACAGTGATATCAATGGGAATATCACAGAGTGTTAGGTCATAAGTGCAACTGAGCACACATTCCAACACTTGGATGCAGGTTGACCGCTTCCCAAGTGTGACTGAGGATCGGCAATTATATGGGAAATATCGCCTTAACTAATCGTCCACAGATAAATGGGATGACTGAATTGCTATTAAAAATATATGTGAATGGTAACTCATGATGTGTTACATATAAAAAACATAAATTGTTCAGTAATTTTTCTTTTTACAGATAAATAATTCTAGCCATGTTCATCTATCATCAACCATTCTGCCAACATGATGTACGGTTGCGATTGTGACGAACTCCATAACTTTTGGGCTTTTATCGAAAATCTGTGACAGCTACGAGACCTCGCTGTGTATTGAGGATTATTCGATTATTAATGTCCCAATATAATGAAAGTTGTCAACTGAGTGTTACGGCTGTATCTGCTGAAAGCAGCTAGAAAGCCCTAGCTTCACAGTGGACACAGCCTGTGGTACCGAGTGTTACGGCTGTATCTGCTGAAAGCAGCTAGAAAGCCCTAGCTTCACAGTGGA
>Ga0224501_10004906_pt1 | contig 10555 bp, 7 predicted proteins | sample SF_Oct11_sed_USG_4_FD_169105 | JGI IMG/M metagenome (GOLD analysis project Ga0224501, IMG submission 169105) | Sediment microbial communities from San Francisco Bay, California, United States - SF_Oct11_sed_USGS_8_1 | ecosystem: Environmental > Aquatic > Marine > Sediment | place: USA...
ATAGCTCAGTGGGATAGCTCACTGTTTTTAGTGACCCAGTGGCCCGGGTTCAATTCCGGACCATGGCGGAGTATTTTAAGAGATTTTTCCCTGCATGGCTGATCACATGTGCTGTCTTGTACTCAGTTCAGGGAGTGCCAAACAGCAGAGTGGTGCCCCCTTGGAAAAAAGCTTTCAGTCTCATGAAGATCATGAGATGCCTACGGATCAGTCTGGTCTACGGCAATCAAAACAAAACAAAAATGTTCACCTTTTGAGCTCAATGAAAATAAAGTACTTCACAAGGGAGCTTGACTAGTGAGTGTAAGAGTTGCACAGGGGTCAGCTTCATCGACTCACCAGAAATGACCTCCATCAAACGGCAAGACAGTTGGAGAGGGGGGGGGGTCAGTCAACCTAAGCCCTATTCAATTGTCTGGATACCGCGAAACCACCATCCACAAGTTTTACTATCCTGATACGATTAACCATACTTCACCTGCTAATCACAGCAAGAATTGATAGTGATTGTTGACACGGATTTGGCATTTTATCTTAATCCAATGGCTAACTAAAAAAATTACTTTCATTGAAATTGGTCATTTTGTGCTCAATGAAACTTTAGAATAGGCCTACTGAAGAATGCAGCGTAGATTACCAAGGCCACACAACTAAACCGGAGCTGACTCCCGGAGCCGACTCCCGGAGCCGACTCCCGCTCACAAATGCTAGCAAAAGCCCCCAGCCACTGTCTTAACTTGTGCAAGGACCATCGCTTTGTTGGACCTCAGCGGCAAACAAAGGTTGGATGCCCTTTCTGCCCCCCCCCATTGACTTTTCTGGGATTCGAACCCACAACTCACGCGCGCACGCAAATTGTTTCTTCTACCATAGACTACTGAGCACTATTATCCGGATTGAAACAGCGTCATCTTCAGCAGTCCGCGTTCCACTGCTGGACAAAGGCCTCCCTCTGAGCTGACCACGCTGTTCTGTCTGTGCCGATGTTGTCCAGTTTCTATCTAGGGCTATTATACCTTCTACCCATCTAGTTTTGCACCTACCCCTTTTCCTATTACCTACTGGAGTCCAACTCGTGATTATATTCGCCCAATTATCAATAACTCTAGTTACATGTCCAGCCCATTTCCAATTGGCTGACTTGAGTAACCGAAGTGCGTCTGGGAGTTTTCATATTGAAACATAGGCTGATCTAATACGGCCTGCCTGATCAGATGACATATGAGAACCTGGGGAGTGGCCCAAGTTGGGCTTAAAATCCAAGTTCTTTCATTCAACTTCTGTGTTGCTTAAAGGCTTAAATAGTCATGCTGCGTCTGGTCCGCCTCGGATCAGATGCTCGAAATGGGCCCCCACCCAAAATGTGGCTAATAAAAGCCACGTCTCATCTGCCTCGGACATCTGAGCATCTGAGGGACAAAATGTTTTTGAACCGCCTCCGACGTCCCACTTATCAACCAATCAAGTTGCTCGCTCAGAAATAACCATTTCCAGTTTCAAACTAGGATTGTTCAAAGCTTTAATTTATTTGATTTCGCTTCAATATTCACTCAAAAACAACACGAAGTTGCACTGAGAATATAAAAGCAACTTGCAGTGAAAGAATTCAAGAGCGGATCAACTTCTTTCAAAATTTTGATCGAAAATAGTTACAGCTTCCGGAAACACAGCTTCGGCACCATTTGTTGCCTCACAAGTGATCCGGGATCGGGCATCCGAGGGATCTGTTTGGAACTATAAAAGCACCTCGGAGACTCGGTTCTATTGGGCGTCCAGTTCGAGGGGGACCAGGCGCATCGCGACTATCAACGCACCTTTAATCAGGCAAGCTAAATCAGCAACCAATGGGGATAAGCACCTTAGTCTCGTCGTATAAATAAAATAAGGGGCATTCATATGGGATACACCATGAACTATTCTGGAAATATTCTAGAATATTCTAGAATTAGACTATTAGATTCTAGAATATTCTAGAATTAGACTATTAGATTCTAGAATATTCTAGAATTAGACTATTAGATTCTAGAATATTCTAGAATTAGACTATTAGATTCTAGAATATTCTATAATTAGACTATTAGATTCTAGAATATTCTAGAATTAGACTATTAGATTCTAGAATATTTTAAAAGCAGTAATGGTCAGCGGGTAAAATGAGAAGGATTGTCGTGCAATGGACCGCTTACCGATACATGCAGTCTTGACAAGTACGGCATTCATTTGACAATCGATCATTTCTTGATAGAGTTCTTTCTGATCACATGACCACAGATAGGCCAGGCAAGTTAGACCGAGTCTCGTACAAACATTCTCAACCCGCACTCGTTGATAGTCAGACAAAACCGCACCGACGGCCACTGCTTCACCACCTTCCGCCTCCTGCAGATATAGAATGGTGATCGCGTAAATTATACGACCCGATTCATCACCATAATCATCCATAACTAACGCTTGTAGCTCATCATCACGGTCATCAGGCCAAGACTGAAGTTTAAAGTCACAATTAATATAAACGTGTCATCTGTCTTATTGTATTTCAAGAAATTTCAATTCAAAGAGCACCGCGTTATGGCCCCAAGGTGATCTGATCACAAATTTGTCAGAATTTTCACAGGTGAATTTGAAATTTGGCCCAAGATAACTACTCACTCGCATATGGGTCACGTGCACTGACCTTGACCTCTGCCAGTAGCTCATAAAGATCTTCCACTTCATCGCCGGTTTGTGGTTCATAGTATTTACCCGTGCTCACTGACGAGCCTTGCAGAGCGCGTCTATATAACGGCAGCCCTAGTGCCTCGGCTACACTGTCAATCATCTCATGCCCCACAGTCTGATACATATAACTGTCCAAATCGTCTATAAGAAATGGGAATAATGGGGTAGCTCGGTGGTAGAGTACTGGGCTAGTTACTGTGAGAACCTGGGTTCCTGATAGTGGGGTAGCTCGGTGGTAGAGCACTGGGCTAGTTACTGTGAGAGCCTGGGTTCCTGATAGCGGGGTAGCTCAGTGGTAGAGCACTGGGCTAGTTACTGTGAGAACCTGGGTTCCTGATAGTGAGGTAGCTCGGTGGTAGAGCACTGGGCTAGCAACCGTGAGACCCTGGGTTGCCGATAGCGGGGTAGCTCGGTGGTAGAGCACTGGGCTAGTTACCTTGAGAACCTGTGTCCCTGATAGCGGGGTAGCTCGGTGGTAGAGCACTGGGCTAGTTACTGTGAGAACCTGGGTTCCTGATGGCAGGGTAGCTTAGTGTTAGAGCGCTGGGCTAGCAACCATGAGACCCTGGGTTTCCGATAGCGGGTAGCTCAATGGTAGAGCGCTGGGCTAGCAACCGTGAGAGCCTGGGTTCCTGATGGCGGGATAGCTCAGTGGTAGAGCACTGGGCTAGCAACCATGAGAGCCTGGGTTCCTGATGACGGGATAGTTCAGTGGTAGAGCACTGGGCTAGCAATCATGAGAGCCTGGGTTCCTGATGGCAGGGTAGTTCAGTGGTAGAGCACTGGGCTAGCAACCGTGAGAGCCTGGGTTCCTGATAGCAGGATAGCTCAGTGGTAGAGTGCTGGGCTAGCAACCATGAGAGCCTGGGTTCCTGATAGCGGAATAGCTCAGTGGTAGAGCGCTGGGCTAGCAACCATGAGAGCCTGGGTTCTAACCCAGTCATGGCGGGCTCTTGTTAGATTTATGAGCTCCTAGTTCAAAACAAACCTCACTATGAGGTGGAGCGTTCATACTGACCCGCTCATGGTGCTCCATGCGAAGCCGTTACCGCTGAAAGGAACAAGGATCTAACCCCAGCAGTTTCACCGTAATAATGAAGATGTCATAAAAAATTTATATAAAATAATAAATAATATTTAAAGTAAATCCCGAACACTGAAGGAAACGTAAATCATGTATTTGGTTTTAGTCATTGTCTATGACTGAATGTGGCCTTCCTTCGAATGCCCACAGCTTTTTTGACACGCTGACTCAGCGCAGGATGCCAGATTGTGCTCAGCCAAGGACAACTTCTTGAAAAAAAACTCTGCCATGGCCAGGAAATAAACTCGATCGACAGAGAGGACAGGCAACATGATACATTCATTCTCCCATGGAGATCGACTCAAGTATACAATATTGAGAATAGTATCTGATTTGGGAAACGTACCTTTGGCTGCAGGTGGGGGGTGCAGGTTTGCCAATGCCACAACCTCATGACCTTCAGCTACACATTTGAGCAAATTGAAGCAACTGTCCTTTCCACCACTATGAAAAGTTAAAACAGAGTTAGCGAGGTATTGATGAGGTGGTTACAGGAGGAAGTGCGATGAGTGATGCTGCCATAACAGTGAGTTGTGACAATAAGAACGGACCAATGAGCTATTAAAATGCTGCTCACATCATCGAAGAAGTGGCAAACAATGATCAGCTGAAATTAACATATGAACTGAAGCAGAGTTGTACTTCCAATGCGCCACAGTTCACAGTTAGTGAGTTAGTTAGTTACTCACCCATCCAGACCAGCTGAGCGAGAGAATAACATACTCAGTTGGATCAGTCAACCTTATCTGGCAATTTGGGAATGACTCCACTCAGTCACTGAACTGACTCAAGTCAACCACTCAGTCAGCGACACTGACAGTCACTGACTAATTTAGTCACTAACTCTAACTTCTAAGTTACTCTAAGTCACAGTCACAGTCACAGTCACTCAGTCAGTGACTGCTCATATCTCACCTGATCAAACCGATGACCTTCATGTTTTGGGGTCTTGAGAGTGAAATAAATCTGAGTTGACGTCCACAAAAAAGGAACAGTCGGTGGCACGTCTGTGTAATGCTTAGAAAGACCATAGGCAGCAGAAAGACCGGTCGGAACTGGCTGCACGCCTTTTGCAAAACAAGTTTTCCCGGTATAGAGCCCCCATGGGGTTCTAGATAGTTGGCCAGTGTCTGCGCCTCTGGTTAACCATAGACGGGGGGGGGCATTCCCACTTTTATGTGGTTGGCTGAGTCGTGGAATCCCCGTTTTCTTTTTGCGAAAGGAGGACAAAGGGGAAGGCGACTCACATTGCCAATTCATTTCTAGAATTGTTTCTATAGCAACACAGGGATTGAGCGGGACAAGAATATGTTTTGGAAAGACATGTATTAGGTATAAAAAGGCAAATGACCACAATTTCTATAGAGTTTCAAGTTGCCAGCAGTCTGCGAAACATGTACGGAGTTTACTACTTCGATTGAAGTAGCGATCTCTTCCTTGGCATGCAAGAGTATGTCCACCCAACCTGACAACATGCAACCACTTAAACAATACTCTGAACTGAGCGGGTAGCTGTCGGGATGCTGACTCAATTTCATTCCCACCCATTGGCACGTAGATATAGTTACAAGTATGGTCCCAGCACCTATTCAGTAGATAAAACATATAAAGAGTCGAAGAACAGCAACCTGGACAAACTGAATGTCATTCGAAGCACTTTCTACCGACTGTAGTGTAGTAGATTGTGAACTTGGGCCTGTATCGCAACTACTGAACCAGAGCACATAGGACAAAGTGGTAAAACCATTTATTGTTTTCACTTTCAATGCCCAGGTTGAGACATACTGACATGGTATTCCAATGTAAAAACAAATTGGTGAAATTCTAAGTGGTAAACGTGGTGGCATTAATCCTGTACATTGTGCCCTAAATTGATTATTGAAACAGAAAACACAAAAGTAGTTCCATAGTTCATCTCTCTCAGGTTGTGTTATACTGAAGACACAAGGTTTTAGCTCAATTTTTAAACATTATTTGGGTGATTCCACTTTTTTGTCAAATTTCTTATGGAAGTACATGGTACAAGGTACTGGATACATAGTGTCGAGCTTGGGGTACATAGCACACGGTTTCAAGATTACGAGGTACCTGGTTTCTATAGTACGGGGTACATGGTTTTGGGGGTACGAGGTTGGGGTACATAGTTTCTCACTACCCCCAACAAGATTACTAATTTATTATACGCCAGAAACCTGTATATCTGTACTCCAATGAGTCCAATCTTTGGACTCACCTCAACTGCAACCTCCAAGTGGCTTGATCCCTGGCTCGTTGGGATTATCACTAGTGGGGGCAACTCCTAAATTGGCACCTTTCACGTTTCCCACTAGCCTTTTACCACGTTGCTCCGCCATATACCAAAGAACTGAAACCCTGGCTGGCTACTATCACGTATAGCGACTCAATTTAAATTGCTACTTCAAGTACACTGCTGCCTCATTTCCTGTAAGAAAAACTGAAACTAAGGTCGACACAAGTATTCAACGTATAAGTTAGTAGTGAAGTACTAACGTAGCATAATTGAGCATTCCTTGAACTAAAATCGAAGTTAAACCCAGAGGTAGGTGTACGTGAAGTCTGGTTAAAGCAGATCGCTCAAGTTAAATAAATGACTCGGAGTCAGCTTCTGAGTCTGACTCAGTCGAGTCTCTCACTCTCAGTCAGTCACTGAGTCAGTGTTACTGTGAGTGTCAGTGACAGTGACAGTGGAGTGAGTGACACGAGAGTAGAGTGAAAAGAAAACCGTTAGTGCACACTGAGCGAACGAGACCGCCTCCGTCCGTAGTTTTATTTTTAGTTTTTAAAATTAAATTTAAGACTTCCAGCTCATTATCATGATTATGAGTGCACGTATGGTTCACTCACTCTTCGAATGAACGACTGACTGAGATTTTGAAAATGCGAATCACTATCGACAGTATCGTATCATGTTACTGTCACTGTCACAGTATGATGTATCACTGCCACTGTCGGTGTCACTGTCACCCAACTGCAAAGACTGAAGTGGGAGAGTAACTCGCTAACCAAGACATGATAATGGTGCATTAGATCGGTCTAATTCTAAAGTAAAGTGAAGTTCGTTCCTCCAACCTTATTTTACCATTATCACTTCACTCAACTGGTCTTTTATCAGTTTGTTAGTCTGGTGCTGAGTCTAACCGAGTGAGGCATCAGTGTCATTGGGCAGTGTGTAGACTGTAGTGACTGGTGTACCTCTTAGAAGTTAGTTAGTAGTATCCCTACCACGACTACTAAACTGTCACTATTTGTACACTTTATTATACTAATTCAATAATTGTATCAACAAACATAACAAACAAATGTAAAGATGCGACTGGTTCAGTTGAGAATGACATGACAGCACTGAGAATTGCACATTTTCATTCTGTCTTACTGTAGTGTTTAGTTCGCACTGAGTTGCAACACGTTAATCTTGTTCAATTGTCCGCGGACTGATTCCTCCTGATTCAGCACTGTGGCAATAGTTCAGCTGAAGAAAAAAATGTCAATCTGGGACATTGTTGTGAAATCTTTTGGCACCAATTTTGACAATTGCACAATGTTTGTTAGGCAACTGCGCAAGTTGTCAACGCCATATACTATCTACTGGTTTTACTACTAACGACGAGGCTTCTACTTCAATAGGTGCCTTCGCGTGCTCGTGACCAAAATTTTTCCCAAAATTTCGGTCGCGAGCACGCGAATGCACCTAATGTTTACCAACCCGTCTAGCATTGAACAAAATTGAACTCCGTCCTATTTTCTTATTTCTCCCACATCAAACAATCAAGTTATGATGATAAGATGGACTATACAATTGTTGCTATAGTCTCTCATGGTTAGCCAAAGTAGCTTGTCGTGTTCTGAAATCCACTATCCTATTCCCCCTCTGTTCAATAGAAAACATTATGGGTGATGAAATACCGGATCCTACACTGCAGAATGTTCTAGACCAAACTTCTCTGAAGTGGATCTTCGTTGGTGGGAAAGGTGGAGTAGGCAAAACTACTACTAGGTAAATTCAACTGACGTATCCTATCAACATTTACAACTCGGTGTACCTGGGGGGTTTTACAGGGGAACTCGCATCCATTTCCGTAGGTTTTGTTTCATTTTCTGTTGGCGACATGGCCATGGCAACTTTTTCCTAATCCCATTTTGATTGGTTTCTAAATGGCAGCGATTTTCAAAACGAACTGTCATTGCTAATTGAAGCTTTTTTTCTGAACTCAAGAATCAAAATTATTGAGTTACTTTTACGACAACCTTTTTAGCTCGTGGCATTGGTCAGGCGTAATGAGTGATGGCCTTCTTACTCAATTTCCGCGTTCATGGGCTTTGATCTGAGGGCACTCGGGAATGGATATCTACCATAATGACATATTGGCATATATATACAGTGAAACTTGGATAACTCGAACTGCAGGGGACCACCAAACAAAGTTTGAGTTATGGAAAGTTCAAGTTAAGAGTTTTGCTCTCCTTTTGCTTTAGCCATGTGGCCACCAAAGCGAGTGCATTTCGCTCTAGTGTGTTCCATTTCCTGGCTACACTTTCTAAAATTTGTAAGACTTTCTTCTCATGTAAAAAGGAAACAATGAAATTAAGCCCGTTACACAAGAACGTAAACACATCCAGCCACAGAAAAGGTAATTTGATGGCACTAACCACAGTTTTTCAGCTCAGTTATGACTAAAAGTTCTAGATAGGCCCAACAAGTTAAGTAAGTTTTCAAGTAATCCGAGGTCGAGTTAATCGAGTTTCACTGTAGCTCAAAATCAAGCCGAACACTTGAGTACGTTCTCCGGTCGCAAAACCATCTTCTATCACTTGGCTTGTAAACGCGCAATTATTTTATCTGAACAAACCCAAAACGATGACAGAATCACTATGAAGTGATCAGCACAGTTTTCAGTTATTAAGATTGAAACTTGCGGTTGTCCATCAACCATCCACTCACTACCTAAATGCGCACGAGTTTTGGCGGAAATCTTTAAATCGAAACAACCTCCTGATTATTTCTATATACCAAGACGAGCTTTCTCCATTAGCTTGCAGACTCTCTATCTAGATGAAGACTTGATTGCGTACTCCTTTATATTGCGTATGTATGGCATTATGGAAATTGTTTACCAAACAATTAAGAGGTTAAGATGCACCGGTATGCCAAAACGGTTTGCTCTAACCGTTGGCCCAACATAACCGTAACGCGTAAAGAGGTTAAGATACCAAGTTCAAGTGTAACGATCAACGAAACCCTTCGAGAAATGATGAGAATCCAGCGGCTATAACGATCAAAACGAGGTCGCCGTCTCTTTTTCGTCCAGTTACTATTGTTACTACAGCTTAGAGCCCAGGAAATTCTACGATAGAGCCCTTTGAAGAAGACTATTGCAGCACTAGTACTCAAGAGCGCTCGTTGGGGAATCTCGATTTACAGACTCATTTTTATAATGTGTTTTGGGCCACGCGGACACCGCTATCCTAATGAATAAAGCCACATGTGTTGTCTATGACTTTGAACAAGACGTCCGGGTACGTTTCATCGAGGTTCACGACGAGTAGAACAAGATAACAGCAATTGGAGCTGTAACCGTTTTTGCTAACGGTTAGGAGTCGCCCGGGAAATTCTTTTGGTCACGTGACGTGCACATTTCCGTGACGTATATCGCGCGGAAGGGTAACCATTGCCGGTAACCATTTGCGCCTTAACCTCTCTACTGTGAACCCCACCATCCAGCTGTTCTCAGCCCGTTCATCATTCTCCCTCCTCACTGTAGCTGCTCTTTAGCCATACAGTTAGCAAAAGTAAGAGAGACTGTGTTGATTATCTCTACGGATCCAGCTCACAATGTCTCCGATGCATTCAACCAAAAATTCTCTAAGGTTCCGACTAAAGTCAACGGATTTACTAATCTTCATGCCATGGTGAGTGATGTTACATAATCTTCATGCCATGGTGAGTGATGTTACATAATCTTCATGGCATGGTGGGTGACGATACATACGTCGGTATAGAAGTTGCGGAGTTGTGTATCCGGCTACTAAACCAATATAATTATGGTTTGGCTCACATAACGATAGTGATTCATTCAGTCACTGACTCGCCGAAAACAATGCTCGTTTTGGATCAGTAGGCTATATTCAGTGATTCGGGGCTCAAACTGGGTGCAAATTAAATTGAACTTTATTGGTTACTGAACCACTAATGATGGAGTAAAATTAACTGGCTTAAAGGCTCTCTTATTTAAAATACGTATACTGAGTGGGATAAAACTGCTAAAAGTGCGAGCCGTCATGGTCCTGCAACAGATAAAAATGTTCCGCTTACTAAAGTAATGACCATTCAAAATATGGCTTGAGTCTTTATAAAAATTATGCAAATGGATACATCTGATAGATTATAGTCGGGAAAGGCGAAAACGGCGCTGCTGGTGGTCAAACCAATGAGTTCCTACCTTAGAGTTATCCTAGAGGGTAATTCTATGGTTCCTACCTTAGAGTTATCCTAGAGGGTAATTCTATGGTTCCTACCTTAGAGTTATCCTAGAGGGTAATTCTATGGTTCCTGCAGTTCAAACCTGCTTCCCAATGTTTTAGAATTGTGGTTCTTTTAATTAGCACGGGTTGTGGAACATAGAATTGTGCTATGTAGGTGTGTGACATCTAAACCTCACCGAGTTAGAGGCTGTGGTGAGGGGGTGGATCGCTGATCACCCCCTCACCCCCCATCGGTCTACGCAGAGATACTTT
>Ga0224501_10004907_pt1 | contig 10554 bp, 9 predicted proteins | sample SF_Oct11_sed_USG_4_FD_169105 | JGI IMG/M metagenome (GOLD analysis project Ga0224501, IMG submission 169105) | Sediment microbial communities from San Francisco Bay, California, United States - SF_Oct11_sed_USGS_8_1 | ecosystem: Environmental > Aquatic > Marine > Sediment | place: USA...
TTGCCGTAGCTCCGACGGAAGACGAATTGCTCTACCACCACGAGCTGCTGTCACTGGCCGTCATGCGCCCATCATTTCGCTATCTTCCGCTTGTTGCATCCACGGAAGAATCGGCTGTGGACTTGGTGATCAGTATGATCCGCCCCCTGGTCGAGAACGTGCCCAAGATGCACCCCATGCTGTGCGGGACCAAAGCATTTGTCCACCCGCTCAGACAGCACCTTGTCGAAACAGGATACGACAGAAAAGAAGTCAAGACGGAAATGTACGCCTAATTCGGCTACCGGCCATCAGTCACTGGGCGGATGAGGTCCGGATCAGCCTCCAATTCATAGACAATGACCTGTGACCGATAACTACCCTGCTCAATGTCCCTCACGAACGAGATTTTTATTCACGGCCGGAATCTCCACCACAATGTTTTGAGTGCCGTTCGGCACACATTGGCAGCTCAATCGTGACTGCAGGGTGGTCATCGGCGCCTCATCAAGCTGATCGTATTCGTCATCGGTACCTTCGTTGCAGCTTGCGAGTCCTTCTTTGACCACGACATGGCAGGTCGAACAGGCACAAACCCCTCCGCACACATGTTCTAAATCCACTCCGTTCCCCATCGCAATGTCAAGCAGACTGCCGGGAAGCCCTGTCTCACCGAAGGGAATCTGCGCCGGATTTACCGTGACCGTCGTCACGGTACCGTCAGGCTGGACGAAGGTTACAGTATAGGCCGTATTTGGCAATTCATACTCGGCCTTCTCAATATAGGGATTCGTTCCGCCCATCGACCCTGTCCTTTCTCGCGCTCGCGCGATGTGGAGCCTCGCAGCTTACGCCTACTTCGCCAAAGAAATTCGGCTTCGAAGGCCAGGCAACCGTGCCCCCTCTTGAATATTCGGAGATACCTCGCCGAGCCTACTCCGCCGAAGCATACTTCTCGGCTGCGAAGGCCGGGCGCCAAGGCTTCAGATGATACCCGCCTTTCTTCCATAACATGATCCATCCTCCATCACAGACGACTGTGGAGGACGAGTAGCCGTGACTTCCTGCAAAGCGGGCAAAGAAGTTGTTCGCTCTCGTGTTGACAGTCTAGAAATCTCCGTGCTATCGTTAGTGCGACTTGTTTGGTCGGAGATCATTATAGTCTCCGATTAGATTGATCGGCAATAGACATGTTGAAGATTTCAAAAAAAGCTGACTACGCGCTCATGGCCCTCCAACACATCGCCTCTGTGCAATGTGGGGATATCACACCAGGTCGTGTGGTGAATACAAAAGAGATCGCGGAAGAATACAACATCCCCCTGGAGCTCTTGGCAAAAGTACTCCAAGTACTTTCCAAAAACGGTTTGATTGAAAGTCATAACGGTCCCAAGGGGGGATATCTTCTAGCGAAAAGCGCGGAGCAGGTGACGATTGCACAAATTCTTGAAAGCATCGAAGGCCCATTGGGGCTTACCGACTGCCTGCATGAAAAAAGTGATGGTGAATTCTGCATGCAACGTGAACATTGCAATATCCGCACACCGCTCTTGAAAATACAGGACAGTATCTACCAATTACTCAACAGCATGACCCTGCAAGACATGATGAGCGGGACACCGCTTATTACGATTCAGTCGCCGTCAGCACAAGGAGCCGACAAATGAAGCTTCCTATTTTCCTCGATAACCATTCGACTACTCCGATGGACCCACGGGTTCTTGACGAGATGCTTCCGTATTTTGTGGAAAAATTCGGCAATGCGGCCAGCCGCAACCACGCTTTCGGCTGGGAAGCGGAAGAAGCCGTGAATCAAGCCCGCGAACGTATCGCCACACTCATCAATGCCGACACGAAAGAGATCGTCTTCACCAGCGGTGCCACGGAATCCGACAATCTGGCGATCAAAGGCGTGCTGGAAATGTACAAGGAGAAAGGCACGCATATTATTACGTCGTCCACCGAGCATCGCGCCGTGCTGGATACGGCGAAGTCGCTCGAAGCCAAGGGACTGGCGACGGTCACCTATCTGCCCGTCGACAAATACGGCATGGTCAATCCCGAAGACGTACGGAACGCCATCACGGACAAGACCATTTTGATTTCCGTAATGCTCGCCAACAATGAAATCGGTACGATCAACCCGGTCCAGGACATCGGGAAGATCGCAAAGGCCAAAGGCATACTGTTTCACTGCGATGCCACACAGGGCGTCGGCAAGATACCCGTCGACGTCCAAGCCATGGGTATCGACCTCATGTCGTTCTCGTCACACAAGATCTATGGCCCCAAGGGGGTCGGCGCACTGTACGTCAGGAAGAAGAATCCTCGCGTCCGGCTGGTAGCCCAAATGGACGGCGGCGGGCATGAACGTGGGATGCGGTCCGGTACCTTGCCTGTTCCTCTCATCGTCGGATTCGGCAAGGCCTGCGAGCTGTGCCGCGTGGAAATGGACACGGAGACGACGCGCATTCGGGCGATGCGCGATCGACTCCAAGCCGCTATCACCGAAGCATTGGAGGAAAGCTATTTGAACGGGCACCCCACCGAGCGGCTGCCCGGCAACTTGAATATTTCCTTTGCCTACGTCGAAGGCGAATCCTTGTTGATGGGCATGAAAGACATCGCGCTGTCATCCGGCTCGGCCTGTACCTCGGCGACACTGGAACCCTCCTATGTTCTCCGGGCGCTCGGCGTCGGCGTGGAACTCGCCCATTCTTCGATCCGTTTTGGTATCGGGCGATTCAATACCGACGAAGAGATCGATTACACGATCACCAAAGTCGTAGAGATCGTGACCAAACTGCGGGAGATGTCTCCGCTCTATGAAATGGCAAAAGAAGGTGTCGATTTAAAATCCGTCCAGTGGGCCGCCCACTGAAACACGACGTGAACAATGAAACGCAAGGCGTGAGGGGCCTACGAAGGACACTTCACGCACGATGAGAGGCGAAGGAGGACGCGATGGCATACAGTGATAAAGTCGTCGATCATTTCAACAACCCCCGAAACATGGGGAGTTTCAAAAAGGATGAAGAAGGCATCGGCACCGGAATGGTCGGGGCACCGGAATGCGGCGACGTGATGAAACTGCAAATCAAGGTGCAGGACGATACGATCGTAGATGCCAAATTCAAGACCTTCGGATGCGGCTCTGCCATCGCCAGTTCCAGCCTGGCCACCGAATGGCTTAAAGGGAAAACCGTCAAGGAGGCGGGGCAGATCAAGAATACGGATATCGTGCAGGAACTGAATCTTCCGCCGGTCAAAATCCATTGTTCCGTACTGGCTGAAGACGCCATCAAAGCCGCGTTGGCAGACTATCAGAAAAAGGCCGACACCAAGGCCGGAAACACTGAGTAACCACACGGCGAAAGGAGACGCGCACAGATGGATACCTCACACACGACCACACCGGAACCGATCGTCACCTTGAGCGAGGCTGCGATCAAAGAAATCAAACGGCTTATCAACGTGCAAGGCATCGAAACAGGCGGACTCCGCCTCGGGGTCAAAGGCGGCGGCTGTTCAGGACTGAGCTACACGATTAATTTCGACGAAACAATCGGGCAATATGACCAAGTTTTTGAGTTCGACGGGGTCAAAGTGATCATCGACGCGAAAAGCGCCATCTATCTGCAAGGCACGCAGCTCGACTATCACAAGGATCTCATGGGCGGCAATTTTAAATTCGTAAATCCGAATGCCAACAAGACCTGTGGCTGCGGGGAATCGTTCTCAACCTAAACGGACCGACGTGAACGGTTACGGCACGCACACGCTGCCATACCTCTTCCACGTGAACGACTGGAACGACCGATGGAACATCACACACACAGCGCCGGATCCCGCAATATTCAGATGGCCCGAAGCATGTGCTGGCATTGCCAGTCCGCGATGACCGGGGAATATTTCTGTGAACGGTGCGTCAAAGTCCAGCCGGTCTCGAAAGAGACGGACTACTTTACCTGTTTCGGCCTTCCGCGCCGATTGACGATCGACCCAAGCGCCCTGGAGGCGAAGTTCTACGAACTCAGTCGCGCATTTCATCCGGACTTTTATCAGAACAAGAGCGAGACCGAACAAACCATCAGCCTGGGCAATGCCGCCACGCTCAACACCGCCTATCGCACGCTCCGCGACCCGGTCCAGCGCGCAGAATATCTCCTCGATTTGGAAGCCGGATCGGTCAAAGAAATCCGGACATCACCGCCGGCAGATCTCTTTGAGGAAATCCTCAACCTTCAAGAAACGCTTGAAGCCTATCGAGACAGCGATCGTGACTCCCAGGAAGGCCTGAAGCTTCGTGCACAGCTCATTGAAGAACGTGAGGCGCTGGAGCGACGCAAGCAGGACATGGAGGGACAACTCCAGCAGCTGTTCACCGGCTGGGACACGCTCCAAGACCGTGCCGAAGCAACCAGCCAGGCCCGTACGGAACGGGACCATCTCCTCAAACAAATGCGCGAACTCCTCTCCAACCGAACGTACGTGAAGAGCATCGTCAACGACCTCGTCGAGACCATCGGATAACCTCATGGCACGTATCGTCGGCATTGACTTAGGTACCACGAATTCGCTTGTCGCCTACATGAACGACGGGAAGCCCTGCGTGATTCCGGGTCCCAGGGGGCGCGCCATGGTTCCGTCTGTCGTGGCCATGACGGATAACGGCTTGATCGTCGGAGACGCTGCCAAAGAGCACCTGACCCGAAACCCGGCCAGGACAGTCTATTCGGTCAAACGATTCATGGGCAAAGCGCTCGCAGATGTGCAAGACGAATTGACATACTTTCCCTATTCCTTGGCCGAACAAGGCGGCGTGATCCGCATCAAGCTCGGAGAAAAGACCTACTCGCCTCCGCAAATCTCGGCCATGATCCTGAAAGACCTCAAACATCGGGCCGAAGCGCATCTGCACGAACAGATTACCAAAGCCGTCATCACCGTACCGGCCTATTTCAACGACAGCCAGCGCCAAGCTACCAAAGACGCCGGTATGATTGCCGGGCTTGAGGTCCTGCGAATCATCAACGAACCGACGGCGGCATCTCTCGCCTATGGCCTTCAGGAGAAAACACAGGGCACGATCGCCGTGTACGATTTCGGCGGCGGGACGTTCGACATCTCCATTCTCAAGCTGAAACACGGCATCTTCGAAGTACTGGCCACGAACGGGGACACGCACCTCGGCGGAGATGACATTGACCGCCGGCTTGCCGACCGTATCCTCGCCGAAATCCAGGCCGCCCATGGAATCGACCTGAGCGCTCATCCCGATCATATGCAGACAGTCCGATTGGAGGCCGAACGAGCCAAAATACGGTTATCGGATGAACCGAGCACGCAGATTCTCATCGACCTCCCGAACAACGACACCCGTTTTACCTGGGAGTTAACACGCGATCGACTCGAATCCATAGCCTCGGACATCATCGACCGCACATTGACTCCATGCCGATCTGCGCTGAAGGATGCAGGGCTTTCCCCCTCGGACATTGATGAGGTTGTACTGGTCGGCGGCTCGACCCGCATGCCGCTCGTCAGACAGCGCGTACACGAGCTATTCGGTCAACAGCCCCATTGTGACCTCAATCCCGACGAGGTCGTGGCACTCGGCGCAGCGGTGCAAGCAGACATCCTGAGCGGCGGCACCACTGATATGCTGCTCCTTGACGTCACACCGCTTTCATTGGGCATCGAAACGATGGGCGGAGTGATGAGCAGCCTCATCCGCCGAAATACCACCATTCCGGCAAGTGCCAAAGAAATGTTCACCACTTATGTCGACGGACAAACCGGCGTCGATATCCATATTCTTCAGGGTGAACGAGAACTGGCACAAGATAACCGTAGCCTTGCCCGCTTTCGCCTCAAAGTACCACCGCTTCCTGCAGGCGTACCGCGCATCGAAGTCACATTTTTGATCGATGCCAACGGGATTCTCAGTGTCACGGCTACGGACATGCGGACCGGACAACGCCAGTCGATTGAAGTCAAACCGTCTTACGGTCTCTCGGACGGCGAAGTCGAGCGGATGATCGAAGACTCGTTCAAGTTCGCGCAGGAAGATGTGACGGCCCGCAGATTGATCGAAGCACGTCTTGATGCCGGAGCATTGCTGACCACGACGGAAAAGTCCCTGATGGAAGGCAGCCATCTCATTTCCGAAGAAGCCGTGACTGCCGTCCGTGCGGCATTATCGGCGCTCACGTCGGCAAAGGACGGCAACGATACCAAAGCCATTCGCACACACATGGCCGATCTTGAGCTAGCGGCAAAACCCTTGTCGGTTGCCATGCTGGACGATTCGCTCAAACGAAGTCTTGCAGGCAAGAAGGTCTCCGATATCACGTGACTCACACACTGCGTAATGAGCGAGACTGGCGGGAAGAGCTCGACAGGGTGAGGGATTCGGCCAGGCATGTCCCGCCCTTCGCGCACATCTCGTCTTTCTCACGCTGGCAATACGACACGAGGAGAAACACATGGATTTAAAATGGCAGGACGCTGAAGATATTGCGATTCGATTAGTCGAGGAACATCCGGAAACCGATCCCCTGACCATGCGGTTTACCGATATGCATGCCTGGATCGTCGCCTTACCGGAATTCAAGGACGACCCCCAAAAATCCAATGAAAAGATTCTCGAAACGATTCAGATGGCCTGGCACGAAGAGTTTCAAGACTCCAAATCCTGATGGGCCGCTAGCTTACAGCCCCTCCTCCTCCCACATCGGCTGCCCTTCGGGAATCTGATCCAGCTTATAAAAATCCGTCGGGTCTCCATGTCGGGACACCGCCCGTGTCGGTTCGCTTCCTTTCGTGAAGATCTCCACGACACCGGCCTGTTCTTCACCACCCTGTTCAGACTCCAACAAGCCCGTCGACTCGTCCACCTTGACGAACGTGACGCCGTCGGGAATTTCAAACGGGACGACCGGCAGTTGTTTGAGCGCCTCCTTCATGAAGCCGATCCAAATCGGCAGTGCGGCACGAGCACCCGTCTCACTGTGACCAAGCGATCGGCGGTCGTCGAATCCCACATACACACCGGTCACCAAATTCGGAGCCCCGCCGATAAACCAGGCGTTGACATAATCGTTGGTCGTTCCGGTTTTCCCGGCGATCGGGCGATTGAGGACTTTTGCAGCCTGCCCGGTCCCCCTTTGCACCACATCTTCCATCATATTGGCAATGAGATAGGCGGCTTCTCTGGACATCACTTCATTGGGTTCCGGCTGCTGTATCGACTCCAATACCTGGCCCGCACTATCTTCGACGGCTTTGATCACAAACGGCTCGACACGCATGCCTTGATTCAGAAACACGCCGTAGACAGCCGTCAGCTCCAGCAAACCCACCGACGACGACCCCAAACTCAAAGAAAGATCGGTCGGCAACGGGCTCGTCACCCCGACCTCTCGTGAAAAGTCGATGACGCTCTTAATCCCCACCTTATCCAACAACCTTACCGTCGCCAGATTATGGGAGTGGGCCAACGCATCACGCAAGCTCACCATACCGTGAAACTTCCGCCCGTAGTTTTCCGGCTTCCAAGTCTTGTCGTCTTCTTCCTGCTCATAGACGACCGGCGCATCGAGAATCTGCGTGGCAGGGCTCAACCCTTGACTCATCGCAGTGGCATAAATGAGGGGTTTGAATGCAGAGCCCGGTTGCCGATGCGCCTGCACCGCCCGGTTATACTCGCTTCGGGAAAAATCTACTCCTCCGACCATCGCTCGAATCGCTCCGCCCTTCGGATCGATCGCCACCAATCCTCCCTCGACGATCGGCATCTGCTCAAGCGTCAATTGCATCCCATCCTTATTCACTGTTTTAACCCCGACATCGATCACATCGCCGGGTTTCAAGAGCCGCCTGACATTGGGACTCATGACGAAATCTACAGCTGGATCAGATCCTTTCAAAATCCGCTTCGCCCATTCCATATCGTTAAAGGCCAGCTTTCCGGAGACCGACCCGACTTGCACCATGTAGTGGTCCTTCGCGACTTTCAACACGATCCCTTCGGCGATGTCGCCGGGTTTGCGCAGTTTGTCGTTTGCTGCAAGCTCGGAGGGCTGAAGCGTCCCCAAATCGACCTGGCGCTTAGGACCTCGCCATCCCTGACGCTTATCGACATCACGAATGCCGGCGGAAAACGCCGCCTCCGCAGCTCTCTGCATTTCCACATTCAAACTCGTGTGGACTTGCAGACCGCCTTTATAGACCATCGTCTCCCCATACTTCGCCACCAACAACTGACGGATATATTCGATGAAATACGGAGCGAGGTGTTCGCTCCCCGGCCGACGGAAATTCAAAGTTTCAGCGGAGGCCGTATCGCGCTCAAGCGCCGTAATGAATCCGGCATCCACCATTCTGGACAGCACGTGCTCCTGTCGCTTCTTCGCCCGTTCATAGGCTGAGAAGGGAGAGTAATTGCTGGGAGACTTGGGGAGCCCGGCTAAAAATGCGCATTCTGCGAGACTCAGCTTGGCGAGACCCTTGCCGAAGTATGATTCAGCCGCCGACGCTACACCGTAGGCACCTTGTCCAAAATAGATCTGGTTGAGATAGGTTTCGAGAATCTGTTCTTTTCCGGTGACCACTTCCATCTTATAGGCCAGAATCAGCTCCCGGATCTTGCGTTCGTAGGATCGCTCGGAGGACAGAAACAATGTTCGCGCCAACTGTTGCGTGATCGTACTGGCTCCTTGAACTCTCCTGCCGCCATGTCGAATATTCGTCCACGCAGCCCGCAAGATACCGACATAATCCAGCCCAGGATGCTCAAAGAATCGTGCATCTTCCGTAGCAATCACCGCTTGCGTGAGCATCTCAGGGATCTCGACAAGCGGTGTGAGGATTCGGCGCTCGATAAAGAATTGTCCGATGGGTTGCCGATCGTCTGAGTAGACGGTCGTGACCAGACTCGGCTGATAGTTCTCGAGCAAATCAAGAGAAGGCAGGTCTCTGGAGAAATGCCAAATGACACCCGCCACCGTCGTGGCACCGATGACGGCGCATACCAGAATCCCTGCCAACGTAAACTGCCACCAGCGCCAACGAGCGACGATGGCAACAAGCTGCTTCCCATACTGCCGAGAGCGTTCCCGAATTTCTATAAAGCGATCATCGCCCGGCATCCGAATTCAACTCCTGTTGTGGATTGGGGTCTACGAGGATGGTGGGGCCCCACGGCGGCATCGCCGTGCCCCCTCTTCACTCTTCGCTGATACCTCACCGAGCCTACTCCGCCGTTGTAGCTCACAGGCTACGAAGGTCGAACGCGTATCCTCCGAAGCCTTGACGAAGGAGGACACCCGCTACCCATTCCTCGGCCGGCAACCGTCGTTTTCTGCATAGGCGGGTGGAAACACCTTACAATGCGATGTGCGAAAACTCAAGCAAGAGACCAATCACGGACACTCACGACAATACCGACACCCCCGGAAACTTCGAAACCATCATGATCAGCGGCTCAAGATTTCCTCCTTGCCGACCGATGACATTTCCAGCGCTTGGCGATGTATCGGTCATTACAATCGGGGTAGGATCATTTTTTGAACGACCCCGCATCTTTACGGATTGCATCTGCATCGGGCGGCTCAAAACCCGACCAGTGAACACCCGACATGTATAAAGAGCCGGAAGAAGGTCCATGAAGATTGCGCCCTTGCCAGACAATGAAGACGCTCGCTTGGCCGAGTTGAGGCAGTACCATATTCTTGATACCCCGCCGGAAGAAGACTTCGACGATCTGACTGCGTTGGCTGCACAGATTTGCGGAACCCCGATCGCGCTGGTCAGTCTCGTCGATGAACATCGCCAATGGTTCAAATCCAAGGTCGGCATCGATGCGCCTGAAACCTCGCGTGACATCGCCTTCTGCGCCCATGCCATCCACGGCAAAGACCTCTTCGTCGTGCCGGACGCCGCCAGCGATGACCGATTCGCCGACAACCCCCTCGTCAGTACCGCTCCGGACATCCGATTCTACGCCGGCATGCCTCTGACCACCTCCGGTGGCCATGCAATGGGCACACTCTGTGTTATCGACCGGGTACCACGGCACCTGACGGATGCACAGCAAAACGCCCTCCGGCGACTCGGCCGACAAGCGGCTCGAATGATCGCCTTGCGGCACCGCCAGGAACGGGCCACGAACACCCTATTGGCACACAAGCATACGGCACAAACACAAACAGAGCTTCTTCATGCATTATCCCATGGGCTCGAAGGCATGGCGCTTCTCAACTCCGACGGCCTATTCACCTACATGAATCGCGCGCACGCCACCATCTATGGGTATCAGCCGGACGAACTCATCGGGCAGTCATGGAAAACGTTGTATCACACAGACTGGATCACCAAAATCGAACAGGAGTTTTTCCCGCTCCTTCTATCAACTGGTCGATGGCAGGGCCATGTCACGGGGAAAACGCAATCGGGTGAAGAAGCTACGGTGGAAGTCTCTCTGGCCCTGCTTCCAAACTCCAGCAACCCCGACCATTGGCTCCTATGTACCTGCCGCGATGTCACCGAGCAACGACGATCGGAAAAAGCACT
>Ga0224501_10004908_pt1 | contig 10554 bp, 4 predicted proteins | sample SF_Oct11_sed_USG_4_FD_169105 | JGI IMG/M metagenome (GOLD analysis project Ga0224501, IMG submission 169105) | Sediment microbial communities from San Francisco Bay, California, United States - SF_Oct11_sed_USGS_8_1 | ecosystem: Environmental > Aquatic > Marine > Sediment | place: USA...
CGGTGGCCGATTACAAAGGTTCTTATGACTGAAGGCTGTATGCCACAGTCAAGTCGATACAGAATGTGCGCTGCTGGCATAGCGGGAATTTAAATTGTACACGCAATTCACAGTGTAAAAGCAAGTGTATACGTTAGCGCTATAATAACACTTTTAGGGTCAGAAAAAATAAATGCTGAATTGTCAGCAGAAGGTTAAAGGATACAATGCTTAATCAATACAAAATGTTCAAGTAGACTAACATCAAGGAAAGGTCGAGTTGAGTTGACACAGCATTTGGTTAAATTGTAAATTGGAAGAACTGATGCATGTTCATCTATCTAAATACCAATTACACTGCTGCACACAATATCAAGACATTGCATTTTTAATACTCAAAATTTCCAAATTTCAGTACGCATAGATTCCTGCCGAAGCTACCTACCAGAGATGTGATGTTTTTGAAGCATAAATCAGTTGTATGCCTTGAAATAGGATTGTTGTGTTCGTCTTTACAGACATTTCACAGGGTCGGATGCAGGATAATGTTATGGTATATATGTGAGTACACAGACTATTGATCAATGTACCATTATAGCCTTACATAAACATTATAGCTCTCATTTCATGCTGACTAACAAGCCATCAGATCATGCTACACTACAGAGATCTGAAATCAGTTCGGATACCAGAATAGAAAAATGTGCTACATGCTTTAAAGTGATTTTAGCTACAATAGGAGATGCACTGGGCTCGCAACCGTGAGAAACTGGGTTTGAGTCCTCGGTCATGGCAGGCTGTGGTCAAGAGTTCGAGTGCCAGTGACCCCTGTATCATTGGTTTTAAATCAGGGCTACAAATTAAAGTTGCTATAAGAGTCACCCATCAATTTAGAGGTTCATCCTATGACACAAAACGAAAATAGGCCTCACTGGGAGGTGGAGCACTGATAGTGACCTATTCATGGTGCCCCATGCTAATCCTCAGTTGGTGATAAACAAGTATCTAACCCAGCAGTTGCACCATGATGGTGAAGACGTCAGACAAGAGAGAAACCAACTACACAGATTTCAAAATGGATGGATATCTTGATTGCCCGATCCTTATGGGTCGAATCCAGGTCACGGTGGGCCACCGTTGTGAGTATGAGTTCCTCACATTCATCCTAGCTCCTTCCACTCCAACAAGCCTCAGGAGGTTCGTTGAATATCTAGGATGGTCAATTGCCCGACTATCTAAATAGTTTTATAAATATAATATGAATATAAACCTGTTACTCATAGTCAGCTATGATAGCTCAGTGGGATAGCTCACTGTCTGTCCTCCCTGCAGACCGGGTTCAATTCCCGACCATGGCGGAGTAATTCTTTCTGGCTGATCACGCGTGCTTCCTTGTACACAGTTCAGGGAGGATCAAAGAGCGGAGTGGTTCCCCTTTAGAAAGATGCCTTCAGTCTCACAAAGATGAGATGCCTACAGACCAACATGGTCTACGGCGAACATAAAAGAACCCATAGCTGGCTACGCCCCTGTCTATCATTCTATCCTCCGCACCTGCTTGATACCACTTGCCTTTTAGAGATTTGTTCACAAAGGTGTGATATTGGATTGCGTATAATCTGTCTTTTCAACACTTGTCTTGTCTTGAGCGCGATACTACCACTCAATAAAAATAGTTCATCCGGCGATAAATTATTCACCAGATATCTTCTATTACCATTGATGATAAGTTTTCACTATTGGGCAGGTTTTCCTACGGAAGAAAATTGAGATGCGACGCGTGACCTCATTTGCTCGCTCTGAAACGATCTACGCTATCAAACAATTGTGATTCGTTTTCTATGGGGCCACAAACAAACATGGAGGAAAAATTTTCCTTGGATGCTTGGCCATATTTAGCGCAAACCTCGTAAGCCGGAGATGGGAGCGGTTGCAGCTAGGATACAATATGTGAAAGGCTTATATTCAAAACGGCGGGGGGGGGCGGGTTTGGGTCACCATGACCCGCATTCTACCCAAGGGACTCAAGGTTGCAACCCCTGTACTCTTACCATTGCGTTGTCCTGCTAACACGCATCCACTATGATCAGCATGTATTCTTTATAATGCATTTCTCCACGTGTCTAGGAATGTCTATATACAGTAAGAAGATTATTATAGGTTGAGACACAAAAAGGTGTTATTGGATATAAATTGCAGACAGCCTTATTGTAATTGCAATGAACCATACAGAACAAAACCTATAATACACATGTAATAACATTCACAGTCAGTGGATTGTTACTCTTGAACTAATAAAATCTTCGGTCAGTGGTTGGTTATCTATGTTCGAAAGTATTTTCTTGGTCCTCGATTAGGACCACCTTTCCCTGTAGGAGGATGACACCGGGTCATATGTCTCGTGTAAGCGGGTCTATCTACCCCGCCGAAATGACATCCGGGTACTTTACACTTGAAAGGCTCCGTGCCGAGATGTCTCATTATATGTTTACGTAGATGCGCCGCGTTAACTGTTCTTCCACAGATTTCACATACTTTTCGCTCAGAACTAAGCATTACTTTCCCCTGATGTATGGTCCGTCTGTGTTTATAAAGCAGAGCTTGGGACCCGCATCGATAATCACACTCATTACACTGTATAGGTTTTTCCTTGGTGTGAGTGTTCATATGCTGCCTTAGTCTTGTAGGTTTGTCCGCCGAGTAACCGCATATATGGCATTGTAATTTTTTCTTGGCTTCCGTGTGTCTGCATCTGTAATGTGACTCCACGCTGCTTCGATATTTACCGCGGAAGGAGCATCCTTCCACTTTACACGGGAAGCTATCAGCCTCGTGGGAGTCTTTATGATTGCGTAATGCACATGAACTCCTCGCTACGTATCCGCATAACTCACATATTCGCCCCTGTAGTCTTCTAGGTTGTACCAGCCACAACGCCTCATCGTTCTTGACTTTAGCCTGATGATTTTCTGTACTCTCGATATGATATCTCATAACAGTAGCGCCTCGAGTTTGAATTTCGCATCGGGTGCATTTCAGTAGTAGCGGTGGATCGTGGTTAGCTTCAAAATGGGTCGCTACCTCGTCCGGATCAGCGCTTCTCATCTCACACGCTCCGCACTGAACCTCCGCCTGTCCTTCCACGACGACAGGTCGGCTCATTTCCCTGCTCGCTGCCTCCTTCAGTGCCACTGCGGCGGCCAACTCGTAATTGATAGCCTCTTTCTTGGTGGTCATGTGGGTTTTCAGATGATCTTTATACAACACCACGTCCACAGAGTCAAATGAACACAGGTGACATCTGTACGGCGAACCGTTGTCAGTCAGTTTGCTGGCCAGCTTATCAAAGCACTCTACACTCAGCATATGATTACAAATTTCTTGCTGACTTTGAGTTTCATAACCGCATCCATTTTTGCATGAATAAATAGCAATTCCATCCAGATCTGCAACACATACCAGCCTCTATCTGTATATAGGTAAGAGCCAGGTCTTTGAACGCCCCAAATGTTTCAAACCCGTCTGATTAATGACGGGTATCTTGAGAAGAAATGCTTTGGGAGAGGAGGGGCATGGAGGGCGCATTTAAACCATTTAAAGTGTTAGTGTACTGAAAAACAAACTGTCATTGGTATATATGAGCAATAAGCTTAGTAACAATTAACCACAGGAATCTCATCGCCCTAGCCATCAGGCATCATGAATGCCTGCCCCAAAGTGTACAAAAACATCCCGCTAGTTTGCTAAGTCAACAACTTTTCAACCAGAGAGCACGAAGAGTTTGACTCACGCCCACCATGTTTTTACCGACTGTCTAAGGTGAACCCGACGCAAACTCTATACACTTAGAGAGATCTCGATTTGAAGGTCAAAATATAGCAGTTCCACAGAGAATCCTCGGAACTATGGGGTCACAGCCAAGCTGAAAAACCCATTTCCCTCGTCTGGAAACAACAGAAAGCGAGTTTTATAAATGGCGGAGCAATTTACCGGTTCGAGGAAATGCAGCTTCATGGGTGGCCTGGTGCATATCCATAACGAGTCGATTGGTGGTCGTGTAATTGCAGGTTCGACAGACTAGATTGTTGGAAACGCCCGTAGCTTCGTATGTGCCATCAGAGCTCTGTCTGCAGAGAAGAGTGTAATGCAATCACGTCATCATTGCCACACACATGCGCGCGCAACACATTAGTGCATATTACTGCTAATTTTTCTGGTTTCCGCTTTAATGATGACTTTTTCCTGAAGTAGAGACCATAACCCACAATAAAATTGACACCTTTGGAGAACGAAGGATGAAAACGATGATGGTGATGATGATGACGACGATGATGATTTGAGGAAGACCTATGGATTTCTTTAGCACTCTGATCTGATGTAAACCAAGTTTGAATTACTACAATTGATAAAATACGGCAATTATCACATGTAGTTAATGTATCCTAATTTGCAACTATATAGCGGTTGCCTTAGGTTGCAGATGGAGATATACGCAGAGGCTTATTTGAAGTTTTCAGTAAATGGCCATTCACTTGTGTTTGTAGAATATGATGAGGAATTTGGCTATTGCAAGCTCATTTTCGGAAACTGCAATTTGAGGTTTCCCTAATGCTAGGTATTGGATTTATACTATACTAGTAGGGTTTTACTAACTGGAACGGGCATTTAACTCCCTGCATATTTCATCTGCGTACTGAGGATATAGAATGCCCTGTGACGATCATGCATTAGATTCTGTACTGTGTTAGGTTGTTGGCTGTTGGTGTGTTTAAGCTGAATGAACATCACTTAATCTTGGAAGAATTTGATGCATGACGAAAAGTTTGGGGCTGCAACAGTGGCCGAGACAGATTGAACTGGTCTGTCAATTTAATTAGCCTTGTGGGAAGCATCGAGTCACCCATCTCAATGTCCGATATTAACTACAGAAAAGGTATAAGAACTGGCTCATTTCAGTGCACAAAGGTGGCATCCATTGCTTAACTAATCTTTCAAATGATTTCCGTAATCATGTCTACTAGCGGATATATCTAGGAGCTGAACTGCTTGGAGAAACGGCCGAAATCGTTGGAATGTCTGCTTGGGATTTTTGTAATAGAAATTCCTAACCCGCAATCACACAGCTTGAGCCAACCATAGATACTCAATGTGTTTTTACAGCCCACTTTGCATCCGACATAGAGCCCGTGGCAAATGTTAAAACATTTTTTAAACATTTGGCGACGTTTTAACGTTAGTCGTTTCAACAGAACCTAAGGCACCAGTCCATCCTCTTTGGCATCACACATATTTGACTTAAGTTAATTTTCATTCTCTCTTCGTATGACGTCTTCACTCTCAGTGAAGCTGCCCCGTAAGATACATGCTCTCTCACTAGTTATGGCTTAGCATGAAGCACCAAGAGAGGGTCAGTATCAATGCTCCACCTCATATTGAGGTCTGCTTTTGTTTTCATCTGAGGAGCCCATATTCATATCGGGAGTCTGCCACGACTGGGTTGTGAACCTAGGCCCTAGCGGTTGTGAGTTTTTCCACCATTCTTAGCATTTACTCTGTGAGACCAAAAATGGCTGGGTTTATATCCAGCTATTCATTGTATAGGTTACCAGCGAGAATTATCCTTCACCAACCAACATGAAGGGTGTGTATCTTCTGTGTAAAGGCCTGCCTGGAGCGGGGTATTGCACTATCAGTGCGTATCCAAAGTCCTATGTAAGCCTTCAGGGTCCATGGCGTGTACCTAGCGACCGGGTCGGGTAGAGAGTGCTAATACAAGCCAGTCCCTGAAGTAATGTAAATCCCAAGGCTGAGTACACTACACACCTTCCTCACCTACCGGAAACTACAGAATTTTCAGTAAGTATGATAAAGTCATACACTTACAGGAAAGAAAGGCGCTGTGGCTGGGTGGCTAGAGCGCTCACCACTGAATGGCGCCGAAAGTCTGAGGTTCAATACAGCTTGTGCGCGGGATGTTTCATTAACTCTCTCTGTTCACTCAGCAGCCAATTGGTAGCCGGCTCTCTTCAGAGCTGGGGTAGGTAAAGGCGGTGAAGAAGAGGAGAGGCACCCCACTACATACACCATTGCTGGAACAATCTGGCTCTCTAATAGCCACTTCCCCACATGGCTATGGTTAGAGGGCCAACTTTCACCATAGAATATAGATTTTTGCAATAATTTTAGGATATGGTTGCCCGCTATGTCAACCCTTCCGTTTCAGACTCAATAATGAATGAAGCAAATTTGAAACGAGTTTCCAGGTCAAAAAGTGTCAATTCTATGCACCTCCTATGGAAGGGGAGAAAGGGGATAGGTGCTACACTGCAGATGAAAATCCACATGTACAATCATGTATTTGATTTACTAAAGGAGACTGATATGGAAAAAGAGTGGACACCCAATCAAAACCAAAACGGGAGACTCGGTGGATTAGAAAACAAGAGACCTTTTGATTTTTGAGAAGATTTGGAGAAAACACTGTGAGCTGGGTTTGGGTGGCAATCGCAACAGATCCCAAGAGAGAGAGTGACACTTACGATGAGGAAACAAGATGGCTGATAACGCTAGGAAGAATGATGCTACTGCCCCACTGCGGCCCCCGAACTGCTGCAAATGTTCACTCAATATCACCGAACTATTGCTGACCATTGAAGACTGAAATGGAAAAATCTAGACATTGAACAGCCATGGAAACCAGCGGAGCCAAAGGCTAGTCAGATTGGCGACCAAACAAGGAAAGCCTGGCAGAACCAAACTTGGTTGAAGTGGCAATCGGACAACGGCAGCTACAGATCGCAAAGGTGGTTGGTGGAACCTAGAGAATACCATCATAAAAAGAAAGGGTGGCCAATGATAATGTTCTCAAACACAAACACTTTGTATTTTGTTTACACAATATAATTTTATGCTTAAAGGGGTTATGGCATGGGCAAAAGTGACTTCACTTGTTTGCAGATTCTGAAGCCTACCATGAACAAATGGGCCCAATACCCAGTTCAAATGGAAGCTTAGATATAGCCCTATCCAATGCGCATACTTAGAGCCCAGGATGACGTACTTTTCAGACCGTCGACGCACTGGAATTGGCCTCGAGGAAACTAACATAGAGCTGTTGGTGTTTGCATTGATTTCTCGGCTTACGCGCCGATACTTGACAAATGGGTTTGCATGTGTATACTAGACTTATAGTTACACAAGTCTGAATAAAGAAACCGTGCAACAAAAATATAGAAATAGGGCTCAGAACGCAGTTTTTCACCTCTGTCAATGAGCCTAAGTGTCATTATTGCGCAATTATAGGGGCCCAAATGCAACGACCTCTATTTAGGGCTAGGGAAAACCGGCAAAGCACTTCTTATAACTTAGGTTTTCTCCAAGCTTACATTCAAATTTAAGTTCTACTCGATGTTATAAGGGGGTGAAAACCACTAGGTTACTAAGTTTTAGTAATTAGATCCCATTTTATTTCTATTTGGGCCATTTTGGCTGTAGTTATTCGAGTGACCGATATTTGGTTTGTGGAAAAAGACCACTCGCTATCGCTGCAATGAATGCGAAGTTGCCTCCCTTTAAGAATGGGGAACGCAACTCCGAAAAAACGTCGACAATCGACCGTGCATAAGCCCTTTAAGTGTTTTCATACCACTGATAGAAGGTCATTGCTGCCACTAACTATAAAATAGTGACTTCAAATCGAATTACTGAGTCAGAGAGCGTTTCTCCGCATGCCCCATAGAGAAGGCAACTCGATGAAAGGCTTCCTTCATTTAATATCGGGATCTGACACCCCCGACAACGGTGTTGAGAAAGTGAATGATTTCGCCTGAGCTGGGAATCGAATGAGGGCCAGTACGTTATCCGCTAAGCCATCCCTTCATCAATAAGATGATTACCTGAGATGCAGACGAGAGAGAACAATTACAGGTTCTTTCATTTTGGACATCTCATCTTCTAGCTGAATTACATCAGCGAGTTCAAGTTCATACTCAGCATATAACTCCGTCTTATTGCACTCCAGTTTAGTAGAATCTGCCATATTCATTACGCCGGTATTTATTTCAGTCTCATTTTTTTCTTCCCTGTTAGATTGTGCTAAATTCCCACTGAAAGCACAAAGCATGCACCAAATATAAAAAAAACATGGACGACACTTAACTAGATGATTCTCTTTTAGTCACTCTCATCCGTACTGTACTGTACTGTAGTACTGTACTGCAGTACTGTACGATGAAGGCTTTCTCCAGTCTGCCACGGGGAGAAGCTAGTTACAGTCACAGAAATTTAAGATCTTATCCATCGAGCGTTTTATTTGGCTAATTGTTTTTGTTCCACCCAATGGTGTCCACACTGCCAAGCCGATGGATGAGCAATACTCTGCTCATGACATCAAGCTGATGTCTCTCTCATTGGATGATTAATTTATTGTCGTTGTTTGTCTGTAAAGGTTTGTCCCATGTCCCTAAGGGTCGTCATGTAAGCTGCTGTTAAAGAGCCAACTTGTTCCTGGCAATGGCATAACTGAGGTGGGTCGCCACTCGTCTTCCTCACCGCCTTTTACTTTACCCAGCTCTGAAGAGAGTCAGGTACTCATTTACTGCTGGGTGAACAGAGGGTTTTTGAAAAAAAGTTTTGAACCCGGGACCTTCAGCATGGGTGACAAGCGCTCTAACCACTCAGCCATGGTGCCTCTCATATTGTTCATCTGCAACTGGCTAAATTTCATTTCGTACTTCATTCACTCATGAATTTAACAAAAACCGATCACAGTGGTTGCAGTTAAGCAGTAGCTGCATTGACTAAATGGTCCAATCTAACATCAAATTATCAAACCGTTTCAGTCATCAAAATGGTTTACCTTCTTTTAGTTGGGCTATCATCCGCGCAGTGAAAGCACTGTATACATTGTCGAATGAGTTGGAAACTCTGCGACCGACAATGGCGACAACAGTTCTCTGAGGAGAGTACTCGCAGATCAACACCACACCAGCAGCAGTATGTCGGCTGTCCATCAGCCGGGGAGAAGTATATCTGTTTGAAGCAGAGCAGATTGGGACACTTCACACTCTCAATGGACATTGCGTTTTATTGCCCACTGAACTTTCACTACCTACAATATCATTTTATAGAATCTTTGATTCTCACAACTATAAATTGACCGATTAAACTTGGCCGTGAATCGTTTTTAGGCACTAAGTTGATTTGAATGTCATATCAGTACATGATCGGTATGCCTCAGACTGATTCAGAATGATCCAAGTCCGTGCTGAGCGGGTAGGTTGTGACGCTACTCATTTGACTCAGTCACTAGACTAGTCTGCACCGTCATCTTTTCAATCAAGGACAGATGACTCAGATAGTAAAACGGAGAGAATAGGTAGGTAGGTAGGTAGGTATGTAGGCAGGTAGGTAGGTAGGTAGGCAGGTGGGTATGTCATCGACTAACTTCACTGACTAAGGGAGTCAGTCCCTCTAGGCTAGACTATTGAAATAATCGAATTGACAGCACACTACACTACAGTCTACACACTACCATAGACTGTGTAAGTGTAACAGTAACACAGTGACGTGAGTCTATGGTCATGGTGACGTGACGCCTAAGTAGTAAGTTAGTCACTACTAACTAAATAATAAGTTACTTACCATAATTGGTGAGTAGCTTGAGGCTGGGATATCAGATTCACTCAGGGAATGAGTGAAACAGTGATATTCACTGACAGTCACTGTCAGACATTGAATGATTTGACTGACTGAGGAGTGAGGTGAGTGATTCAAGTTCAACAGATTCACCCTGAGTTTGACTTGAGTCATCAGTCAAATCAGCTAAGTCAAAATCAAACTAACTCAGTAACTGAGCAAGACTAAGAAGAGCAGTCACATATTGATATTATCAATATCATGTCATGAGAAGAGTAAGTAAACTGAACTTGAACTTCAAGTTCAACTTGAAGTTTGACTTTGAGTTTGAGTGACCTGATTACTTTGGGACATTACATTAGACTGGTCTGGGACTAGGAGGACTATAATGAACCGAACAATGAATGAGGCGCAAATACAATACATCTATTGAATAGCTGTCTACGTGTCGCCAAGGTGTGTTCATCATTCATGGCATACGTTGAGAAGTCAAATCCATTGTATGATGTTATGTACCTGGCCAGCGCCTTGCAACGGAAATGCAAATGGGCTCTAAAGGGAATTGGGGTTGTAAGCGATGGAAAGCAAGCTGCGCATAGAAGCCGAGCTGTGCCACACTTTCACTCTCTTTGCCGATCATAGTACGATTGGCGCAACTCGTCTCCCACTGTAGCCGATTTGCGCCAAGCAAATTTTGTTACTAGCCGAACTGTGCCCATCAAATTTCGTAATTAGCCGAGCTCCGTAAATCAAATTTCCCTTTTTTTATGTGTAATTCCGAGAGAAGGCAACTCTTAAGGTACATAGCCTGAATTCCGTACTATTCATTATTCGGAATGAATAATAACCGCTCAAAAAGTGGATATCATTTTGGAACGTATAACGAGTATATGTAGCTATTCTGCGTATTGAAAAATGATAAATGACAATATGGTTAAG
>Ga0224501_10004909_pt1 | contig 10553 bp, 9 predicted proteins | sample SF_Oct11_sed_USG_4_FD_169105 | JGI IMG/M metagenome (GOLD analysis project Ga0224501, IMG submission 169105) | Sediment microbial communities from San Francisco Bay, California, United States - SF_Oct11_sed_USGS_8_1 | ecosystem: Environmental > Aquatic > Marine > Sediment | place: USA...
GGCATTGGTAGAAAGTTTATATATACCCACCCTCTGTATAGTAAGTCATTGGTAGAAGGTTTATATATACTCAACCTCTGTGTAGTAAGTCATTGGTAGAAGGTTTATATATACCCACCCTCTGTATAGTAAGTCGTTGGCAGAAGTCCATTCCTCCATAAAGTCTAAATCCCCATGGGTTGTTACTCCCTGGTGTCCTACTGAGCTGAATGAACTCCATTCTCTCTCTGTGATATATAATACCTCAACATAACAGGATTAAAAGTCAAACTGGATAACTAACGCACCAGATATGCTACAAATTCTCCATGCATTATAATTATACATGCATTTGGTGCCATTGCGTGAGGGTGATATAGCGTGAGGGTGATATAGCGTGAGGGTGATATAGCGTGAGGGTGATATAGCGTGAGGGTGATATAGCGTGAGGGTGATATAGCTTGTTGGATAGAACATTTGACTCGAGATCACTTGATCCGGGGTTCAGGTCACTCCGGGGTCACGCTGCTCCATAAAACGCCTCAGGCTAAGGTGGTCTATTAAATTGGATGGGCAGGTTTTGGTGCAGACCAAAGCAGTAAAACACAAATACATCTACTGCAGTAGTGTTGATGAAAGATTTTGCTTTATATTCAGTGATTCACTCATTGTAGGGTTAACTCATAGTGAGGTAGATTTAATTATCTTCAAAAGGCATAGATCTATCTCCTAACATCTAGATGTATCTACATACGTATATTGAATAATTTAAAGCAGTCATCATATACCAAGTATCTATTTAACAGCAGCTGTAAGTTCTCTTTTATACTTACCAAACTATCAGTTTTGTCCTTCTTGAGCAAGCTGTGTACTAAGGTAACACTGTCCTGTTTGCCTGATGCTCATTTAATGAACATAGGATGAATGACTCAGTTCAGAATATCCTGCAATGCTCGTTGACGAATGTATGGATGAAGCTATGTCCTTTATCTAAACGTTATTCAATGATTCGCTGATACTGTAATAGCGCAATGAAGGTTGTTAAGTCAGTCTAGACAATTATATCTTTGTATTAGGTGTGACCGGACACATATTTGCTAAATATAACCCCTTTCTATTGATTCGGTGCATATCAGAAGGACAACTTTTTAAGTCGCGAGAATAGTGTACAACTGTTTTATCTGCCTGTTAATGGAATACCTAGAAGACATTCTGAGGATCCTGACATAGTCTTATTATTATGGTCATAGAGTAACCTCTCAGTACAGATGATACACTAGGTGCAGTGTGTTGAGTTCTTCAAATTGAATAGCTAGTATAGATGAAATTGCATGTTGAACGCTATTTAGGAGGTAAAATTTTAATCCATAGTTTTGCTCCCCCTAAAACACTACAACCCAATTCATAAAACCTCTCTTGACTCTCTTCATTCGACCTATTCTGCACCTATCTCACCGGAGTTCCATGCATAAGGGAGCGACTCCGAATCAATTTCGCTGTTTAAACAGTGACATGAGTCACTGGTTAAACTGGTTGGGTGATTTGGGACTGCGTAGGAGCAGAAGGCCCTATCTGCTCCAAAGCGCATTAAACAAACACATTCTGGTTCACTTGTGCATAATCGTTTTTAGCGGACAGAAAAACGCTCCTGTGTTTATTTGATTTGACCCCCTCAGGCATTGCCATTATTTGCAACACACTAACAGCATAGGGCGGTATATGTGCAGACCAATTTATTTTCACAGTATCAGTGACAAAAAAGACTGCGCAATTTATGTGGTGCATGATATAGAATAGAACCCGCCATATTAAACAGCGGTGAGTGTCACAGTGTGTATAAGGCTAAGCCATATAATTAATGTTGATGATGCATTCCAAAGAATGTCCATGTCTGTTATTCTAGACATTGATCTCGCATGTACCTTCCACAAACTCTATGCTATCCAGGGCAATATCAGACTTTGAGCCTGACCCACGTACAGCTCTGAATCGAATCTGCAAATAGGTTATAAGTGTAGGGCCAGAGAGGTATGTGTTACAAATAAACCAGCTGTGAAGACCATATAGACACTTACTCATTGATATGAATAATTTGGAACTTGGAGATTGTAACGTCATGCAAACCGATTTGCTTGTGACATCACAAATAGAAGTAAACTATAGAGGAATCGCTACACTTAACCTAGTTACTCATAAAAAAGCCTTGATTTGCATGGATATTTTTCATACCATCCATCATACACCCAAAACTCACTCAACAGCCAAGTTATCGCTGAGAGTTATACTGTGTAGGTGAATTGAGTCTCCAAAGGCCAATGAATTATTGTTAGAAGACAAAAGAATTATCAGGATCTTTATGCTACGCCTCACCTTGTGTATAATTACTATGATAGTTATACACAAGCAAACTAATAATTTAAAGTCTATTCATTCCCATTCTATACTGAAAAGCTAGAGTACACGTGTACTGCTGCTCATTCTGTAAATGTGGATTTGTCCTCCCTTAGAGGAGAATGTTCCAATCATGGAAGGTTATTTTTTTCTACTTCTGCACTTGATCATTCCATTTAATGGACTTCCTATGCCTGAGGCTTGCTGGGCTGTAGGAAACTCGAACTCGGGATCTTGAACTTGGCCAAGAACAGTAGCTGTGTAAATGAACTGAGATATACAAACTCTGCTAACACAACCCAAAACCAGGTTTCTCACTTCAAGAAAAGTTTCAATTTTATTCTTTGCCCTGTCATTACCCTTAAGCCCCTGTTTTACTCCAACTTCTAAATAACTTACATCCAGCCCGGTAGAGGGAATCACAACATCAACTGCAGCCTTATGCCATGGCAATCCCTGGTCGCCACTGACAGTCCAGAGTGGTGTGCTACTAACAACATCATTCTCCACTGCGTAAACACTGAGGGATCCCATCGCAGGGCCGAGCATATGATACCAGAACTTTAGACAGCGGGATCCTGAAATGAGTATATCACTATATATTTACATTATCACTCCTTGCTGCATGTTGCATATCATATCACACAGCAATGTATCTGACATCACTGGAAAAGGTCGTGAAGCTGGAGATCCTAACCAAGGCTGCCCACCATACTTGGAGTGTACACATTGCTTATACTTGGACCAGTCTTGACAATTCACTTACACCTTTGAATTTTTGGACTTTTCAACATAAAGCCAGTGAGACAAGGCTCCGTTATCCAAGGAAAAGAAAATCATATAATGTTATCACTGAGTGAAATAATAGATTAATATCCCAAATTTAGCCCCATTGGATAACATCAAAATGCAATACCATAGTTGGTAAGTTTGCATGCATGGGCGTGAGTATTACATTGTTGATAATTACTTCACCTGCACTGAAAGGGTAGAGAATGTCTGCTTCGAAGGCACTACCAGAGGAGGTGCCAGAAGCTTCCATGTATAGGTAGTTAGGATAGCTGGCAGCGGATCTGGGCCCGGTGTATGAAGACGGTGTTTGGAGGGTATTCACAGTCATATCACCATAGTCATCTGTCCTCTGGGACCACCCTGTGAAAAAAACAACAATGCCAAGTATTACAAGACAAATCCAAATTCTATAGGCAAGGAGTTTTTAATTTTTGAGAGGGGCTATATTTTTTCAGATGGGCAACCTAAGAGGGCCATGTAATTTGACTACATATGCATGCCTACCGCAACTTTGGGAAGCTGCCTCCAAGAAATAAATCATTATGTGCGCAACATTGTACCTATGTAGAATAGACCTGTTATATATGATCTGGGATGTATCTGTGGCACAATATGATACAATTCACGTAGATGAAAAAAAATAAAAAGGAGCTACTCAAAAATTGAAAAGGGCTTCTTGTGGCCCAAGGGGCTGCAGTTGAGAACCCCTGTTATAAGCTAATACAATATCTTGGTTCGGTAAAAGCAAGCCACAGGTTATAATTTATCAGTTTATGCCACAAGGTATAGGCAGGCTTACAAATGGCGAATGAAGGTCCAAGAAATTAGCACTACCTCATCATACTTTCTGCTCCCGTCGACAAAATCTAAACTCCTAAACCAGAACCCCAGGCGGCCTTGCTATCAACTCAGTACAACCTAAAGATGGATAATTCTACCTTTCCATTACTTATTCAACAGCACACATGGTCGAATTGTGCAGTCAGAGTGTATTATTGAAGTGCGATCTGGGAGGGACCAAGGGAACTGCTCTCTTTACCCACTCGAACTCAGGAATAATTCCCTACCCTATACAACCATGTCGTTTTTATCTTGGATTTCGTATAACACCTTTCTAAAGGAGCAGAGGATTTTAAACAGTTTTCGGTTGCCTCAGCTGCAGTAATTATTTACCTGGACAGCCCTCCGGATCTGTGTCATCATCAAAACCACAGTACCATCTCTGCTGTACTGTGAGCTCTGGTGTAGTTTCGCTGCATGCTCCAGCAGTATATGCTATGTTATCAAGGGACATCTCTGTCCGTGAAGATGAACCTCGTACACCAACTATCTCAACCTTCCAAACAGCAGAAGCGGGTCAAAATAGTTTAATATCTACGTGAGCTGATCCAGTCAGAATTCCTTTAGGCAGCTTGAAGAGGTACGGATAACCCACACAGAGGGCATTCGTGGATATCTGTGACCTCTGACCCCAGAAAAACTCAGCTGCAGATGGATACTTAGACGTAAACCTCACTAAACTGATTTCCATTATTTGGTATGACTCAATCGGTGTATAGAAACATTCTCAGCTCCTGGCACCAACAATGAAAATCAATAAACCTGGTGGTTCAAATCAAGCTACCGAGCAGAACCCACACAGCAAACTTGACTTGACTTGACACACATTCTGAATTCCTGTCCATTGAATACTTCAATTACAGGCAACCATACCCAATTGTTTACAATGTCAAATGAAATACTAATTTTACAGATTATGGTGGCGATGAAGTGGCGGAAATTTGGCGAAGATAGCCAAAAATGTTCAATTTTCTTTGAACTGGATTCTTAAACATCACTCAAGGGTTATATTTTTTACCTGACCATATTCTACTTGATTGATATCAATTTCAGCAGATAGCCAAACATCCGAGTGATTTCCCGTCTCGATCCATATGGGAGTAACAAGTCTGATGTCATGTACTGACTGGTAGATTGTCAAATCTCCCATACCATCATCTCCGTTCATGTGATACATGAATCGTAGGCAGCGTTGCCCTATAGTAATAATGTTTGCAATTCACTCATAACCAGTTTGAATCAGTTGGAACAGTTTCAATGGTTTCTACGAGAGTACTAGACCAGACCATTGATATGAATAATGGAACAAACGAAGAAGTTTCTACGCCTGAGGATAGTTCTGAAGTGGTTGGAGCCGACATGATCAAGACCTGAAATCGAATTGTTAGATGTATTTAACTCATTCTTATGAGGTTGATAGTAAGAGTAACGGCCTGCCCTGGGTGTGCTAACTCTGCCCCGGACTGAAAAAAGCTACACCATGATCTGCCAAGATAGACTATTAACATACGATACCTGGTGGGTACGGATGAGTAAACTTTAGAAGGGCTGATATTCCTGTCGCCATTAATGATTGTCTGAGATAGGTGTAGAATGCACCTTCATACGGTTCAGAAGCTCCGGTGCCCGAACTCGGTGTATCTGTGAGAATAGACGCTATACACTGCATCGGATCATCGGATTATTACACCATATGATTATGAATAACTGCAATAGCAGCTGTCATCTTATCTGTAATCAGTTTTTCTGATATTTGATTTATAAGTGCCTATTCCATTGCATTTTTTTACAATTGTGTTGTCAAGAATGTAAATAAATCCAAAAACCAGAAAAAGAAATTGGATAAAATTCAAAATCAGTGGTGGGATCGATTCAGCTCACTACTTTCGATGCTAAATAAAAAGCATCAATCATATATGGGCAGATAGGGATCACGCGGAGTAGACAGGCGCGGCTCAGAGGGGAGTTGCTATCACACCGCATGCTCCCTCCGCCCGTTATATGTTATACTCATTCAAAACCTTATAATCTGAAGCCAAAGAGCCGATAGAGATAAGGTTTTCTGCCTATCTATTTCTTAGTCACAGAGATCATTATAACTCCTACTCTTACTTTTGTATGTGACCCGCCAATCTTGAGCTCCAACATCCGTGCCATTTGTCAGTATATCTGTTGACCAGCAGTCGGTATCATGGGGTTCAAACCCGCAGTAAAAATTCTTCTCAGAAGACGCGTATGGAGGTAGGAGTGGAGGATTACATGCTCCGGGTGTATAGCGAATATTATCAATGGCTGCGTCGGACTTACTGTCAACTCCCCGTATATACTCAAATAAAATCTACACAAAAACATGTCAAGGTGAACTGATATTGGCTGAGTGGAAAGCAAATTGTTGCTAGGAGTCAAGGTCCCTGGCTTCGGGCATCACTCTGGCTTCCATCCTCATGCACCACATTTGAATCATGACATGAAATATGCGAAGTTAACATTTAGCGTAATAACGCTGTCTTTCTCTGCAGTAAGCGAGTACCAGCAGAAAATTTTCTAATGGCACACTTGGGGACGTGCAGCGAGCAAACCTATAACTGCCAAAGATAATGTTATAATACTTCAGAGTCATTTACATTGTAAAATAACATGACTTAGCTATACCCACATGAGAACAAGTTCTCTTAAATCGGCAGCCATGGTGGACGATAATATGAGGGACTGGGATATGTGAAAACTTTATGCTGTGAGTCGATCTATCACTCAGAAACCAAATATTTAGCGTATTCATAGGCAATTTCGCTGGATGGTTAAAGTGCTCACCACTGACACTGAAAGTTCTGGGTTGAAGACAGGCTTGTTGGCGGGATTTTTCCAAAAACTCTCTGTTCACCCAGAAGGGAATGAACAATTGGCTTTGTTCAGAGCTGGCGACGCTGGCCAAAGGTGGTGACACCCCACCTCCGTTACACCATTTCCAGAACAAACTGGATCTCTAGCAGTCATTTTCCCCCACATGACCATTACCATTACTTTGAAGGCATTCTTTTTGGTGAATAGAAATCTCGATTAGATGTAAATAATGTGCTTAATGTAAAGAGTGACATATATGTAACCGATGTAAAGCTATGTTATTGAATTGACAGAATGAGAACATCCACTGACCTGCCCGCCAATCACTTGGCTGATATTCAGCGATTCCTCTCTCCAGTAGTTCCGCTGTTCTCCTCTCATGGTGAAAACCTGAGCTAACTCTGAACCGACCTACACGTTATGAATGCAAGTAAAAACAGCTGAGTTCCCTCATCAGGGTGCAAAATTGAAACACAAAATGGTGGTAATTGTTCTTTTGCAAAAGCTAAAAAATTAGTTGGTTGGTCCCTGTTTAGTTGGTTGCCAGGGCAGTAGACACGCAGTATAGAATTGGTAGCTTTTGTTGCAGGATGGATATAAAATGAGTTGAGAAGTCTCCATGTACTCACTCTGGTGTATACGTTTATCCTTGCTGGAGAGTCATATAGGAATCCTCGGCCATGCATATGCCAGGCAAATTTCAGACAGTGAGGACCTATGGCAAAAAATGGAGAAGAAACTTGACCATTTTTAAGGCTGTTTTCACATAGAACTGAAAGCTCCAAATCTACTTTATAAAAGCTGACCCTGGAAAATTAAATGTAGCTGATGGTTTGGTCAACGGGTCTTATTAAGTAGGGGACTATGTGGATACTGAGCTCATGTATAATCATATTAGAGAAGATAACTCACATTGTGGTCTATGTGCCTCGTACGGTATAACAGTTACTTGCCATTTTACTAGTAATTGATCCTAAGGCAAAATTTTTTATGGAAAGGCTGTACCGAAATGAATGTTGACGATAGATTTTGTTTCATATGTCTGCGTGCTGTCCACGGAGGTTCTCAAATAAAAAGATTGCATATGCAAAGAATTATGGCTTGTAAATTATAACACCATAATTATAAGCTAGTAATCTCATCTAGACATCTACATAGATCTATAATCTGCACTCTCCATTATTACTGGTAAAGTTGCAAGTAACTGTTACTGTATAGGCACAGAGAGCACCATGCGAGTTATCTTCTATATGATTATACATGATCTCAGTATCCACATAGTCCCCTACTTAATAGAACCCTCTGAACAAACAATCACTAATATTTAATTTCCCAGGGTCAGCTTTTGTAGAGTAGATTTGGAGCTTTCAGATGATACTATGTTAGACATGATTGACCTAGTAAAACAGGCTATTTTGCATATGATACGACAGCCTTGCTTTCGTAATCACCAGGGGGTGAGGCGACTACTTTCATTGTCCGATCTCTGTTTCTATGTCTCTGAGTCTATACCCGGCGGAGGTGGTGTACTGCAGCGGGATGCGGTTCGTCATCTAGGTGTAATCTTTGAGAGCACGGTTGTCAGCCCAGCACCCTACCACTGAGCTATCTCATTTAAAGAGATAAATGGTGTGGTATTTCCACCCAGTGTAATTATTGTGTACGGAATTGGCGAATGTGCTTATATGGCAGGATGCATTGTTTGCAGTATAACAATAACATACTGATTGCGAACTGATCAATGCAAGTCTCTACAGATTCTACTAGGCAAACTACATTTTATCACTTGATCCACCACCTTCAGGCTCTGTGTAGAATAGTCAAATTACATCACTGAATTTAACTTACCTTCCTTGAATGGTTTGTTGATTAGAAGCTGTGCATACTTTCCTGCACTCGCAGAGGACCCCTCTCCAAATGCATAGAACTGGCCGCTCGCGGCTGTTGTTGGCCCAGTCCAGCTAGTTGGTGTGGTTGTGTTTGTCACCTATAATTCATGAATGATTGTTCAAATATGAAAAGCTTCAGACAGAGTCTTGGCATCAAAATGCCCCGCTTTTTCTTTCTAGGTGATAGATAGTATATAGTGGTACTTCAGTCTCAGGATTAAGCTGTTTTCTTCCCTAAGTTGGAAACTATCTCTCAGATGAAGTTTTTCATTAAATCTTATCCAGAATATCAGATTTCAGTGGGTTTTAATCTTGGATGTAGGAGAGAAACCCACACCTGGTAATAACATTGTTATTATAATCCAAACTGCAATTATTTATTGTTCCCCGAAGGGCACTCTGCATATCAAGTATTCCAAGTATGACTATATGGATTGACAATCAGTTACAGAATAAAGCATTGAGTTCTGACATCATCAAAATGGACAGTTTCATCATTAAATTCGCTATAGATTTTATATAAAAAAAGATAGACACTTCATAAGTTGGTTGCGCACTAAATTGGAGTTGATTTATTTGCTCTCTATGAAAAGGAGAGACAATGCTTGAAGTGATTCCTGTCTAATTTACATTTATTCATGACGTCAAAAGCGAATTGATTTGCTCGACCTTGGAATTGTCGATCCATATATTCATATCCAGTGTTATTTTATACCTGCCATTTATACCATGTAGGATCACTGCCATCAAATGGAATCATATTATCACAATATGTCCCCTCTTCAAAGTCACATGTATAGGACTCTGATGGGCAGGACCCCGAATCATAGAACATATTATCTACAGATATATCACTGCTGGAGGTGGTTCCGCGAGATGCCTCAATCAAAATCTGAAACAAAGAGATAAGGTAGCTGTGGTTTTATATGTACTGGGAGATGAGATCTGTGTGTGCGGGAGAATTTAGGGAGGCCAGAGTATTTGATCACCTGAGTAGCGAGCAAGTGCAAGTTTATTTAGATATTCATTATTTTTTTTGCCATACTTTTCTTCCACAGTATTCAATTGACAAGTAGGTTATATATCACACTCGGAGGGAGTTTAGGAGTAATGGCAAGGCAGGATGTTTCAATTTAGATACAGCATGGGTTGGTCTGTAACAAGGTTCATACGTATCAGGTTTATGACAGTATTTCAGTTTACCTCCATTCCAAGCACATGCTCAATCTGAACATGTGCTTGCCACCATTGATCATCATGGTTACCAGTCCTTAGCCATTGTAGCTCTGGATCACCCCCTGGCTGGTAAGTGTATACCTTCAGACCACCTCCATCTCTGAGTCCCGAGCCGTACATGCTATATACAAAACTCAGACACCGTGTTCCTAGAACAGACCCAATATAGAGATTTTCACTTGATATAAAGTGCTTACAGACAAGTGAACTATAACCTAGCATTTTGGGTTAGCTGATTAGAACATGAGGGAGGCCTATATATCCAACAGTGGAGTCATGAAGGCTGAGGATGATGATGACGACGACAATGATGATTAGAAAACAGGCTGTACGATTATTTTAGATTGAGCCGACTCCAATGCGACTGGTCGATTTGCACAATACCTTCGCAACGCTCTGAAATCATGGCAAGGCAACGACAATGAAGTTTCTTGTGTCTGAAAACCCAGATAAACTGATTTCTGTGTTGTTACTATGACGTTACTATACAGGAAGATGAATGCAGGTTTCAATAACAACTAGATGATAGAGACATGATACAAGACTTGTCTTTGGAAAAAATTATTTATTATTTGAGTTTATTTC
>Ga0224501_10004910_pt1 | contig 10552 bp, 6 predicted proteins | sample SF_Oct11_sed_USG_4_FD_169105 | JGI IMG/M metagenome (GOLD analysis project Ga0224501, IMG submission 169105) | Sediment microbial communities from San Francisco Bay, California, United States - SF_Oct11_sed_USGS_8_1 | ecosystem: Environmental > Aquatic > Marine > Sediment | place: USA...
CTAAAATATTTATTATACATAACTCACCTGGGCTGAGGCAATCTCCATAATGACACCGACTACTGTGTGTGTATGCGTATTGATTTGCTATGAGACCCATTGATGGCACAGGAATTATTACGCATTCAACGCTAAATAAAATGTAATCAGTATTACAATCATAGCTCAGTTTTTGCTACGTAGTTGTAACATTGGCCATGCTTCTATAGATTGATTTAAGTTGATTAGGCCTCTTCAGAGGTATTTGGATCGGTAGCATAAGCTGTATATTTTTAAAAACCCATCAGCACACATAACTTCCCTATTATATGTGCCACAAGAGAACCACTACCAGTGATGATATCCAGTCTATGAATGAAATTTAAACTGCCTGATATATTGTAAATGCATAATAAAGCTTTGTGGACAGTTCTTTCCACCAATGCCTAGTCAGTGTGACAGATGCTAGGAATAATAAGCTGCATCGATCTTCTCACGTCATACTGAGTCTGTGAATAGAGTCACAAAACTGCTTTTAGATGAAGAACCGTCAAAGACTTCCAGTTAATAGGAAGTCCAGACACCAGAAACAACCTGCCCCACCATTCAACCTACATTCACTAAAATAAAATGACATCCACGTTGGTTTTACCCTACGCTACTACATATTTGAGTAGATTAGAGCTTTTTGCCATTGGCTATTTGGTAAATTTACCTAAAAAACCAAATCCACTTACAACCAATTCACTCAGTAACATAAAATATCCTCTAGGTCACTGATTTAGCAGGCAGAAACAATATTCTTGGTCTGTGAGTAAGTAAACCAATGTGTATGGTCAGATTTGAAACTATCTCGTATACAAACTTTTAATTTTAGCAGACATTGCAGTTTTATTGATAATTATGCAATTCCGAGAAAAGCATAATTCAGATTCAGTAAGGTCTAATTTGCACCAGACCACGTCTCTTCTCAAATAGTCTCTCGCTCACTGTGTATGTCAGTTTCGGTGGTTTGGGTGCCGCTGGTTTCTCATACATGACAGGACGAGGGATTCTCTTCAGCTTCCTGCCATGTAACCCTGTCTTCTTCATACGCAGACCAGACTTTGGTCGAATTCCTAACCATCTTGCAGCACCAGCTTTACCCAGGATTCTCTTATTTCTGAAAAATGACAGTTGGATGATGGAGTCATCTGCATCATTTCACATAACACCCATGGGAAAATAACTCTGTGCAAACGCTCAAACTAATCTTAAAAATGATTGAGGGTGATTATAACTGAGGCAACTTTATTGATAACTATAGAGCAGTTCATTGCATATGGGAATTATCTTGAATATTATGATAAATAGAAATTTTTGGAGTCTGGGCAGAGTTGTGTTCTCATGAGTGTTTTGGTAGCTGGGGTAGACAACTCCAAACAAGACTAGAAGCCACATAACCCCGCGTCTACCAGTATCTATCATGGGTACAGTTGATCCAGACTTATAGACGTTATACTTCATCCGTTTTTACTGTAGGAGTTGATTCAGGCCGAACCATTCACCTACCTTTCCGTGTTGGAGCAGCGACCGACCACACAGAGGCACTTCTCATCCACTACCATCTCTCTCTTGGATGGCATCTTAAGTGTAACTTTATTACCTATTTTCTTCACAATGAGAGCGCTTGTTCCAGCTCCGTTTGCCACCTTGAATGAAGAAAGATGGGCTGGACTATTTTCTTACTAGAAGGAGGATGCATAATAGTTCAGGAAAATGAACATTGAACCACAGCAGATGTCCTCATGAATGAGGTATTGAAAATGAGGTAAACAGTTGGTGAAAACCTCAAACTGGTCAATTTGTTTTATTGACCAAACACACCAAATTCTTTTGCTGAACTATCCTAATCACTGATTCTAATTAAACCGTCGCACTGGACTACAACCACTGATCATAATGGAATTCAGACTAGAAGCTCACAATGAAGTTTCTCTCCCTTCTCCCCTAAACATGAATAGACAGAAAAGTCGATTCCTGGCCAGAATGCAGGAAAGGCTGAATTTATAATACGCCGGAAAAAATCATTGAGGCAGAGCGGTGTCCAACATGGTCCAAGGGAGATTTCAGAAATTTACATGTCAGAACATTACCATAATTATTCCTTGCCTTTCATCTCATTGTTTTGCGTGCAGACGTGTGAATATTACAGAGAAAGAAGATAGCGCAGAGACTTACCTTTGACCCCTGGTAAGGGAATCTCTCCACACAACACACCTGTGAGCCAATAGGAAGAGCTCCTACAGGATGGCAGTCTCCAGGCTGTGCCTGTACTGCAATATCAGAGAAATGACATAGTCAGAGTTCTGTAGGCCACAACTCCGCGTATCATAATAAAAATATATCCATGATCTTTTATGAACTCCAGTCTTTTTGTGGAATTCGGTGAACGCTGCATAGTATTTCACAAAGTTGGAAAACAGCCCCATTTGGTCCTCTATTCAGGTTGAGTTTGACTATAGCAGCTATCAGATCAGCTGCTCGGAGCGAAATTGGAAAATTAGCCTGAAGAATATGTCTGGCCTAAAGCGCTGAAGCAGGTTCCCAACAACATCAGATACTGATACTTGACTAAGGTCTCAGTGCGGTTGTTTATATTGTACAAAAATTCGACCAGTATGAATTTATTTTGTTTGAGCACTAGCAGATGACTTACTTGGCATTACAGGCAAATGTCTGGTACTTTTGATAATATCCCCGACTTTCATGAACTCTGTAGCGATAATCCATCGCTTGTGTTCACCACCTACTGCCAGTGCTAGATATGATGACCTGTATGTAATACAGAGAGCAGAGTGATAAAGCCAAGAGTGTGTTATTAATGGACCATAATGCATACATATATACATGCAAACGTCGCCGCCAAGCAAAGATAGTACAAGCCGTGTCACTGATTGATGCTATTTTCAAGGGAACATGCTTTTTTGTTGATGGTAAAACTCATATATCCCACCCCGATGTTGACTGCGCAGAATTACCATATTCATACCTCGTCTGTTCAGGAATTATGTCCTTGATGACCTCAACCTTTGGGTCAGGTTCATCCTCTCGAATCCTATTCAGATCAGCCATGTGCCAGACTACAGGCTTACCTCCACCTATTCTTCTTACCTCTACTCTACCTGAGTCACATGAAAAACGACCAGTGAGCGCTCATATTACTACCTCAACAGGCGAATCTGTGCATTGCCTTGGATGTCAGATTGTTTTGGGAGCGGACTATGGGTATGTTCTTTTCGTTGCATAAATTTATCACATCAATTACCCCCGGAATTGATACGATGGTCATTTGCTAGCATCACCATCAATTGAATAGATTTATTATTAAATCTAATGCGGCTGAATAGATTTAATCCGAAAGCAAGAGTTTGGGTGGTAATCTCAGTAGCAGCACATATCCTAATGGCTAAACAGGTCCTTTTGTCACTGGAGACACTGTTACCAATGATCGAGAACCACTAACTAAAGGCCTAATGCATAATGACCACACCATGTGCCACAGGGCTGGGGGCGCAGACAGCAACTGCACGTGGTAGTTATACGACCTAGTAGAAATGAACGTAAAGATTATACCAAGATAACTATATCTTCTATTTAAACCGACGGAAACAGGCGAGGGTGAGGTGAGGGACCCGGTGTACCCGTCGCTGTATTCTTTCACCCGATTAGTCCACCCAGTCGCTGAATGGCTGAGAAGTTTCCAATAGAACTATTTAATAAAACTATTGGATACCACAAGGCCAATCAGCAACTGGGTCGACCGATCGGGTTACACTTTAGAGCCCGAACTCAGCGATACTGTAGTTTTGCCATGCTCAAACTGCTTTTCATCTGCATGGCACTTTGTAGACAGCCAGACCAGTTCTTTTATCTCTACAAAAACAGCTGCAACTCTGTCCCGTTTTGTTCTGGACATGTTAAATTGTCGAGTGTCTGTGTTGGCCCCTCTAGTTAGAGACAGGCTAGTACACCCAACATAGGTTGAGGAATGCAGCTGTGCATTTCCAAAATACGGATAGAGACCTGATCATCTCACCATCTGTTCCTCTCCCTCCTGTCTTTATTACTTGGAGAGGTTTGTGTGTATACCCAGTTACAGGCTCTTTGGGTAGCATTCCCCTATATACCATTCTGCCATGAGATAGATCCAGAAAGTTAGGTAGATCTGTTTTACATCTCGCCGGATGTCTTTTCTTTGAAAGCAGAGTCGCGCTTGAGTGAAAATCCATCCTGGAATTAAAAGTAATAATTTAGGTTTGCAGAAAAAGGACTAGACTAGATTAGCGTAACACCGATGCCTAGCCCAGAAAGTGACTACCTATAGACAACATTTTTTAATAAGTACAACCATGAACTGATACAGACCGTTAATTGGCCTACAACCGCTGATTACCAAACTTGATACCCATATCTCAGTACCACGGTCCCGCCAAAACAAGGTGCCTGAGAAACTTTCAACTTGATGACCCACAAGTGCAACCAAAATTGAAGTGTCTATTTCGGAAGTCTGGGCATCTGCTGTTTGGGTGTATACGGGGCTTTTGTGGGTGAAGAAAACAGAGATAGATGGGATGTGTGATCCACAAGACTAAAAGACTAATTACTAAAGTAGTCCCTGACTGGTGCCTCCAAGTCCTACCCTAGTGATCCTCCACTAGTATTAGTTTGCCCAAAGTCCACTATCATACTCACAGGGGGTAGTGAGAAAATATGTACCCTGGAAACTATGTACTCGTACTCTCGAAACCAGGTACCCCATACTCCCGAAAACCATGCACCCTATATCCCAAGCTCGAAAATATGTACCCAGTACCTTAGATACCATGTAATTCCATCAGAAATTTGACAAACAAATGGAATTACCCCAATAATATTTACAAATTAAGCTAAGTCCTTGTGTTTTCAGTATAACACAACCTGAGAACCTGACAACCTTAGAATTTCACCAACTTTTTTTACATTAGAATACCATGTCAGGATGTCTCAACCTGGGTATTGAAAGTGAAAACAATAAACATAACTTTTATGCTCATAAGTTCGAGGGTACTACAAGGTACATGGTTTTCGAGAGTACGGGTACCTGGTTTCGAGAGTACTGAGTACATATTTTCGAGGGTACAGGGTACCGAGTTTTTCACTACCCCTGTGACTGTGAGTATGATAGTGGACTTGGGCAAACTAATACTAGTGGAGGATCAGTAGGGTAGGACTAGGAGGCACCAGTCAGGGACTACTTTAGTAATTAGTCTTTTACTTTAGTGCTTACCGCCTAGCTGCTGGTGGTCCTAGACTCAGCGGTGGAGACATGCACATACGTCCTATTGCGCTCAGGAGCCGCATCGAGCCTCCGACTCCGAGTTTGACAGTCTGCATGGGCACGGTCTGACTGACTCACTTTAACTTTAAAGTTTATGTCGCTAACGCACTGAGCCTGACTGAATGAAATCAATCAACTCGTTGCCGTTGGATCAGGGTAACTCAACCAGTGAAAGTCAAAGAATGAACGATAGAACTGTAGGTAAGGACTAAATTTAAAGATTAAGAAGAGGAGAACTCAGTACACAGTGGGTGACAGTACACACTACAGAGTTACAGTAGTGAGTAGACTGTAGAGTAGACAGTGTAGTGTAGAGGAGTACTACTACTAGTAGTAGTACTAGTACTAGTAGAGTAGTTCACTAGTTGATAACACTACAGTTATCATACGTGTGTTTACGGTCAACTGTGAGCAACGCAAATCTTCGCTTGGATGAACTATCAAGTTTGTCACACGGAGAAATAATGTCGCTAAGCTGATAAACTACTAGTAGTAGTACTACTAGCTAAGCTAGTCCAACGAGTTGGCTTGTCCCAAACCCGCAGCTAAGATTATGCTCAGTGGTGAAAGGCGTGGTTTCGCAACAAAAACTAAAATACGGGAACAGTCGTGCCAAAGTGGACGCCACTAGGGTAAAGTATCATACCCACGTGACCCTAGTCGTGACTGACGCCAAAGATATTCGACTTATCAAAAATTCGCGGACTTTCCAAAGCGAAATTAGCTAAATGGAGTATGTGTTTGGTTCTTTTCACACACAATGATTGGTTGTATTTTATCTTTGTTCAGTTGGCGAACGACTCTTCGGACCCCATCTACCATAAGCCCCAACCTACCGCTTTGTGTTTCTGGGTAAGATCAGGAAGAATTAGGCTCTAGACTTGTAGCCGCAGATAAAGTCCAAACCCGACAGTTAGTGATCCACATTTACATTATCTACATTGATCTAGACCTATAAGTAGGTTTTGTGTTGTAAGAGTGAGTCACTCAGTTACTCACGACTCGCACTCGGTCGGTCACTGGTCTGGTGTCCACAGTACACGGCGCGCCCACTCAGTCAGTGACTCACCCAGTCATGAGACAATCACTCAATCAGTCAATGACGGAATGAGTCACTGACTCACTCACTTGAGTAGTGACGCAGTTACTCTCATTGACTTGAGCAATGTGAGTGAGTCATTCAGTCAGTCAGCGAGTGGGTCATTGGCTCATGCGAACATCCATTCCAATTACTAAATTTATTAGTGAAAGTATCAGTAATTGGAGTTATTTTCTCTTACAAGTCAGATAAAATTAGTACACTGATGCTCGACAGGGGTGGTCATCACTGAAGGAGAGGAGATCTAACAAAGACATAAAAAAGCATTTAACAAAATATAGGATTATAGGCCTTTTGTTAAAAATAACCAGCACCATAGTACAAGAAAAGGCTACCTGAAACAGGCACATACATGCATTGCCTTCAAGAACAGCTTCGTCAACCGCACACTTAAATTATTCCCTCCCTCCTTCCCCCTCCCTCTGCGAAGTTGGCTTCTTCATACCAGTCTTTCTATTTTTTAGGTTAACTTGGCCAGCCAGGATGACTATCGCTACTGACAAAATAATATGGGTTGATCTTGAGATGTCCGGATTGGATGTTAACAAGGAGAGAATCATTGAAATTGCCGTAGCAATAACTGATGGTGACCTTAGTAATATCATACAGGTGGGTAACACAACCAGACATTAGCTGGTTTTACAGCCAATTCAAGCCGCCGTACCAGCGATTGCCAGCCACTTCCTTTACAACGCTGTTTAAACTGCTGACTCAGCTCACCCTCGTTCGTTTGATATCTCTGGCAGGGACCCAACATCATTATCAACCAATCAGCTGAGCTTATGGAAAACATGGATCCTTGGTGTGTGAAGACTCATGGTGAATCAGGATTAACCCAAGCGGTGCTTGAAAGCAAGATCTCGGAAGCAGAGGCGGAGCAGCAAGTATTAGACTTTGTCCAAAAGCATACGATGAAAGGCACGCTATATAAAGATGTAGAACTCATACGAATTTTTGTTATTATCACAGGAGGATAATCCTTGCATACATGACTAAGTGCACTGGAAATAAACTGTGGCTAGCAGTACTTGTAAATCTGGTATGTCTATGGTATAGTTGTATCTGTGTATGGTATAAATGTTCCTATAGGACACTTTTTTGTTAATAGGCAAGTCTCCTTTGGCTGGTAACTCGATATACATGGATAAGATGTTTCTGATGAAGTACATGCCAAAGTTTGCCGATTACTTGCACTATCGACTGATTGATGTCAGCACGGTAAAGGAGCTTGCCAAAAGATGGTTGCCTAATATTGCTGCTTCAACTCCAAAAAAGTCAGATGCACACCGGGCCCTGGATGATATCCTACAGAGCATAGAGGAGCTTCAATATTACAAAGAGTCCGTGTTCGTTACTCAGGACAAATAGAAATACAAAGCCGCAGGATACCCATCAGTGTGCATAGGTACAATGCTACTCAATCTTTATATGATAGCCTGAGAGTCTGCATCTTTTGTTGTATGGCCAAATTATGATTTAGACCTTTCTGAACTTTGGGTCATCCTGATTCTTCTTTTTTTTTTATACCTATGTTCACCTAAGACAATCTGCTCTGTAGCCTATGATTCTTGGTAATCGTCAGAAAAGATTATGTTCATCAAATACATGTCTCGTATGATCAATATCCATACATGTACTCGGTAATACCAAAGCCTCATCCACTGAGCAGCCCATAATCACGGCATTTCGTGTTGAAAAATTTCTCCAGTGTGTTAGCGCATCGGTAGTATTCAGTGTCAGGTTCATTATATATGCGACAGTTGGTCACCATGCGAGTCATATCTGCTATGAACATTTTAGCCGTGATATAATACTGACTCTTAACCCTCTTATTCATTGTTTCCAAATCTAAAAAAAGAGCAGTCCTATGACGCAAGGATATGATGCAATGTATACTTCTCACTCAATGCATTCAAAGAATAATTCAACCACAGTAATAGAGTTTGCGGAGTTCTGTTTCCGTAAATCGAAAACGGCCCCGAATTGACATCATTAGCGCACAGATGCGGACGAGTTTCAACATTCTGTACGATCATACCTAATACGTTTTCCTCCTTCTAGTTCAATCAAGTAAGTCTGCTGCAGTTTGTTCACTTATGGACTAATATACCAAACCTATTCATACATTTGCGAGCAATATTTTCGTAGGGGGTATGCAACTCCGCAAAATCTCTAATATTATTGACATCTTCGCAGCCGGATCATCGAGGAGTTGTCTTCCTTTTTAGAATGGGACAAATTGAGGCTCTGAACCAGAATAAACCATTTTAAAGGGGTTATGCCATGGCCAAAAGTGTCTTCACTTGTTTTCAGGTTCTGAAGCCTACCATGAACAAATACACAATACACAGCTCAAATGGAAGCTTAAATATAGCCCTTTCCAATGCGCATACTTAGAGCCCTCGCCGATGTACTTTTCAGACCGTCGACGCAACAGAATTTACCTTGAGATAGGAAATTAACACAGAGTTGTTGGTGTTTGCAATGATTTCTCGGCTTACGCGCTGATGTTTGGAAAATCCTCCTGCAGGTGGAGACTAGACTTGTAGTTACACAAGTCTATATAGAGAAAATGTTTAACAACAATATAGAAATAGGGTTTCGGAGTACAGTTTGTCACCTCTGTCAGCGAGCATTAGTGCCATTATTTCGAAATGATAGAGGCCCAAACGTAACGACCTCTGTTTAGGGTTAGGGAAAACCGGATAAAAAAGTTAACTCTAATAGTACGTTCAATTTTGAGTTCTACTGGATGTTATGAGGGAGTGAAGATCATTAGGTTACTAAATTTTAGTAATTAGAACCCATTTTATTTCTATTTGGGCCGTAGTTATTCGAGTGACCGATATGCGTTTTGTGGAAAAAGACCACGCACTATCGCTGCAATGAATGCGGAGTTGCAGCCCTTTAAGAATGGGAAAACAACTCTGAAAGTGCGTCTAACATCAACCGTGTCATAACCCCTTTAACTAAAATAAACTGAACAGTTCATGGCAAATAATACTGATTCCAGTTTATTTTGCCAGCTCTAATGCTGTCAAAAAATGTCATAAGAACTGGTCGAAATGAACTGAAATCATTATTATATGGCATATGATATTAGTTTATTTCAATTTAAAAAATTTATTCCAGTTCAGAACCGATATTTATTTTTTCAAATAGGAGAAGACAACTCTGTGGCTGAGACGACCGCAAATCGATAACTATTAGCTGGCTGGAAAATCGGCTAGTCTGCCAGTACCATAACAACTAACTCACCCATGGGGTATTTGATATAGTCATAGTAGTCTGGTACTTCTTCAGCGCTGACTGGCTTTTGAAAAGGCCATGCCGAACTGTGATTCTGTAATGGTGAACATAACAATTAACCTAAGAGATTAATTAGGTTGGGCCATCTAATTTCCAAAAAAGTCTGTCTTTAGAAAAAATCCAATGTGCGGCTATCCCAAAAACCCTTGATAGTCAAGATCAAAGGCAAAAGCACCAACTGAACATATAGTAGTGCTAAAACCTTTGCCTGTCTTAAAAGACGATGGTTTACACTCCGGTGAAGCTACAATGCAAGTTGACTAAGCCGAATCGCCATCTCCACTCTACCAGGGTACCCGCTGACTCACTATAAGACTAAGCAGATAGTCCCATAACTATTCCGGCAATTTATATAAATGACTATGGATATTCGACTGCTAACTGTGGCATTTACTTTGAGTGATGTGATGATAGCTTTCATGGCATTAACCAGCTGATCATGCGTATGCTTTGGCTCAGGCGGAACGGGAAGTGGTCCTTTCCATACATCAGTTACACCGGGTATGTCAGACAGAGCGAGAGGTGTGAATGATTCCTGGAAAACAATATCATCAGATAAACGCAACCAAATTACACATTTGTACGTTAGAATACAGTCATGATAGCTCTGCGGGAGAATTAATGCATCTCACTGTCTGTCTTTTCTGTGGCCCGGGTTCAATTCCCAGCCGCGACGGAGAATTTCAACGGATTCTTCCCTGGCTGATCACATACAATAGGAGATAAGATGGGTGCCGCTAGTCGTCACAAGCCTATTGAAACGATGCGGGGAATATGAAGCAATACAGCATTTTCTGACCTCAGGT
>Ga0224501_10004911_pt1 | contig 10550 bp, 12 predicted proteins | sample SF_Oct11_sed_USG_4_FD_169105 | JGI IMG/M metagenome (GOLD analysis project Ga0224501, IMG submission 169105) | Sediment microbial communities from San Francisco Bay, California, United States - SF_Oct11_sed_USGS_8_1 | ecosystem: Environmental > Aquatic > Marine > Sediment | place: USA...
AGAAGCTTACAATCCCTACATACGTAGGCAATCCTAACTGGACTGAAAAGCAACGCATCTATGAGTCTACGTGCCATACGACCACTCCAAAATGAAGGCTTTTCTTTATGGAAAGAAACCCCGAGTCCACCTCCATGGCCAAATCTCACAAATCCGCTTTCCATTTCCCTTTGGCAATCAGGACACTTCATAGCTTTTGTCTCACTCATGGCTTATTCCTTCTTTTTCCTACTCCTTTCATTTGAAGTTGCATTAATAATTTAAGCACACACACACCTACCCGATGAATAGTGCGCACGCAACTGAAACCCTTAAATCTGTCGCGTCATCGAAAAAGGCTCTATAACATGACGAAGTGATTTAAGATGCTTGAAGGCAGGACTGTGAATTTAAGGATAATTGAGAAAGAGGATCTGCCGATACTGAAGGAATGGTTGAATGATCTTGAGTTTACAGGTGAGTATGAACCAGTTGCGCAAGAAACAAAGACAGACTTGGAAAAGGAATATGACAGACTCACCGTAGGACAGTGGTTTTTCGTAGAGAAAAAGGACGGAAAGAAAATCGGCTATGTAGCCCACTGGGTGGCACATGCGCACGGAAGCGACCTCACCGAACTGGGCTACTCGCTTATTCCCAACGAAAGAGGCAAGGGTTACGGTAGCGAAGCCATCAGGATAATCACGGACTACCTGTTTCTTTCCAAAGACATAGTGCGCATACAGGCTGACACGGACCCGATGAACATAGCCTCTCAAAGAGCCCTAGAAAAGGCAGGATTCAAGAGAGAAGGAATACTGAGAAAGGCGTTCTTCTGCAGAGGAGAATGGAAAGACACAGCCTTATACAGCATTCTCAGAGAAGAATGGAAAGAACCAAGAATCCTGAAGAAACAGTGAGCAAGCGAGCCATCCTACGCTGACGCTGAATCTCACCGCTTCTAAAGCGTCAGCTCTTAGCATGTTGGTTGGTGGTTAATAATTTAGGGAGAAAAGTTCTATCTGAAATGTTGGACTAAAAGGTGAGCTAAATGTACGTTGTGTACGTTAATCATCCAAACAATAAGGCGATTGTACATAGAGAAACTTGCAGAGTATATGTTCATAGACGCAGAGATGACACTCACAATGGGTATTGGAGAGGCTTGTTTGAAAAACTTGCTGATGCAGAGAGTTTCGCTAGAAGCACTGGAAAGAAAAGAATAGATACGTGTGCTTTCTGCCTTTAGCTGCCCTAGACGTATTCCTGAATGGGTTATTCTTCAGAAGTTTCGTTCCACTTTTCAACTATTAGTTTGTTGTCTCCAGTTTTGAAGGATATCCTCAGCTTTACGGAGGTTTTAGTTTTGAATGGAAACATGCTGTCTTCAGCTAGGTCTTTCGGAATATAGATTAGGTATTTGCCGTCTTTCCTTCTGAACAATCTTCCTCTTCCTTCACTAACCATCGTCAAGTCTCCTTACTCAGATTTTGAGCCATTATTATGGTTCAAGTCTACATAAAAGTTTGCTCTACGATGTAACTTTAAGACATAAAGACAAATTAGGTAGTAGATAGTAACATCGTCTGAGAGGACAAAATGAGCAATGTAGAAAGGATTCTGAGAGTCGCTACAACCCTAGAAGAAGACAAGGAGTTCATAGAGGCAGGCTTTTAATACGTCATGGATAGAGAGGAAGCAAAGATCTACCGAAAGCGAAAGTAATAGCCTAGCACTCAAAAGTTATAGGATTGCGGTTAAGGCTTATATTAAGAGGCATGAAATATTGTTTTCAACCTAGCTGAGGAGGACTACTAGCTGTGACAAAAAAGACCAAAGTTATCATTATGGGAGCTGCTGGACGGGACTTTCACAATTTCAATGTCTACTACAGATACAATCCCAGATACGAAGTTGTAGCCTTCACAGCCACGCAGATACCAGGCATTGAAAAACGCGCTTACCCTCCAGAACTGGCGGGTCCAGACTACCCAAAGGGCATACCCATCTATCCAGAGGAAGATTTGCCGGAACTAATCAAAAAGCATGGCGTAAACGAAGTGGTTTTCGCCTATAGCGATGTGTCGCATGAATATGTGATGCATAGAGCCTCTGTAGCCTTAGCCAACGGGGCTGACTTTCGGCTTATGGGTCCATTTGCGACGATGCTGGAGGCTGAAGTGCCAATGGTTTCCATATGTGCTGTTAGAACGGGTTCTGGGAAAAGCCAAACCTCGAGAAGAGTAACAGGAATATTGAGGGAAAAAAGCTTCAGAGTTGTGGTTGTTAGGCATCCCATGCCCTACGGCGACTTAGCCAAGCAGGTGTGTCAACGTTTCGCTTCGCGTGAGGACCTAGACAAATATGAATGCACCATTGAAGAACGTGAAGAATACGAGCCCCACATCAACAATGGAATAATTGTTTACGCAGGAGTCGATTACGAAAGAATTCTGCGAGAAGCAGAGAAGGAAGCAGACATAATCGTCTGGGATGGAGGCAACAACGACATGCCATTTTACAAGCCAGACCTTCACATAGTTGTAGCCGACCCTCACCGTCCAGGACATGAAGTAGCCTATCACCCTGGAGAAACCAACGTACGCATGGCAGATGTAGTTGTCATAAACAAAGTGGACACAGCTGACCCAGCAAACGTCGCAACTGTTAGAAAAAACGTGAAGAGACTAAATCCAAACGCAATCATAATAGAAGCGGCTTCGCCCATAACGGTTGACAAACCCGAATTGATCAAAGGCAAAAGGGTCCTCGTAGTTGAAGACGGCCCCACGCTAACTCATGGCAACATGCCCTATGGCGCAGGAACAATAGCAGCAAAAAGACTAGGCGCAGCAGAGACAGTAGACCCCCGCCCGTATGCAGTTGGCTCCATCGTGAAGAAATTTGAAGAATATCCTCACTTGGGAGCAGTTTTACCAGCCATAGGCTATGGCAAAGAGCAGATAAAAGAGCTTGAAGAAACCATAAACCAGACACCATGCGACGTGGTTCTCATAGGAACCCCAATCGACTTGAGGCGAGTTTTGCGGTTGAATAAACCAGCGGCAAGAGCCAAATATGAACTCCAAGAAATCGGTACGCCAACGTTAGATGACATACTAAAACAGAGGTTTTCAAAGTAAAAGATTCCATAAAATTTTTGGTTTAACACATTTCGTAGCAGACTTATTTTCTTGCCAATAATATTAAACCGCAAAAGATGTTTATAGCTCCGAGAAAACCAAGGGCGCCAATAAATAAAGGGTCAGAGAACGAAAATTCCGCCGAGGTTGAAATTCCATACAAAGACAGAAGGGAAAGCAAAGCACCAGCAGGAATCATTAAGAAGGATAAAACCTTGCTTATTTTCTCCGATGCTTTGAAAACATCCAGCGTCTCAAAACCCGTTGTATCTTTAAGAAGCTCCAACTCTCGGTTTCCAAGGGCAGGAGCTTCAACCACAATTTCCTTTTTCTTGCGCTTCGGCATTCTGCTCACAAACTAAATGTTGAGATGGAATGGTTAAAATAGCTTGCGCATGCCGAAGACAATGTTTAAAACACCAGCCAAAATCGAAACTATGCTCACAAAAACCAAGATGTAAGGAGGAACTAAAGGTACTATAAACGGCTTGAAACCGTTTTCGATGAGATAAGCAAGCAACGCCGCGAAGAAACCCATGCCTAGGCTGATTCCACCCAAAGCAACACGTAGCCGATAACGACCCACCATTCTGAGATGATAGGTTGTCAAAATCAATGCCATTAAGCCAAGACTCCACACAATTGCGCTCTCAGCGTTAACATCTCTTTCTAGGAGTACGGGAACTGCCAGAAGCATAAGAGACATGGCGATTCCAATTAAGGGAGTTATGGGATATAGAGGAGCCTTTAAGGGCCTTTCTAAATGCGGTTTATTCTGTCTGAGCTTTATGACAGAAAGGTTAACCAAGGCAAATACTAGGATGGACGCAAAACTCGCTGCGTAGCCCAACCCTACAGCTCCAGCTCCAATGACGAGGAACAGGAGAATGAAAAACGAGTTTACAATAACCGTCACATGAGGAGTTCCAAAACGCCTATGAACCTTCATCAAAGCTTTGGGCAAGTAACCGTCTCTAGTCATCCCATAAACGATAGATGACTGAACCGTTATAGCTGTGCTTACCGAAGAAATGCTCGCGACCATGCCACCGATCGCGATTAAGACACCTCCCAGCAAACCCAATGTTTTTTCAGCCGCAGAGTTAAGCAAAGTAGACGCGACGAAGTCTTCCTCTCCAACAACACTAGCGGTTACATAGGCAACGCTACAATAAAGAGCTATCAACAAAACCATCGACAAGAATATAGCTTTAGGAATGTTTTTCTCAGGGTCTTTCGTTTCAGGGGCTGCTACCACAGTTGCTCTTACCCCAACAAACATGATAAACGTATATGAAGTAGCCGCGAAGACCCCGGATAAACCTTCAAATCTAGGCAAGATTTCCGGAACAACTTGGCCCTGGCCAAATCCACTTACAAGGAAGAGGACGAATATGGCTAAAAATGCAACCACTAATAGAGTAGTGATTTCTTTCACACCTCGAACGCTTAGCGCACCAAGGATGAATACCAAAATAGCTGCGATTAGATTTGTATAAACTAACATGTGATTTTGATCTAAAGGAAGGAGAATCGATAATAAGTATGATAGTTGTTGAGCGAAAACTATGGCAGCAAAGGCTGCACCGAATATGCTGCTGAGCCACCTTAGACACCCAGCCATGAAGGCAGTGAAGCCTCCGAACGCGGCTTTAGTATATGAATACTCGCCACCTCTCACTGGGAGGGCTGCGCAAAGTTCACTGTAGCTAAACATGGTTAAGAAGCATATTAGTCCACCCAGAAAAAGTGCAAAAACCATGCCGCCCTGAGCCAAAGAATAAGCGTAACCCAACTGCCCAAAGATTTCAAATCCAATAGCGCTTCCTAACCCAATCATTATTGCACCGAAAAGTCCATGTTTCTTTGTCGCTGTCAACTGCATATCAATCCTATGGATTTTCTTTTTTTAGCTTTCATAAAGGAGAAAGAATCCGCTTATTAGTGAGAAAAGGCCGAACACGGTGAGGATTAAGAGACTGAGAGGCAAAAGTTCAACCGGCACGTTCAGCATAGCTTGAATGTCGAGAAAGTTGAAATAGAGGAAAAAAGCGAGGATTACTGCTGCTATGCCTATCGCACCTTGTGTTATGCCAACAATTGTGGCAGATATTCTCTTAGCGTTCATTTTAGTCACTTACGCTTAAGTATAATTCCCGACACCAAGTTAAATACTCCAACCACCAACAAAACCCATAGGAACAGCATGCGATATTGTTGATTTTCAAGTGCACTGAAATCTGCAAAGCCAAAAAGGACTATGGCAAATACGCCTACCATTATGATTCCTATAAATATTAGGAAACCGCCTAGAGCCACGGCAAATCTTAATCTATATTCACGCATGCTTTTCTCACGGCAAGTTTGTTTTTAAAAGTTAAATATTTTGTTGGTTTCGCGCTATTGAGCCAGTGTTTGGCTGAATGTATTGTGTTCCTCTTCTGAGAGCCAGCCTTCCTCTTTGAGCTCTTCAAGTCCGTTTCTCACAGATCCGCGTAGATCTTCAATTCGCAGTATATTCGCTTTCACTCCAGCCTCGTTTACTTCTCTTTCAAAAACAGCGTTTTGTTCTATTATAGTTGGAAACCTGTTGATGAGCGAGGTTATAGCTTTGGAGCGCTGGGCAAGCAGTTGCTTAATTTTGGGTCGGCCCAGGGTTTTAACTTTTACCGAAAAGCTCATGCTGTTTGCTACAGAAGGTGGAAAAACATCATACTGCTTCTTTGAATTCACGCGATAGCAGACTACGTAAAATGGCATGTGAATCAGCGTGTATTTATTGCGTTTTTGTTTGATGCCCAGCTTGCTGAGCTGGTCTAATGTTGCTTCTCTAAGTTTCGCTAGCTTGTCCATTTGACCAATTATGGTTGCAGTTTGTTCTTCAAGTTTTTTCATTTCTTGTTCGCAAATTCGGATTTTGGCGTCTCGCGAAGCTTCGATTTCCCTTAGCTCCCACATGGCTTCGTCAATACGTGTCTCGTATTCTAGCTTCAATCTTGAAATTTCTTGCTTCTTTGCATTTTCGGGCACCTTTATTCTTTCCTCTGCTTCCTTGAGTTCTCTTTCAATTCTTGAAAGCTCTTTCTTATGTTGCTCCAGTTCCTCTTTCCATCTTCGTTCTCCGGCGCTGTCCTTGTTAACTACACAAGTTTCTATATTGGCTTCGCAACGTTCAATTTTGCTGAGCAGCAATGCCTTAGTCCTTTCAAGTTTAACTCTGTCTTGCGCTAAGCGGTAAAGCTCTTTTTCAAATCTTTTTGAAACCCTCGTTACTTGCTCATCATATCGTCTACGAATTTTTTCAACCCTCTCCATAACAGCTGGTTTCCGCTTTTCAATTTTCTCATTAAACTCTCCTTCAACTTCTTTTATTTCGCTGTGAGCTGCATCGATGTATTCTTTAGTTATTGTGTTTAGGAGTTTCATACCCCTGTAAAGGCTGTTGGCATCTTTCTTAAATTCGGTTTTTAAACTTTCAAGTTCTCGCTCAATAGAGAAAATTGAGGGTTCATCTAGTGTGGGTGCCAGCAATACGATGTCGGAAAGCGGGGGCTTAACTTGGTTGGCTTCGGAGAGATACAATTCGAAGTCTTGGAGAAGGTTTGGATCCGTGAGGAGGCCGTCTATTCGCTTTTCTTTCTGATTTTCAGATGCTTGAAAATAGTTGAGGTTATCAGAGAGAAAGGATGAGTAGGCTTCCCGTGTAGCGGAGCTTCTGTTTACACCGTTGAGGAAGGTTTCTACGTTTGGAACTGTATGATGAGGCAAAGTGTAAGAGGCAACGTTTAGCCCGTCAAAAACAAGGCTTGCCTTACCCCAAGGGACAAGCCAAAAAGGGTAGCATACCTCTGCGATAAACGCGAACTCTCTTGGAGCCCGTTTCAAAACGAAACCTGTGCCCTTTTGTCTTTCTAGCTCAGCTAAGCAGAAAATGGCTGCTCTTTCCGTTGCTTTTGTAAAGAGTTCCTTACGATTTTCGGATGGAACGGAGAATGGAAGGATTAGTTTCGCAACCTTTTCGGTCACGTTTTACACCATTTTGACGATTCAACAGCAATATCGAGTTGGAGTGCTTAAAAATGTTGTGAAACTTGGGCATTCAGACTCAGATGAGCTGGAACGGCTAGCTGTTGTTTTCATACATGGCAACCCATGTGGACACTTGGAAAATGACATTATTGCATGGTTCCTACCACAGTTATTATATGCACTCCTAAGTAACCTTATTTAAAGCTAAACCTAAACGCCAAGTTTAAAATATCCATAACAAGGCTTGGTGAAAATAAAAATGTCTGAGGAAACAGTTTCTCGATTACCCATAATGTTTATAATCGATAGCATTGGAGAGGTTGAAGGACAACTTATTCGGCACTTGGCGCCAAGAACAGTTGAAGCGATAATAAGGAGACTTCCAATGGAAGGAAGGGCTGCGCTTTGGAAGGAAGAGGTCTATTTCGAGATTTCAGTTAAAATGGGAAAGGAGAAAGCCAAACCTACGGTTGAGAAGGGTCAGATAGCCTTTTGGCCCATGGGTAGCGCCCTCTGCATTTTTTATGGAGAATCACAACCGTATAGTCCAGTAAACATTGTGGGTCAAATAACCAAAGGTTTAGAATTGTTTGAGCAGGTAAAGAGCGGAACCAAAATCAAAGTGGAAAAGATTTAAGGAAACATGAATGTGCTGTCAGCCCATTTTTGGAGCAGTTCTTCGCATCTTTTCTTTATTTCGTTGTTCTTGCTTCGTTTTTTGAGTTTTTCGAGGAATTCTATGCGTTTTTCTATTGAAGCCATCTCGCCTACTCCGTAGTAGAGTTTGCCTTCAACATAGTCTTTCATCTGCTGAGCTTTCTGCACAATATAGCTTGCGGCGTCAACTGGGTCTTCAAGCATAGGTATAGTTGCCCATATAGCCGCGTCTGCTTCGTGGAGTTGGCTGAAGCCGTTGATTTCTTCTATCTGTCTTATGTAGGTACTGAGGAAATCGTAGTAGTCAACTAACTTAACTAGACTTAAAGCTTCGTTAAGTTTTTTCTTGAAAGCTGGGCTTCCTCTTATAATGAGTTGATGCTTGTAGCCTTTTTCTATGGCTTCTTTGGCTTTCTGCACCTCTTCCTCTGTGTAAACTCGTTTGGGAAACTCCACATATGTAGCCTCAAAGAGCAGAGTTTTCAGTCAACTGGCGTGTATATCTTAAGGTTTCTGCTTCGAGAAACAAACTGGATGACGCCTTTCTGCTCCAATTGCTCAAGGAGATCTTTTGCCACGCTTAGTCGTAGATTAAAACGAGAAGCTACAGAGAACGGGGTGAGAGTTTTCATCTTTTTTATTTCGTTAATAATCTTCTCGCTTCTGGGATTAGGCAGAATAATTCCAGCAGTTTTCCTTTCGCGTTTGGATGGAGACCCGCTAGATTTGGCTTCTTTTCTTTCACCCTTTCTAGTCTGCACTCTTTCAATCTTCTTAAGAGACGTCTTCTTTTTTCCACCCATCGTGGTTTCACCGACTGTTCAGATTAAAACCGATCTGAATGCTTAAAGGTTTTCCTTACCTAAGCCGCAGCCACGTCTTTCCGCTTTCTCCTCTTTTGCTTTGGAAGAGGAACCGCATATTTTTTCTCTAACGGTTGACGATGAAGACTGTTCATGGTGCAGAAAGGCACGATTTTGCCGCCTGGAAATCCATAATGTATCGTGCATCTTTCCACTCTTTCTAGGTCAAAGTTATAGGCATCCATGAAGTGCATTAGGCCGATCATTAAAGTCTTGTAATGGAAGGGTCTCAGCGATTTGTAATTTCCACTCATAATGGCAGGCAGAACTTCCTTCAAAATTTTCGGCTTAATGTTACGCAAAGCCGATGCTCCGACTTTCAGCCTTGCCTTTAGGCGTTGACCTCTCCTCAAATCTTCGGCAGCCAAACTTAGATCATTGAAGAACTCATCCACATCGCCAAGTTCAGTTATTGGGATTATGCCTCCGTTTTCCACGTAAAGATAGGTAGCGGCTCCGCAGTGCGGGTGGCAGGTGAACTCTACATGATATTTCGACTTGTAGGCGTTTAGAAAGTCTGAAATTGGATACGTGCACGGAATGGGATAGAAATCGCTTGCTTTTATCACTCTACCTGTTTGTTCCTCAATGTTGTGAAGAGCCTCTGGAATAGTGATTCTGCCCTGCTTCACTTCCCATTCTTCTGTTCGTCCAGCAAAGGAAACTGGCTGGAAGTTTACACAACGGACAACGTCAATGTTCTTAACCGCAAAATGGATGATATCGCCTAGTTGATGGTCGTTCATTCCTCTAACTATAACTGGAACTAAGACAACGCTTTTGTGCCCTGCCTCCCGACAATTTTCAATGAATTTGAGCTTTACTTCATAGAGCCACTTTGCATACTTCATTTTTCCCTCCGCGTCCAGATGGCTTGGCGCTCTTCCAATGTAAGGCTCTGATGTGACGCCGTCAAAGGAAAGATAATAAGTGTCCACACCCGCCTTTTGAAGTTGCCGAATGTAATCTACACCTTCTTTTTCGTCGGCTAACCGCACACCATTAGTGTTGACCTCTACATGCCTGAAACCTTTCTTCTTTGCAATCTTAACAATTTCAATCAGGTCTGGTCGTATCGTTGGCTCTCCGCCAGACAACTGTAAGGCTGGAGGTGGAACAGGCAAGTTGCTTCTTAGGTTTTCTATTATGCCTTCAATTGTTTCCAAGTCAGGCTTATACAGGTAGCCTATTTTGCCAGCGTAGGCGAAGCATATGGAACACTGAAGATTGCAGGCGTTTGTGACATCGATTATGGCGAGAACCGTATGCGACTTATGATTTGGACAAAGTCCGCAATCGTAGGGGCATCCCTTCACTGTTTTTGTTCTCGGGTTCAGTATGCCTTTGCCAATCTGTCCATACTTTTCAAATCTTTTGAACATTTCATAGTCGGACCAGTAAACGTCTTCGAAATGGCCATGCTTTGGGCATTCTTTTTCGATTATCACTTTGCCATCTTTCTCTTTCAAAACCGCATCCAATTTTTGGAGGCATTCGGGGCACAAACTGAGTGTATTCTTAATAAAGCGAGATTCAACATCTTGAACCTGCACTTTTTCTTTTCGCTTTAAGGTTTGCAATTTGACACCACTGCTGGTTGTAAACATTTAAAGGGTTTATGCTATACAGTATAAGAAGATTTCCAAACGTTTCCAAAGGTGAAAAGGGTTGGTAAACTCAGCGTCTCTGCCCTTAAGCGGAGAAGCAAAAAAGGTTCTGCGTGAACTTGGGCTCACCCAATATGAAACCCGTGCTTATTTGGCTCTAGTTGACAAGGGAGTCCTAACCGCCAGTCAGATAAGCGAGTATGCGGATGTTCCCTACTCCAAGATCTACGAGGTTCTCGCTTCCTTAGAAAAGAAAGGCTGGGTGAAAGCTG
>Ga0224501_10004912_pt1 | contig 10550 bp, 4 predicted proteins | sample SF_Oct11_sed_USG_4_FD_169105 | JGI IMG/M metagenome (GOLD analysis project Ga0224501, IMG submission 169105) | Sediment microbial communities from San Francisco Bay, California, United States - SF_Oct11_sed_USGS_8_1 | ecosystem: Environmental > Aquatic > Marine > Sediment | place: USA...
GCATTGAAGCAATAATTTCCCCCAGTAGGTAATAGAGTTTGCACCTGACCGGTTTTAGACTATATAAGTTCCCGCTCGACTTTTTGAGCAAGCATTGGCGTTCTGCTATGATCAATGCATTATTATGGCCACCATAAGCCCACAAAGAGTCCGATATATTTTTAAAAGACAGGATGGCCCAGTGGAAGAGCACTGGGAACCGCGAAAACTCATTTTCATATCCCAGTCATTACATTCTAGCTCCCAATAAAAATCAGGCCTCACTATAATCCGGAGTATTGATACCGATATGCTTGTGGTGTTCCATGTCAAGCTGTTACGGGAAAACCGGTTATCAAACCCGGCAGTTTCACCCTAACAATGAAGACGTCAAGCCTCTAACACAGGAAAGGTCAACTCTAGATATGGAACTAGTTCTTATGTGTTCAAAGCTAGGCTGCATGATTCACCTGTATATAGCCGAATACCCTACCGACTTGACATCCATTTAGTTGAGTTCTGTGCATACCTCCCAAGTCCCAACTTGGAGTACCTACGGGGTGAAACGATCCGGTCAACAAAATAAGAAAACATGTTTAGCGTTACCCATTTTTAAAGCTCACTATTAACAATTAATAACATAATAAAATCTATCCCTCGGCGTTTTAAGTGTCACTGGGGCCTGCACAGTGTCATAGTAATTAGCCACCAACAGGTACTTCTGCGGTGGAGTCAGTGTGATTGGATTAAAAACGCATAAATGAGCTGGTCTGCTTGAGCTTTATTGGGAACACTTGACAAGACTTGACAACCAAATCCAGGTCCTTTGGTGTTTTTTGTTGGCTGCTGTAACTGTTTTAAACTTGGCTTACTTCAAAGCTGTAACCCGAATAGTGCCGAGGGCTTAGAGTGCAGAAGCCCCTAGCTCAATGCTGCTGCTGGGCAGACGATTACAGTGAAAGAGCTGTGCACCTAATCCTATGTTCCATAAGCTAGTCTTCTGTCGTATTCTGACCAGTGTCAGGGGTGTGCGGGTGCCCTGCAACAAGTACCCTGGCCTGGGGCAGAGGTATGCAGGTACCCTGCAGGTATGCCGACCAGTGTTGGAGGTATGCCGAGATTTGTCTACTCCATTTTTTACTCAGAGGTCCACCGAAAGGACATGCATGAGGAAAATCCACCCCAACGGTTGCCAAGGTTATGGGACCAATTGAAAACCCTCTAACCAAAACTAGCATCTCCCTATGGTGGGGTATTTGTATATAGATGTTGGTTTATACCATCTGCCTATACCATTTTTTGATAAAATCATCCTCATTGAATTCTAGTAATAGAATAATGTCAACAACTGAAAATGTAAAGCTATACTTTTGGTAACTAACGCTTGGTTTTGTTAAGTATCTGTATTGTGAGTAGTTGATGTTCCTACTATACATGTACGCCTGTGCATTTCAATGATTCCAGCAGATCATAAGTTACACCTGTCATTTCAAACTATAGTGCGTGGTACTTTAGGCAAAGATTATCTTCTTCTACAAGGCGTATATAGTTAAGCCAGAGGCTTGCTTCTCGAATGGTTAATGGGTAGACTCGGTAGGCCCTATACTAAGTGGACTATGCTGGTGAGGTAAAATATTAAAGGCACCCAAGGCCTTTGCTGGTGAAAGAACAGAAATGTCCTGAACCTGTTGATTGTGAGTCTCCATCGCTGCTGAGAAGATGGAAGTGGCTGAATATAGCTAATATGAGGTTATACGTGTTTTGAAAGGGTCGTTGCGTCAGCACCAGCAGTATTCCTCACTGCGTCAGCACCAGCAGTGTTCCTCACTGCGTCAGCACCAGCAGTATTCCTCACTGCGTCAGCACCAGCAGTATTCCTCACTGCGTCAGCACCAGCAGTATTCCTCACTGCGTCAGCACCAGCAATATTCAGCTAGATCATCCGGTGTTGAAACTTAATTGTAAAGGTTTGTACCCTGGTTCGTGGGCAGTAAGAAATGCACTATCAGCCTTTAGAAAAGAATTAAATTACAGAGCCGCTTCTATCCATGAGCCACGCGTGGTGTAAATATATAGCTGCGAGCACACTGCGCCTACGCGTAATTATAATTGAATCCTAAATTATGACATACACGTATGCTCCGGTGAACATAGTGACCTGTCACAATTTCCTTATCAATTCTTTTAGTGTTATAAATAGCACTAAGATAGTGTTAATTGTAAATTAATAATTGTAAATAATGTTTAGGTTTCGTCGGTTGCAGTACACTATTTTTTTTCCACTTCAGTAGGTATCCTAGATTTGAAAATTTCTTTATAGGAGGAAGAGGTGTGGCATTCCACCCGAGTTTCAAAGTTGGCGGAACAGGCTGCTCTTTTTCTCACACCGCCATTGGCTAAGGAAGAACCTTATCTTTTAATAATAATACAGTGATACAGGGATAGTGCAATAGAGCTCGAACTCTGGGTTCAAAATCGCATTAAACGACGGGGTTTTATCCCCAGTTGTGATGGGCTCCCATTGCGAGAGTGAGTTCCTCACATATTCCTAGCTTATTGGAGTGGTAAGAGCTAGAAATTATGTGAGGAACTTATTCTCACTGCCCACAGTGTGCCCACCATGACAAGGACTCGAACCCAGGATTTTTCTATTTACTTCAACCAAAATTAATGCTCATTGAGCTATCTAATAATTTCAACGTACCTCCACCTAAAAAATTTCAGTGTATTACAGATCTAGATCTAGATAAAACAAGTTCTTTTCAATAAAAGCAAATAGGAACTAGCACAGATAATCAGGTCATATTACTAGCCAGTTTGCTTTTTAGGATAATTACAGTAGCTATATGAAGTTATCAAGTGAGTGCTTCATTAGGAGAGTCACAGTAGGAGGAAGTTACTAAGGGTGTGGTTTATTAGGAGAATTATAGTAACTAGAGGAAGTTGTTGGCTTATGGTTATTAGGCGAATTACGGTAGCTAGATGAAGCAATTGACAATGTGGTTTATTAGCAGAATTACGGCAGAGGAAACTAGTCAAGGAATATTACTGTAATAGTAAATTGGTCGGTGCCATGTTGTCCGCCGTACCAGAGCCAAAGTTAGCAGCATGTAATAAAACTATTTTTATATTTCCGCAATCACTCTGAGGTTAACCGGTTTGCTCAATGATTGTTTTAAACTTTTTCACGGTTATAGTGAAGCTGCCCGGTTAGACCCTTGTTACTATTAGGCTTTAGCATGGAGCACCATGTTGCTTCTGTTTTTAGCTAAGATTAAAGTGAGGCACTCCTATTCATACAACGGGAGGCCACAATGACCGGGATTGGAACCCAGGTTCTCGTCCTGCAAGCCCAACGATTCACCACTGAACTTTCTCGCTATCCGGGTCGTTTGCTAGTCGAACTTTGTACCAATTCTGACTGACAAATGAGATTTAGAGCAGAGGTTTTATATCAGAGATAATGTCTTCTAGCAACTGATCTTGTTGGTGACTGGGATAGGATAAGTTACGTCTACAGATGTGACTGTTGACATGTGCATAACAAGTCTCTAAATGTGATCATGTCATTTTATTAAGAAAACTGTAAAAGTAAGAACATGTGTACATAACTGGCCACATAGACCGCAATCAAACTGAATTAGCTTTGGGAACATTTTCATTTTACACTAGTGGTAAGCACTCAATTCCTGCTGAAAACCAGCTGAAATCCACTGTTTACTTTATGAACGAGAGTGTGCGAGTCCAACAATTAAGTGTCATCTCCCCTTTTAATATTTAATGAGAGCTATGCGTGTATAGCGAGTCTCCAATAGTAAGCTGTGAAGTTAAAGGCTGTTCTTTAGCCAATTTAGGTGTGTAGGGAATTGGCCATCAAATAAGCTCTGCTACCACTGCCCGGTGGTGCGACTCTTGAGTCATGGGCTATGGTCCGCAGTACTAGCCACTATGTTGCTGGAAGAGGACTCAGGACCCACCAGTGCAAAAAACAAATCTTGAGAACATTCTCCACAAAGGGGAATCAAGCTACCCACGAGATGGACGCCATATTAAAAAAAAGGGAATTGGCTGAGAGAGACAACTTGTATCAGCAATGGTGTAACGGAGACGGGTGCCACTCCTTTTCTTCACCGCCTCCACCTTTTCCAGCTCTGAATGGAGTCAGGTACTCATTTACAGCTGGGCGAACAGAGCGAGTTTTAAAAACTGCCATGTATAAGTGGTCTTGAACCCGGGCCATTCAGCGCCAGCGCTCTCACTCAGCCTAGTAGGCTATACGTATTCAAAATTTGATAACACGTCTACCAAGGAAGTTGCCTGGCATTGGAAATAAAGGTCATCATATAACCAGAAAAACGCCATAAGACTGAGCACCCATAAAACCTCTTATGATCTTCCCCGAGCCTCAAATAACACAAAGTAACAACTAATTGGTGAAAATATTATTCTTTTTTGCGTCTTTCAACAGAAGAAGTTTTTGCAGATCATTAGATCTGAATTGCTCTGGTTATACTGCATGCCTTTATTTGATCATCAGAATAATGTGTGTATGTTGACTAATAGCAGTTCTGAAAGCTATCCACAGACCAGGGAATAGTGTGGTAGGCTTGTAATTGGTAGAGTCTAAGTTAATTTAAATACCACTGTGAGTGTGAGCACCTTTCATAATTTTCTAACTCACATGTAACTACAAAACAGACCCATATTCACACTTGTACTTCATGGTAAAGCAACCATGTCTAGATTCCGTATTTAGCGTTTTACAATACGTCTATGTTTTTAATGCACCTATTGCTGGGTTTATATGCGGAAGTTTGCCAACAAATCTGTAGTCGATGACAAAACTCCGCATTTTATGATGTCACTGTCAACGATTTGAGGAGACCTCTTGGATACCCAAGAAGTCTCGAAAAGACCAATGGACATTAATTACCATGGTCATTTGGATGGCTGGCTGTGAAATTTCCTGCCTGACAACAAAATAATTTGAAACTAACATTGAACAAATATCTTGTTTCAATTTTCATTCAACGCCGTATATAGCTATAGGATTTTCATTCAACTTCACTGCATGAATATTCACCGAAGACTTCTTTCGACATACCTAACCTACCTTATGCAGGTGACAATTAAATTTCCCATCAACACCTTTCCTCTCACACATGCATGTACAGAGATATAAGAGGTTAGGAGATCGGTTCTCTGAAGCGATGTAACAAGCCATTCTATTGTCACAAACGTCATCACCCATTCAGTAAACAGCCTTCGGCCAGGAATAGAATTCTGAAATTAACTTTCGTGTGACAAATTTTTACCGAGTTGTCGCTGTTTATCACTCAGAAACTGCGTGCCTATTAGCTCATAGCCTGCTGTCATCCAGTACCAATGGCAACCTTGCAGTGATTGGGTGTTAGAGGACTTCTGAGGTGAGTAATTTCAGCATGCTCGGAAGACTAGGTGGAGATGCCTGAGCCTCGGGGGATCAGTTTTCATGTTATTACCCACAAGCAGTGTATGTGGAAGTTCCTATGCCACTACTGAAGAGTTGTTACCTCATGCGCCCGTAGTGAATGCTAGCTCCTCACTTAAATCCCGGGCCCCCCTCACTACTCCAGAACAAACCTCAGGCTTAGGGGGTACTCTTATAAAAAAGTGGTCAAACACTTGTGTAGAACTATGTAATGAGAGAATCGACAGCGCATTCAGCTTTAGACCAGGTGCCCAGGGTTTTATTACAATTTTTTGCGTCACATTGCTTTCTTCTTCGTCGGACCCAGCTCATGTGGTTTAAAGGCAGTTATTCGTGTAACCATCATAATCAGTCAGTCTACGCTCTTAGCGTTTTATCAGCAAAGTGCAGGAATATGTGGATGGAGTCAAATAGGAATTTTTGGCAGGCAATGTGGCACCTCGCCAACCTTTATAGAGAAAAGTATCACATGAATGCTTGGTCAATGCCGGCGAAATCCGTCGCAAATTGAACACATAGATTTAAAATCTCATTAGCAATAATTCAGTACAATACGTTTGTTTACGGCATTTTTCAGTAGCCATGCATAATAGATTCACGCTGTTTTTCAATGTCCGTATTCATGACCAAGTTCCGTTTAGATCAGGTAGATTCAAGCTAAAGACAGGCTTATCTTCTATGCCTTTGTTTTCCATTCGACTGGCTGGTCAAGCAATTATATTGGCTTATAACCAGGGGCGGAAGAAAATATTATCGGCGTGGATTCTTTTCAGCATCCCACTACTAAAATAGCTGAAATATCACCCACCTTTTCATTGACCAATCTAAACGATCACTTCGGCATTCAGCAACAAGACTCTTAGATAGCTGTTCGTAAAATTCTTTGGTCTCCCCTTGTTAATCCACTCCTGGATTTTTCTTCCAGTCTTGGTCTTAGTAAGTAGTATTATAGCTGGCTGCCCACGGATAAAAGACCAGCCACTGTAACTGTTCTCTGCTCCAGTCTCGACAGATTCACATCTCTCCGATTGAACTTTTGCAGGTTAGAGACTAGGACTAACTACCAACGCTAAGGAATTATTACGGAATTAAAGCTCGCTCGGAATTACCTATTGGATATAACTGAAATTGGAAGAAACCCACCACTCAGCAGAACACCTTGGAGGATTATTATTATTATCTATAACTTCTGATGACGATTTCCAAATCTAGCAGAGGAGATTCCCATTACCAAACATCAGGCGTGCGGGCAGTTTCCATTCCTGATCAAGTACACGGGCAGTATCAAAACTTTATACCGGCACGCACTAGTATCACCAGGATCGCGGACAGTTTCCTCGCGGAGGTGTGAACGGTCTCATAGTATTTAGGAGCGGTTCTGCCGCGCTTTCAATCAGTCGTCACAATGAGACTCGTTAGGTTAGTGTGTTGGGTAGCATTACACACATTAACTCTGCTGCTATTCTCTTCTCATGCTGAGAGTTCGTCTCTACTGTCTCAGACTTTGCGACGTGGAACGCGGACGGTTGAGAAAACGATAAGACGGGTGGAGAAATGTAGAGATATTCGCCATACGAACAAAGCTAAAGCTCAAAAAAATCTCGAATGCGTAATGGACGCTGTAAATGGCACGTCGGAAGATCACGCTACTATATACAAAGAGGAAGGGCTGCTACCTCATTACGGTAAGTCGGGTCATCCACCCCGATCCTATACTGTCTAAATAATGTAATCCTATTGCTCGTTTATTAGTATTTGTCAGTTTACCATTGTGTTATAATTGAGACTAAGAACATTTGTTTCACAAGCCTAACTGTTTCCGTACGGACACCGGCACTGATGAGAATTCTCTCGTGTCTGTGATTTCTAAACGATGATAGAGACGACCATAAAATGAGCAAAGGTTCATTTCAAGTTTCTAACAACAGGTCTGAAACCGAAATACTTGTTTTGTAACAAAAAACCAAGCGCACTTAAAAACAGCAAATTATAAGGAGAATTGAATAGGCCTGGAGTCTAGCTAAACTTACTCATTGAAAATCCATGAAATTGGAAATAATAAATCAGACTCGTTGTAAAGCTCTTGGCTTTAAAGAGAGAGTAACTGGAGACACTTCATATTGAGAAAACTCACATCTAAACAGGGATTAAGTCAAGCACGACCGCTGCACCAATGGAATGGACAAACCTCGGTGCACAGTTGAGGATATTCACAGATTTTGACTGCATTGAGCTTTATTTAGTTTGGCTGATAGAGGTATAGGCTTTCTATGGAATTATACAATAATAGATTTTAACATAATTCGGAATATTACTTTGTTTAATCCTCGGAGATCAAAATGCCCTGTTCCGAAATCCGCGGTAAAACTCGGTGGATATACTCGATTCAAAGCCCAGCAGAATGTGGGAGAAATTACTAACTAAAACGCGCACGAAATATGGGGTACACTCGCCCTCATGAAATTCTTGATGATGAAACTCGGGCATCGCGTTTATAGACAGCAACTCATCAGCTGATGTGCTGTGTACCCCCAACTGTTATAAGTGTGTATCAAATGGCCAGTTTTGTTTAGGTTGAAACCTTTACAAAAATTCAATGCCGTCTCTTCAATAAACAAGTTGTATGAAAAAAGGCAGACGCATTCTTTATGAGAGCGTGTAAGGTTTGATAAGCCACGAGAAGTTTAGTACAATCGGGTGACTGGTTCAAAGGGTGTACAATGCATACGGGACAAATTTTCTTTGACCCGATTTTACTGGCATCGTCACGCCTCTAGATTTCGACACATGTAAACTCGCGTGCCTTCCATAGCTGAAGATATATGCAAATAGTCTATACAAGCCAAGAAGTATTTCAATTCCAAACAAGATAGCCATAAAGCCATAAATCTGCCCACGACTCATCAATGAATGCTCGCTCTTCGGGCTCTCTATGCCCGTGATTGTGTACTGATTTATGGTGACTGGGTTTCTATTGTCTGCCGGTGTTACACCACTACGCAGTTATTAATGGATATTATAGCTGCCCATACTGACCAGCCCAAATCATAAACTAATGATACAATGGGTTAAGGCTGATCACTAAAATCCCAACTGCGTTACGAAAGGATTTCAATGTGAAAGCCGAACAGGTAAACAACTGTAGGGAGAATGGGTACTGACTTTTCCTGGAATAAGTTCCGTCAAAACCCAGCTAACAGCTTGGGTGAGTAGTGAGCTGCATAAACTCATCGATAAAATTATCATGAGTTCTCTCTTCATTATAGAATGTCCAGTTGGCAAATGGGCATGCCCTACACCCAAAAAGAAGTTGGTGCAATGCATTGATATATCACGCCTGTGTGATCGGAAGGTGGACTGTCCGCGGGGTGAAGATGAAGACATTACACAGTGTGCCTTCCACAGACAGGTAATATATATACCAACCTTGTTGAAGATCAACCTCGTGGTGCTGTTCGTGTTCAGGGAATTTCTCTTTTCTAACGATAGAACCAAACACTCCACCCATGATTTACTTTAGATAGCTATAAATTATTTCAACCATGACTGGTCTAGCCACATGGTACTGTAGTTTGTGCTTAGCAGAGCTGCAGCCAATAGGAACCTAAAAGATGGTCTTCTAGAAGGGTCTTTAACTTTTGGGATAATCAGTATCTAGTTAAAATCGCGGCACTGTTTTTGACCTCAGTGACTGTTTTTGTCAGTTCTAAAGGTGTGCCTGCTGTAACACCTGCCGATCTGCAGACTAGTGAAAATCAAATCAATAACAGTCAGCACATCCACCCCACAAACAACAAGCTTTAGTCATCACGAAAATAAAAGATTTATTCACAATATTATGCTAGGCCGACCCGCTAAAGTAGGTGTCGGCCAATGCATACTGCTGCCACTTCTATCTGGTGCCGGGCCTGCATATTATACGTATGGGTCAGCGCTTGAGGCACAGTTTTTGACTGAGCTGTTGCTGTGGTGTGTATTTGGAGCTTATTATCCCAAGTTGAGATTCTGTCTTTGGCAATAAACCAAATCTCTCAACTTCCGTGAAGGTAAATTGTGTTCAGCCTAGTACCGGGAGCTAGTGACTACCCGGTGGTCTTCTGTCAGTCGTAACAGGCAATCTTTCCTTTGTAGAGCCGGCAGCTTATTGAAGAGCAACAGAACATTATCAACTCACTACAAAAACAGTTAAAAAGACAACACAATAGTCATATGTGCGAAATAAACAATGTTAAATTGGAGCTGAGAAATCACGAGCATGTTAGTGGGGCCGTACAGGGGCACTTTCTGGCAGGGAACAGCTGTGACTTAACATGAAGGAAGGGCAATAAGTAGGCGTGGTTTAAAGAAGCTGTTGAGAGTAGACAACTCTCATGAAGTCACAGAGCGCAGATGACGACAGAAATTGGCTGGCCAATCAATCGTGTTAAGGCAGCGAACGTATTATTCCTGTTTTGTTATTTATTGCTGCCTAGTACAGCATGGTGCTGCGTCTATTCATACTGTTTTGGCATGACATTTAAGTCTTGTGATTGATTATGATGCTGCATTGCCTAGCATTATGACAATCAGAATAAACTTATGAAAATAATAAAACAAATAATTATTTATCTTCTATTAATATCCTAAATTTGTGACCATCATCATTTGAAACACAGCGCTTTTTCTATTCAAACACTTGGCCATTCTTTTTAATGGGCCTCCTAAGCTTGTTGCGGAGCAGTAGGAGCTAAGAATTAAGCGAGGAGGTCATTCTCACAGTGGGCGCTCAAAATCAGTAGGAATTGAACGAGTGATCTCTCCAGCTTGAGCCAAGCGCACAAGCCAAGTTATTTCGCTAGTCGATTTGTGGGCACTCATGCCAGCCACTCTCTGGTGTAAAGCAGCAGCTATAAAGACTTACTCTAAGCAAACTGTTTGGGCTCTGTTTATATACAGCTGTGGCCAATGGGTCGTCAACTTGCAGCGCTACGTTTGTTAGCAGTCAGCTGTAGAGGTTCGGCGGTTAGGTCAGCATGGCGTTTGTTAGCAGTCAGCTGTAGGGGTTTGGCGGTTAGGTTAGCAGTCAGCTGTAGGGGTCCGGCGGTTAGGTTAGCAGTGGGCT
>Ga0224501_10004913_pt1 | contig 10549 bp, 11 predicted proteins | sample SF_Oct11_sed_USG_4_FD_169105 | JGI IMG/M metagenome (GOLD analysis project Ga0224501, IMG submission 169105) | Sediment microbial communities from San Francisco Bay, California, United States - SF_Oct11_sed_USGS_8_1 | ecosystem: Environmental > Aquatic > Marine > Sediment | place: USA...
CTTAAAATCAGCCCGTGAAAAAGCCGGTTTATATCAAGAAGAGGTGGCTAAAAGAATTGGTCTTTCTATCAAATCCGGTAAAGGGTATATATCTCATTTAGAGAAAGGCAGGGTTAAAAATCCACCAGTATTGACAATCCTTCTTTATTTAAGAGCCTTTGAAACTTCATCACGCTTTGCTCGATGGACTCGACGAGCAGCGTCTCGGTTCTCCTCGTTTCAATCGGATGATGCTTTGCGTTGTGCTTGACAGATTCTTCGAGTTTGCCTGGACCGAGTCTATTAAGCAATAAGTGTCACGGTGGAAATCCGATTAGATATTACTTGATTTTTCCATTTTAAAATATGATATAAAATCAATCTTTTTATTGACAAATGGACAAAGGCAATTATTCTTTAATTATAGATTGAATTTGGTTTATAAATATTATTCAAGCCATAATGTATAGAAAGGAGGCATAATGAGAACATTGATAGCACTATGCTTGATAGCCGCCATTGTATTTATTGTGAGCTGTCAGCAACCAGCGCAAATGAAAGCGGATATGGAAAAACAAACCGAGCAAATAAAAATGCTGGAAGAAAAGATTGATGCGCTAAATACTAAAATCGAACAATTAATGACCAATTACAAAAAACATCTGGATGATTTTCATCAGAAATCAAGCAAAGGGAAAAAACTACCGGCAATGGGTCTTGCCCCGACTGACCAGTCCTTACCAATAGCTGACATCGGTTTGATTATATTATATTCGTAATAAACACTTGACAGATTAAAAAAAGTGGTTAAAGTAAAGTTTGTAAGATGGTTATAAGATTTATTAAAAAACAAAACCTGAGTACTCAGGCAGTAGAAAATTTTAACCAAGGAGGATGATATGAAAGATACTGCCAAAATACTGATTCTGTTTATCTCATTAGTCTTCCTGTTCGGTTCGTTTGGCTGTGCCAAGAAGGTAGTGAAACAAGAAGAACCGATTCCACCACCAATCGTCGTAGAACCAGAAGTCCCTGAAGTCGAAGAAGTAGTTAAGCCAGTATTAAATCTGGCAACTATCTATTTCGACTTTGACCGTTCAGATATCAGAATGGGTGATGCAACAATCCTTAAGGGTAATTCCCAACAACTGAAAGGTAATCCGATGGTTAATATAACAGTCGAGGGTCATTGCTGTCCACTCGGTACATCCGAATACAACATGGCACTGGGCTGGCGAAGAGCTAATTCAGCCCAGGACTATCTGGTCAAACTCGGTCTCAGCAAAGACCGAATTTCAACCATCAGCTATGGTGAAGAAAAACTTGTAACAGCAATCGAAGCCGAATACTGGAAGAATCGACGCTGCGAGTTTAAACTAAAGTAATTAAATCAGCAAAATTCATGGTCAAGAGTATGAAGAAACGGGTCAAGCACCACTAATGAGTGGCCCGTTTCTTCATGCCATCCTGAAGAATCCAAAATGAACAAGCGAATCCTAATCATCCTGCTCCGAGTCTTGATTGTTTCGGGTTCAATTTCCTTTATTTTTTGCGGCTGTAGTTTAAAACGGCAGTGGGTGCAGCAAACTACCCAGATTGATTCTTTACAAAAAAGGGTAGCAAAACTGGACAGCCTGCAGCAATATCAAGGCGAATTGCTCTTAGAACTGCGAGCCGACCTTGGTTATCGTTTAGAACAAATCGATCAAAAGATTGAACAGCTTGATGCGAAAATTGAGGATAACCAGTATCGAGTATCCCGGATTGGTCAGAAATTAGGCTTGCGTGTGCCCCAATCAAGTAGTCAGACCGATACTGGTGCGAGCGCGCAGGCTGTTGCCGACCCAGCCGCACTCTATAATACAGCTTATCTGGACTTTACGCGTGGTAATAGCGATTTGGCGATACAAGGGTTTCAAGAATATTTAAAACTTTTTCCCGATACCGAACTCTCGGACAATGCCCAATACTGGATTGGCGAATCTTATTTCACCAAGAAAGAATGGCAGATGGCTTTAATCGAATTTGAGAAGGTTGAAAAGAATTATCCTAACGGCAATAAAATTCCCGCCGCAATTTATAAAATTGGACTATGCTATTTGAATATGGGAATTCGAAACCGGGGTAAGGATTCTCTGAGAAGAGTTGTCCAGGATTTTCCGGATACGCCAGAAGCCAGCCTGGCTAAAGAGCGCTTGGATAATCTGCGCTAACCCTTAAAATTAATGGAACCATTTGTCCCACCGGCTGGCACTACAGGTTGGCTGGAAACTCTACTCGGCGCCGGCTTATTTGCAAAATTTATAATACTTGTCTTATTCTTCTTTTCGGTTATTGCCTGGTCAATTATCATTAAGAAAATTTTATTATTCAGAGCAATTCGACGAGAAAACAAGAGTTTTCTGAGCCTGTTTCAGCATCGGCGCACCGCCAAACAATTTTTCAAATTAACCACCCAATATCAAAATTCACCTCTGGCAAAAGTTCTGTCCTGTGGTATCACGGAATGGGAAAACTTAGAAAAACAACTGGGATTGACCAATCCTAGTGCAACCGGCGCGGTGTCAACGGTTGAGACCATCGCGCGACGTAAATCACAATCACCCTCGGCTGCAATTAATCTTCTGCCTCAACTGCTACCCAATGCCTCGGAAGCAATGAATCGAACCGCCTCGGCGGAATTGGAAAGGGTAGAAAGATTTCTACCTTTTTTAGCCACGGTCGGCAGCGTCAGCCCGTTTATTGGATTATTAGGCACGGTGTGGGGTGTTTTATCGGCTCTGATTAATATTAAAACCATACCGATAGTTACCCTGCAGGTGATTGCGCCGGGTGTATCGGATGCCCTGGTCACCACCGTGGCTGGTTTAATCGTGGCAATACCAGCCGTGATTTTTTATAACTATTTTGTCGGAAAGACAAAAGACCTCTCATCCGAAATCGAACGATTCATATCCGTAATCATCGGTGATTTCCGGAAAGATATAATCATCAGCCAAAGCTAAGCAAACCGTGAAAAATCACCTGCGTCCCTTATCTGAAATGAATATTACCTCTCTGGCTGATATCAGTGTTACACTTCTAATAATATTCATCGTTGCCGGTATCAGTGCGGCATTAACCCGGGCCGGGGTCGATGTGAACCTGCCCCGGACTTCTGCGGCTCGACCAAAAGTTGGTACCGGGGTCGTTATATCGATAACGAAAAAACAGGAAATTTTTATTGAGCAAAGCCAGACTAATTTAAAAGAATTCGGCTCAGCTTTAATCCAGGCGATGTCGAAAAAAAATACCAATCAGGTTTATCTGCAAGCCGATGCCGGGGTCAATTATGGTTTGGTCATTGAAGTTATCGGCCGAATCAAAGAAGCCGGGGTCGAAAATTTGGGTTTAGTGGCAGAACCCAGATTGCCCGGCCGCTAACCCGGCTCAGGCGGATTAGAAATATTTCAAGCTATTGGAATTCAGCCGATGAGTAGAATCAAGGATATCGAGTTTCAGAATTTCTAAACGGATGAAGAAAGAATTTTTCTTTTCGTTATTCGGTCACTTAACCATTTTTCTATTTCTCTCGATTTTAGGTTTGACCAGTAAGAAGAAAATGCCCAGACCATATCCTCTGGTCTATCGGGTGAGTCTGGTTAGCGGCTTCACCTCGCCTGAACCGAAACCCGGAGTGTCGGTCGTAGAGCGCAAGCCGAAAAAGCCAGAACCTAAAAAACCGGCGCCCGAGAAACCAAAGCCAGAAGCCAAAGCGCAGGACTTAGTCAAGACCAAAACCGGTTTGGGAGCAAGGGCAGAAGGATTCGAATATTCATATTACCTTAATGTGATATTAGCAAGAATTGGCGAGAACTGGATAAATCCTTATCAGACCAGTAATTTCCAATTTAAGTGTATGATATTCTTCCTAATCCAGCGAGACGGTTCGATAGCCGACGCTAAAATTGAAAAAGGTTCGGGCAATAAAATTTATGACCAATCCTGTTTACGCGCCGTATTAGCCACTGCCCAATTACCACCCCTGCCTCAGGAGTTTAAATCGGTCCATCTAAAATTGCACTTAGAATTTGAATACAAGCCGTAAGCTAACCATCAATATCTTGACGAAGACCGAAACCGATAGAATAATTATAAGAGAATGATACTCGACCTCGCCAAATTAGAAGAGAAAATTGAGCCGTTACGGGCACGAAGTTTGGAACTGGAAAAATTGTTGTCGGACCCGAAAGTTATCCAAAATCCAAGCGAGGCACAAAGATTGGGAAAAGAATATAAAGATACTCTAAACACTCTAAAGCGCTTTGCTGAACTTAAAAATATAACCGAACAGATTGCTGAAACTAAAGAACTGGCGCTGAAATCTACCGAACCCGAGTTAAAGGATTTGGCATTGAGCGAGGTCCAGGTTTTAGAACAAAAGCAGCGAGCATTGCAGCGGGAAATTCTTTCTTCACTTTTGCCATCGAATCCGGACTGGGTAAGGAATTGTATCGTTGAAATTCGAGCCGCGGCAGGTGGTGAAGAATCCGCCCTTTTTGCCCAGGATTTGATGCGGATGTATATCAAATTTGCCGAGAGCCGGGGTTGGCATACCGATATCCTTTCTTCCCATCCCAGTGCCAAAGGCGGCTTTAAAGAGGTAATCTTTTCGGTTGAGGGAGAAAAACCGTTTCAGAACTTTCGGTTCGAAAGCGGTGTGCATCGAGTGCAGAGGATACCAATAACCGAAGCATCGGGTCGGATACATACTTCGACCGTCACGGTTGCCGTCCTGCCTGAAGCCGATGAGGTGGACCTGGTAATTGACCCGAAAGATTTAAAAATCGATGTTTTCCGTGCCTCAGGTCATGGTGGTCAACACGTGAACGTTACCGATTCGGCGGTTCGGATAACCCATATCCCAACCGGTACTACGGCATCATGTCAGGACGAACGGAGCCAATATAAGAATAAAAGTAAGGCGTTGAAAATCCTTCGGGCGCGGTTATTGGAGGCGAAAAAAGAAGAAGAGGCAGCGCGGACCGCCTCGCAGCGCCGAAGCCAGGTCGGAACCGGTGAGCGGTCAGAGAAGATACGCACCTATAATTTCCCGCAAAACCGAGTCACCGACCACCGGGTGGATTTAACCCTATACAATCTTGGTGAAATTCTCGATGGAAAGATTGACCCAATTATCGAAGCATTGCTGGAACGCGAAATCGAATCTAATTTATGAAATCGGTCTTGGAACTGATTGGACTGGGCAGCAATGAATTGCCCAGGCAGGAGATAGAATGTTTACTTGCCGGATTACTGAAAAGACAACGATACGAGCTTTATCTTTATGAAGAAACGATTTCGGATAAGACTACGCAAAGATTTTTCGACCTGGTACAAAAAAGAAAAAAAGGGATACCGATTCAATATCTTTTGCACTCGGCGGCTTTTTTGGATTTAGAACTTTATGTTGATGAAAGAGTTTTTATCCCCAGACCGGAGACCGAAGAGCTGGTTAAGCGGACCATTGCCAAGCTGTCTTCACCCTGTTTAATGATTGAGATTGGCACTGGTTCAGGGGCAATTGCCCTTGCTTTGGCAAAGACATTTCCCAAAACCAAAATAATCGCTACCGATATTTCTCAAGCCGCGCTTGAGGTCGCTCAAATAAATGTTGAACTTTACAATTTTATCGATAGAATCGAACTCATCCAAGCCGATTTATTCGATTTGCCGAATTATGCTTCTCTTTATGGTCGAGTCGATTGTATTATTTCCAATCCGCCTTATATTAACCGAACCATGATTCCATTACTCGCACCAACCGTAAAAGACTATGAACCAATCAAGAGTTTAGATGGGGGGCAGGATGGTTTCGAGATTGTTCAACGCATAATTACCCAGGGGGTTAAATTTCTCAAACCGGCTGGCTTGATCGCCTTAGAAATTGACCCTGACCAGAAAGAGTTGATAATGAAGGTTAAGCCAGAAGCAAGATTTGAGTCCGACCTTTCCGGAAAAATAAGATTTGCCTTTCTTAATTTGTCATAAAATATGAAAATCGGAATAATTGCTAACCTGAAAAAGAAATCGGCTGCTAAAACCATTACTGAATTACTAAACCATCTAAAACGAAAAGGTCTTGAACCTTTGTTAGAATCCGGGGTGGCGGATAATTTGAAAATTGGGCATGAAGGTATTGCTGGTTCGGATTTGGCAAAATCAGCCCAGCTGGTCATTGCCCTGGGTGGTGATGGCACACTTTTGCGTGCTGCCCGGTTAATCGGTGATAAGGGCATACCGATTATGGGAGTAAATTTGGGTGGACTCGGCTTCCTTACCGAATTTTCCTGCGAAGAATTGGAAGAAGCGCTGGATGATTTCCTTTGCGCTAAACACCGCGAGGAGCAAAGAATGGTTCTGTTGGTAAAATTGAGAAAGGAGCGATTCTTTGCTTTAAATGATTGTTCGATAAACATGGGACCATCCTGCCGGGTAATCGAGACAATAATTTATACCGATTCAAGTTATGTTACCCGTTTCATTGCGGATGGCGTGGTGATTGCTACTCCGACCGGTTCAACCGCTTATTCGCTGGCAGCGGGTGGTCCGATTGTTTTTCCGACTATGGAAGCAATTTTAATCACCCCACTTTGTCCTCATGCCCTGGCGGCTCGTCCTTTGGTGATGCCAGCCGATGAGACCATGACGGTTGAACTCGATAAACAGAGCGAACCGGCAATCCTTATCGTGGATGGTCAGGAGCGCAGGGAGTTCTTGCCCGGCGAAAAAGTAATTTTTACCAAGGCAGCCCATAAAATTCGTTTGGTCGCACCGAAAAATAAATCGTACTACGAGATTCTGCGCAGTAAGATGAAATGGGGCGGCAAGCCCGGCGAAAATCTATAGCTAATTTTCATGCTCGCCGAATTGAGGATAAAAAACTACGCCTTGATTGATGACCTTGAAATAAATTACCCAAACGGCTTAAATGTCTTAACCGGTGAGACCGGAGCCGGCAAATCAATCGTGATTGATGCGTTTTCACTCCTGCTCGGTGAACGCGCTGAATCCGAGATGGTCAGAACCGGTGCGGCGGCTTGCGAAGTCGAAGGAACGTTTATGATTAAACCGGGGTCTTTGGCTGATTCGGTGGATTTCCCGATTGAGCAATCGGAAACCATGCTGATCCGTCGAAAGGTCGAGGCGAACGGACGGAGTTATTGCTACATCAATGACCGCAGTGTGACCTCTAACACCCTGAAGCGGTTGGGTGATTATCTGGTTGACCTGCATGGTCAACATGAACATCAGTCCCTGCTCCGCATCGAATCACATCAACAACTGCTCGATGATTTTGCTAATCTTGAGCCGAAGCGCCAGGACCTGAGTGAAAGATTTCTACGTTATCAAAGCCAAAAGGCAGAACTGGAAAATCTTAGGGCGCAGATTCAAAAGCGTAAAGAACGGCAAGAGCTTGACCAATACCAGCATCAAGAAATCGCTTCGGCGCAGCTTAAACCCGGTGAGCGGGAATCCATTTTAAAAGAGAAGATTCTTTTAGAAAATGCCGAACAGCGACATCGGCTTGCCCAGGAATTAAACCAGATGCTGTCGGAAAACGAGGGGTCGATATTGGAGCAGTTCGACATTTTACAAAGGCGGGGCAGTGAACTCGTCAATATTGATGATTCATTAGCCGAGCCAGTCAAGGAATTGAACACGGCGCGGTCAATAATCGATGAGCTCTGGCGCACGATCGTCAAATATCGGGACCGCATCGAGTTTTCGCCCCAACGATTAGAAGCCCTTAACGAACGACTTTTCCTGATCGAAAAATTACAAAAAAAGTATAACCGAGATATCGAAGGACTGCTGGCTTTACAAAAAGATTTGGCAAAGAGGCTTGGTTCGCTTGAGATTGACCAGACCCGAATCATTGAGCTCAGCCAGGGCTTAGAAACTAAACGCAGCGAATTAGTCAAGAAGGCTAAAGAGTTATCCGGTGCCCGTCTTCAGGCAAAGAAAAGGATCGAGGCGAGATTGGAGCGAGAATTATCACAACTGGGAATGGCACAAGCCCGCTTTGTTGCGGCAATCGAGCCGGTTTTAGATGAAGCCGGTATTTATGAAGATTCGGGCAAACGTTATCGCCTGGATGAAAACGGGATTGATAAGGTCGAATTTCTATTTTCGGCAAACCCTGGAGAAGAACCGAAGCCGTTGAGAAAGATTGCTTCGGGCGGTGAACTATCACGAATCATGTTAGCCCTGAAATCAGTGATTTCGGATAAAATACCGGTCCTGGTGTTTGATGAGATTGATTTGGGGATTGGCGGTAGAGTGGCAGATGCGGTGGGTAGAAAGCTGTTTGAATTAAGCCGCACCCGGCAGGTGATTTGTATAACCCATCTGCCTCAGATTGCAAAATATGCCGGCGCTCATTACCTGGTTACCAAAAGAACCAGAAGCGGTCGGACCGCCACCAATATCGAACGACTTTCCGAAAGGGATAGGGTGAATGAAATTGCCCGGATGCTTGCCGGCGAGAAAATTAGTAAGAAGACGCTGAGCCATGCCCAGGAATTGTTAAAAGAAGTTAAGACATGATGCAATTCTCTTTCCTATCATTGCGGTCGTAAACTTAATTGCCAATGTCGGATAAAAATCAATCAGATTTTTCAAACAGCGAGGCGAACCGGTCAAACCGCATCGAGTTAGGTAAAGTCATCACCCTGCCCAATTTCTTGAGTATTTCCCGGCTTTTTCTTTTGCCTTTGATTCTACTCGCCCTGGCGACCAATCAATCAATCACTGCCCTGATACTGATGGTGATTTCCTGGATAAGCGATGCCTTAGATGGCTACTTAGCACGAAAGCTTAGCCTGGTATCCAATATCGGAAAACTGCTCGACCATCTGGTTGATAAGATTTGGGTAGGAACAATCCTTGTTACTTTAGTCCTGGTGCGGGGATTACCAGTCTATGTTGCGAGTGCAGTAATTATTCGTGATTTGTTGATTGTTATCGGAGGTTCGGTTATTGCGAATAGTCAGAAAAATATTATATCCTCAAATTTTATGGGTAAAATTGCCGGGTTTCTTTTTGCCGTACTCATGGTTCTCTATACTCTGGATTTGGAAGGTTTTGAGCAAATCAAACATTATCTGGTGATTGCGGTTCTGGTTTCGGTTGTTTTATCTTTTATTAATTATTTATACGTTTTTATTAAAACCATCAGGCAGCCAAAACTCTCATCCGATTCTAAGTAATCGATAATCATTATTTTTTAAAACTTAAACCCCGACCTCTTCTCAATTTCTCGAAAAAGAGGTCGGGGTGACTGTTTCCCTTTTTTGTCTTATTTTAGAAGCATCACTTTACCACTAAGCGTTACATTCTCGTTCTTCACTTCACAGAAATAAACGCCGGCCGGTAGGGTTCGGTTCATATTGTCCTTGCCATTCCAGGTAAACGATTGGGTTGGAATATTGGATAGATTTGAAGATTTGACGAGTTTGCCTTTTACGTCATAAATTCTTAGCTGACAATTTCGAATGTTTGCCATCTGCCATCGAATTGTCGTCTGGTTTCGGAATGGATTAGGTGCGATAGAAAAAGGAATCAGAATCGGATTATAAGTCATTCCAATTTCCTCTTTGGTTCCAGGTAACCCTTCGCCAAAGAAAGTAAGAATCCTTGCCAGTATCTGCCACTTCTGAGTATATCGGGCTGGATTGCCGGCAATCGCCTCGAACGGAAAACCGAAATAGACAACTTTATAAGTTCCAGAATAGTGTGTCCCGGCATAAATGGTATCAGGATTTGTTACATAATGATGACTACCGGCTCCACCACTTAATGGTGTAATACCGTCCATGGAACGAGCATTACCAGCCCCGCCTGAACCCATCAAAGCCAAAGTATCTAAATCGCTGTAGCCAATCGGGTCATTAGTAATACCAACCGCCTTGGGGATATAACCGGTCGTTATGCGGTTAGAGATATAACGGGTATGCAAATAATCAGCATAGAAAGGTTGAGTACCAATATCTTGTCCCAGATTTTGACCACACAAGAATAGACTGTGCCCACTATCAAGATAAGAACTGAGGGTAGAGAGGTCAGTGCTGGTTAAAGTTTGGGTGCTGTCGATACCGGTGAACCAGATGGTTACCGGATAATTGTTCAATGTTTCAAGCGGTGGTGAACCCGAACTTGTAACGGTCCAGAGCCGATAAAGCACTCCTAAACTATCGCAGGCATGCTTATACCAATCTGCCACATCATTCGTGCCTGAATCAAAATCATCGTCGTCAACCAAAATCACTCTCGGTGCACCGACCGGTATTATTATTTGTTCATCCAGATCATAACTGGATGGTGTTGAGTTTTTGGTGATGGCAAATCTTATCCGATGCGGCACCGCATTGGAATGGACGAAAAAGACAATCGAGTCAGCCGAACAATTTCTTGCGGTGCCGGCTGGAATATCGGAAAATGTTGCGGTTGAGTTGAGAAATGTAATACTGGTATCAAGAGTATAAAATGTTGCTGAAACATTAGTTGCGGTCTGCCAGTAAGGGTCATT
>Ga0224501_10004914_pt1 | contig 10548 bp, 7 predicted proteins | sample SF_Oct11_sed_USG_4_FD_169105 | JGI IMG/M metagenome (GOLD analysis project Ga0224501, IMG submission 169105) | Sediment microbial communities from San Francisco Bay, California, United States - SF_Oct11_sed_USGS_8_1 | ecosystem: Environmental > Aquatic > Marine > Sediment | place: USA...
CACAGGAAAGTCTCTGAAGACCCTTCATGAAGATCTCCTGAAACGGATTGAAAGTAAAAACGGTAAGAACGGACCTGTAATTACCGTACTTCTGGTGACGACATATGGTGGCTCATCAGGAGAAAGTCAGGAAAGCCGTATACGCGATCGCTATGCCATCGCATCCGCGCTCGGCGTAGCCTGCTATGCCCCTGTGCAGGAGGATCAGGTGTCCTATGTTGTGTGGAAAAGTGATAACAAGAAGGATCGAGCCATCCCGTACGAATGGTACGAGAAGGGGGCGCGTCTCTGTTCGTCCAATGATTCAGAACGGGCTGAAGCGGTTCTCGTGCTATGGGTGAGTGGCGAGATTTTGGAAAAACAGCCGATCAACGTTTTGCAAAGTCTGACAGAATCCTTGCGTTGTACAGTCGGCGGTAGCGGTGACGGGACGTCTGCTCGGTGCAACACGATAAACGGGCGGGAGGGAAAGCAAAGTAATCTGAAAGACCCTGTACGATTTAAAATTATCGGCCCAAGGGATTCCTCGAGCTTCGGTGATCTCCTGAAAGAAGCTTTGAGGAAAAAGTCTGACGCAAAATCGTGGGTCACTCTCAACGGGGAGATAGAGCTCTACTCCCCTTGGGCAACGGCCATGCCAAAATTGCTGATGAAAGAAGTCACGGACGAGCAGGATCAGTCCAAGCAGGGTGAGCCCGAGCAGGATCAGTCCAAGCAGAAGAACTGCGCCATGCTCGATAAGAGTCGGATTGAGCTCTGTCAGGTTTTGCTGCAGGCCGGCATTGTGCTGAAACACAGCATCGGGTCTGACGACCAACTCCTTATTACCATGACCGAGGAGCTTGAGCGCCGCCAGGTGAAGTTCGGGCGGGATATGATCATTCTGATCGGGGAATGGGATTCAGCCTATGGACGGCTATTGCCGGTCGAGTTTACCGCAGCGGTATGCCACCGGATTGCCAAAGAGGGCACCAAGTACGAACAGGTTATCAACAAGGACAGTTTACAAAAGATCAAAGAGAGTTGTTTGGAATATCCCGATGCAGTTGAATTCCAGCTCCAAGATCCATCCAAGAGGGAAGACGATGCGTTGAAGATCCGCCGGTACAGCTATCTACGAGGGTTGGATGGTGAAATGGCGGGGAAAGGGAAAAGCGAGGGGGGGAAGGCGAACGACACCAAGGAGGGGAAAAATAGTTTATTTGAGCGTGAGATGCTTGAGCGGCCGGTCGGCACGAGCCAGTTCGATTATGTACAGCGGCTGGCCAGTCGTATCGAGAGGGATGTAGCTGAAGAAGCAGACCTTCAACAGCATTTAAGAGCCAACGAGAAGTTTGGATATGAGGAAAGTCGGAAACCGGTTGCGGCGATCGGCATCTTAGGCAGCGATGCCTATGACGCTCTTCTTATGTTGCAGGCGTTACGGGAACGGTTTCCCGGGACGGTGTTTTTTGCGACGGATTTGGACAGCCGGTTGGTTTATGCGGAAGACTACCAGTGGACGAGAAATCTCGTGATTGCTTCCCATTATGGTCTTGAGTTGTCCAGGTTTTTGCAAAATGATGTGCCGCCCTTTCGCAGCAGTTATCAGACATCCACCTATTTTTCCGTCCTGCAGGCCGTGGGACATGTTCGTCCGCTGGACAGGTGTCCGCAGGAGAATGTGCAAGCTCCGTCAAGCCTGGGTTCTTACCCGATCGGATCTTCCTGTGGGTATCGGGCTGATTTGACGGTGGATGGCATGTGGTTCCGTACGGCTGAGCCTCCAAGGATTTACGAGGTCGGCCGGCATGGTGCGGTTGATCTCTCGGTGATGGGAGAAGGTAAGAACGGGAAGACTTTGCATCCGACTAGGATAGATCTCTCCAATGGGGAGTTTCAGGCAGACGGCCGCCGTCCTTCCGCTAAAATGTTCTACGTCACCATCAGTTTGTTCTGTTCGATCACCTTCATCATAGTTTGGATGAGGCCGACTACTCATCAATGGATGACACAGAACAAACAGCTGGCGATTCTCGGCGCAGCCTGTCTGTTAGGACTGATTGTTTTCATTGAAAAGATAGGACTCGAGTGGTTACTGCAAGGCCATGACCAGGGCGAGCCCTTTTTCTGGTTTGAAGGAGTCAGCGTGTGGCCGACGGAGCTCTTACGCGGGCTTTCCCTGGTGCTTGCGGTGGCATTGTTGGTGAAGGGTTGGAAAAGTCTCCGATCAAATGTTGATGCTATGTCTGAGGAATACGAATGTACTCCTCAAAAGGATTCTGTGCAATCTGAGGGATGGGGACGGGCCGCGGAGATAGCGAGGTGGGTGTTGGCGCCACGCGATCGCTCACATGATTGGCATGCCGGGTCACTCTGGCATCTCTATCGGGAGGCCGGTTTCACTCGTCACCGTCTCATGCGGCTGCTGATTCTGGTCGTGTTCTATACGGCTATTTTTATTCTGCTCTGGATCGTATTCGGTACCGAAAATTTTTCCGGTCCCTGCCGAGGGCTCTTCAGTTGTCGCGTGGATCTGATTCTGGTCTGGGCCAGTTATGCCGGTCTCACGGTGCTCAATCTGTTTGTGTTCGATGCGGTGCTGCTCTGCCGCCGATGGATCGGTGCGTTGACTCAGGCGTCGAAGGGATGGCCGGCGGCCTTGACCGATCATCTTGGATGGCAGAATCAGGCAAATATCGACAAGGCTCAGGAGTTGATGAAAATCGAGCTGGTTGCACAACGGACCACGGTCGTCAATCGGCTGGTGCGGTACCCGTTTCTGATCTTGTTGATCATGATGGTGGCGCGCAACAGCTATTTTGACGATTGGCATTTCCCGCTTGTCATGATCGTCGGGTGGGTGATCAATGCCTTGCTGGCGATTGCGGCAGCGTTACTGCTTTACCGAGCGGCCGAACGGGCGCGTCAGGCCAGTTTGACGTATCTTAATCAGCATATTTTGAAAGCGTTGGATCGTGGCGACGGACATGACGGCAACGTGAAGCTGACTCGGCAGGTTGTAAAAGACATTGAGGGCGTGAGCCACGGCGCCTTTGTTCCCTTGTGGCAACAACCGGTTGTTGAATCCTCGTTCTATGGTGTCTTTGCAGTTCTCCAATATCTGTATTTAGTGTAAGACGCTGCATATGCGCGAAGCCCTGGTGGGCGGCATAAAAGTTCGATTGGCGGGCGGAATCGATGGCCACGGATCCGGTAACGGTCCGCTGGTCATGCTTCTCCATGGGTTCGGCGCACCGGGGGACGATCTCGTTCCCTTGGCGGAGGTGATTGATGTGCCGGCCGGGACGCGCTGGCTCTTCCCCGAAGGGCCGCTGTCGCTCGACATGGGGTTCGGCAACTCTCGCGCGTGGTGGATCATCGATTTTGCGCGTATCCAGGCAGATCGGGCCGCAGGCCGGATTCGCGATTTGTCGATTGAGACGCCGAACGGTTTGGCCTTGGCACGGGAACGTCTTCTGGTCCTGCTGAAGGATCTCCCACGGCAACTTCCCGTCGACTACAAGCGGACCATCATCGGGGGGTTCTCACAGGGGGCGATGCTCACCTGTGATGCGATGTTGCAGACCACCTATCCGTTTGCCGGACTCGTGCAATTGTCCGGCAACCTCTTAGCGCAAACGGTCTGGAGTCCGCTCATGCCAAGGCGGAAAGGCCTGCGGGTCTTTCAAAGCCACGGCACCCATGACGATATCCTCCCGCATATCGGTGCGGAGCGTCTTCGTGACGCGCTGAGTCAAGCGGGCGTAGCGGTGGAGTGGCATAGCTTCCGCGGCGGTCACGAGATTCCGGAGACCGTACTCCGTCGACTGGGTCGTTTCCTATCGAAGGTGTTGACGAAGTCATAACAAAAAATGTTTTTCAGTTAGACGCCGGAGACGGTGGGCCTTGGACAAAGATGCACCCACTATGGCTTTGAGCGTGGCGCGGACTTTTCAGCAGAAGGTGCTTCCCCCTTTGCGGCTCGGGCCAGGGCTTCTTTCAGACCGGCGGATTGAGGGTTTGACACCGTGTGTTTCATGAGAATGTCGGACGGCCGTACCTCTTTGCCGTAGTAGGTCCTATTGGCACCGTCCCAGGTATCGATTATGGCGGCATCAAGTGATACCCCGCCGAAGAGGCCTTTCGCACGGACAAAGGTGAGTAAGTCCGCGCTCAGTACCGCCGTGCCACCCTCGACGCCGACGCCGACCGGCCCCACCGCGATCGACACTCCGGCTCCGAGTTTGACCGTACTCGACAAGAGCGAATCCACTCCGCGCTGAGACATGGCAAGCAAGACGATCTCCGAGACTTGCAAGCCCGCCTGTAGCCCGCCGCTGGCGGTCCCGATGCTATAGAATGCCGGTCCGTGCCATCGGCCGGTCTTGGCATCCTTGGAGAACAATATGCCCCGTCCGCCCTCGCCGGCCAGTATGAATCCACCTTTCCACATACGAGGCACGATGAAGACTCCGCTGGCTTCATGGAAGTGCTCTCGAAGCCATTCCATGTTTGAGTCGGTCATGAAATTGTCCAGCGTGGTTTTTGATCGGTCGACGAGTTCCTTGAGCTCTTGCTCCTCGGAGGAGGCCGTTGCAATAGCAGGAGCCATACACAAACCGTACAGTAGGGTGGCTGCAAGCAACAAGGATGGAAACCGGTACATGATTCTCTCTCCTTTCGGGTTCATGGATGACGTACGTTCAGGTGTGAAATCTATTCTGGTCCTTCACATATTCCTATGCAAGGGAATCGGGAACCCATGGATGTACTTCTCAGTGTAGCATCTCGCCGGTTCTTGTCAGTTTCTGCATATTCAGAGGCTCTCAAAAGATAGTCGGATAGGGCGTTGCCGTTGCGGCTCGGTGCCGGAAGGGGTGAGGGGACCCCACTTTCGCAAAACCCCTCGGTCGCTCGGCTTTCGCAGACGCAGTACGTCGGCGACGGCGGTGACAGGCGTGGGAGGCCACTCAGTTGTGGTCGAAAAGGGTTGTCTGGTATGGTGCGTGATTCAGAGAAGTGAACCACGGCAACCAAGGAAGGGGATCAGGTCCCATGGCAACGAATGACAAGCAAGTCATCTTCTCACTCGTGAACGTGGGGAAGGTCTATCCTCCTAAAAGGCAAGTACTGCGGGAGATCTACCTTGGGTTCTACTACGGCGCAAAGATCGGTGTGCTGGGCCTGAACGGTTCCGGCAAAAGTTCGTTGCTCAAGATCATTGCGGGCGTGGATCCCAATTACACCGGCGAAATCACGAGATCCAAGGGTTACAGCATCGGACTGCTTGAACAGGAGCCGCAGCTTGACCCGGACAAGACGGTGAAGGAAGTCGTGGAGGAGGGCAAACACGAACTGGTAGCGCTGCTCAAGGAATATGAAGACGTGAGCAACAGCATCGGCGAGGCCGATCCTGACACGATGGAAAAGCTGATCGACAAGCAGGCACAACTACAAGAAAAGATCGAGGCGGCCAACGGCTGGGAGCTTGAAACCGAACTGGAGATTGCCATGGACGCCTTGCGCTGCCCGCCTGCCGATCAAAAGGTCGGCACCCTGTCCGGCGGTGAAAAGCGCCGCGTCGCGCTCTGTCGTCTGATGATCCAAGAACCGGATATTTTGTTGTTGGATGAGCCGACGAATCACTTAGACGCCGAGTCCGTCCAGTGGCTCGAACAGCACTTGCAACAATATAAGGGTACGGTCATCGCCGTGACCCACGACCGCTATTTTCTCGACAACGTAGCGGGCTGGATTTTGGAATTGGATCGCGGCCACGGGATTCCCTTCCAGGGAAACTATTCCTCCTGGTTAGAGCAGAAGAAGGACCGGTTGGAAAAGGAAGAGAAGGCGGAATCGAAGCGAAAGAAAACCCTCGAACACGAGTTGGAATGGATCAGGATGTCGCCTAAGGCCCGTCAGTCTAAGGGAAAGGCGCGCTTGAACCGGTACGAAGAGCTGGTCAGTCAGGGGCAGGAAAATGTCGCGGAGGACTTAGAGATCTATATCCCGCCCGGTCCGCGGCTGGGTGATGTCGTGGTTGAAGCCAAAGGAATCGGCAAGGGGTTCGGCGACAAGTTGCTCTATGAGAACGTAGATTTCAGCCTACCCAAGGGCGGGATTGTCGGTGTGATCGGGCCGAACGGCGCCGGCAAGACGACCATGTTCAAGATGATCATCGGGAAGGAGCAGCCGGATTCCGGGTCGATCAAGATCGGTGAAACGGTCAAGCTCGGCTATGTCGATCAGGATCGTAGTCTGGACGACAACAAGACGGTCTACGAAGTCATTTCCGATGATCAGGAAACGGTCAAGCTGGGCAAGGCCGAGGTGAATGCTCGCGGGTATTGCGCACGCTTCAACTTTGCCGGGACGGATCAGCAGAAAAAAGTCAAGGATCTCTCAGGTGGTGAACGCAACCGTGTCCATCTGGCACGCATGCTGAAGGAGGGGGCGAACCTCATCATCCTGGACGAGCCGACGAACGACTTGGATGTGAATACGCTTCGTGCATTGGAGGAAGGACTGGAAAACTTCGCCGGGTGTGCGGTCATCAGCAGTCACGACCGCTGGTTTCTTGACCGAATTGCCACGCACATCCTGGCCTTCGAAGGCGACAGCAAGGTGGTGTGGTTCGAGGGGAATTACAGCGACTACGAGGCGGATCGCAAGAAGCGGCTCGGCAAAGAGGCCGACCAGCCGCATCGGATCAGATATCGTAAGTTGACGCGTCAATAGCAGAATGATGAAAAAGCCCGTCAGCATCGTTTCCTAGCACCGTGAAACGTAAAAGGTGAAACGTAAAAGGTGACGCGAAGAATTGCCGTGAGCATTTCGTTCCAAAGCCTTTCACATCTCACCCCTCACGTCTCACGAATCATTGACGGTCTTTGATCATCCTGCGTGTGAGGGTGGCGTAGAGATCTCTGTCGCATGAAACCTCTGGTGATAATCACCGGTGCAGGGGGGCTGATCGGGCAGTATCTCGTCAAGACGGCTCGTCGTTGGGTCCCCGGATGGCATATCGAAGGGCTGACTCGCGCTGATCTTGACCTGACCGACGATGCGGCGGTGACTGCCATGTTCAGCAGATTGGCGCCGGACCTTGTGGTGCATTGCGCCGCAATGAGTCGCACCAAGGACTGTGAAGAGAGTCCGGAACGGGCTTCTCGGATCAATGTCGAGGCGACTGTCCGTCTGGCGGGGTTGTCGGAAACGATTCCCTTTATCTTTCTGTCGAGCGGTGAGGTCTTCGATGGTACAGGCGGCTGGTACCGTGAAACGGATCAGCCCAATCCGATCAATACCTATGGACGGACAAAGCTCGAAGCGGAAGGCGCGGTTTTACTCAACCCCCGACATACGGTGATGCGGATTGTCTTGACCGCCGGGATCTCGGACGAGCGTAACCGGAGTTTTGTGGAGGATATGTGTCGGACCGCCAAGGCAGGTCGGGACGTGACGCTCTATGCCGATGAATTCCGCTGTCCGTTACCGGCCGGGATCATCGCGCGTGCCGTATGGGAAATCGCACAGTGTGATCGGCCGGGACTTTACCATCTTGGAGGGAGCGAACGGCTGTCGCGGTGGGAAATCGGCCGGGCTCTCTTGCCTTGGTATCCTGAGTTGACGGGGCATTTGGTCGAAGGTTCGGCGCGGGATCATCAGGGTGCTCCGCGTCCGGCGGATCTTTCGCTGAACTGCGAGAAGATTCAGAATCTGCTGTCGTTTCGGATTCCGGGTTTTCAATCTTGGCTGGCCGGTCGATCCGGGGCGGAAACCGATGTGTGGGATGTGGCGGTCGATGGTGTGTCGGATCATCAATACGAATCGTGAGAGTGGAGCGTTGATATGATGGACGGAGACAGTGGGGGAATTGAGTCGAATCCGTTGCCGCTTGTGCTAGAGGGCTATATCGCCATGATGGTGGTCATGGCGATTCTGTGGTTTGTTCAACGGCGTACGCGGAATGCCTCACTTGCGGAAGTGGGGTTCTGTCTTGGGCTGGTTTCGGTCGTGATCGGGTATGCCTCACAAACGATCAGTGGAATCGAGCGGACATCTCTCGCGGTGATGTTGGTCGTGCTCTATGCAGGGCGACTCGGGCATTACATTTTTGTCGATCGCGTACTTGGGAAAGAGGAGGATCCTCGCTATCAGCGGTTACGGAAGGGATGGGGAAAGTCAGCGGGCGTGAATATGTTTTTGTACTTCCAACTGCAGGCGGTGGCGATTGCGACCTTCTCGATTCCGTTCCTCGTGGTGCTGTGGAATCCCAGACCTCCGACATCGATCGTCGAGTTGGCCGGACTGCTGATATGGGGCGTGGGGGTGGCGGGTGAAGCCAGAGCCGACCGGCAGCTGGCCGAGTTCCGCGCTGATCCACGTAATAAGGGGCGTGTCTGCCGCGAAGGGCTCTGGCGATATTCGCGCCACCCCAACTACTTTTTTGAATGGGTGCACTGGTGGTCGTTTGTGGTCATGACGTTAGGCGCGTCAGGATGGGTCTTCACGTTGATTGCGCCGGCCGTCATGGGATGGATGTTGTTCAAGGTCACGGGTATCCCACCGAATGAGACGGAGGCGTTGGAGAGTTTGGGCGAGGAGTATCGTGCCTACAAACGGACGACGAACGTATTTATTCCAGGGGCGCCGAAGGAGGGATGATTCATTGTTTATCTTTCAGCCCCTCTAATCGAAGTCGCGCGAGCGGAGCTTCCTTGCTTTCCGGGAAGCGGGTGATAAGGTCTTCATAGATTGTTTTGGCATTGGCCCAATTCGACATGCTTTCTTCATAGTGGGCATTTTCAAACAAGAGGGTCGGTTCATTGTTGGGACAACCCACCAATAGGAAGAGAGCAAGCACACAGAGAATTGATCGTAGAGATCTCATAGTCGTCATAGCCTTTCTTTCCGGCGATATCCTACCCGCTTACGGCACGGCTGTCCAGCCGTCGTGATAAAGCCTTCCTGAGCTCAATCCCGTACCGGGGTGCGGTGACTCCTTCACTACGGCACGACGGGCAGCGGCTGGGTTTGGTCAACTTTTTCCGATCACGAAACACGTATCCGCAATCCGTACAGGTCGATGGTTCCAGGACAAATCGTCTGGTGCGGTCGCGTGCCACACTTTGTACGACATGAGAGAGGTGATCTTCAACCTGGCGTTCAGGGATACCGAGCAGCTGTGCAAGTTGATAGGACGAGCGCCGGGCATCAAATAGAAGGTCCGTCATCCGTTGGCGAACCGTACGATCAGGTGACAGCATGGAGGTATGGTAAGCGAGTAGGATGGGATTTGTCACGAGGAGAAACGGTGCTCGCCCGTTTCTCCAAACACCTTGGTTTTGGTAGACTTGCCGATTAAAGGTGGTGTCGTAAAAATTGGGTTTGGATTTTGACTTTTACAGAGAAGCGGGAGACGCGTGTGCAAGCGACTATTCATGAGACCCGGCTAGTGGCCTGTATCAGGCATTCGTAGACTGTCTAAAGTGATGTCGGCAAGGCAGAGAGCATCCACAATAACTGCTTAGACGGTACATAATCAGCTGTTACAGTCCACTAGTGGCCCCCACTAGCCGACTCTCATGATGCCGAGAGGAGGAACAAGGTGGCAGTGGTACAGTCCACCAGCGGCATCGAAGCGCCGATTGACAGGGACAGCCACAGAGGCGCAACATACGATCCTGTCAGTTGTGAAAACGTGATATCCCGGCGGGACGGTCTCAGCCATTGCGTTAGCTGGTTTATCAAGAGTGGGTTACGGGTAATACGATTAAGAAGACATACGTTGCCCTGTTGAATTTTAGCGAAGAAGGAGGGCCGAATCATGGCGTTACTGATTACCGACGAATGTATCAACTGTGGTGCTTGCCTGCCGGAATGTCCGAATGAAGCCATCTTCGAGACTCGCGGCGGCGCGGAAGAGAAGGGACTTCATGTCGGTGATGGTCAGGGAGTAGGGGACAATGTGTATGTGATCGCACATGATCGCTGTACCGAGTGTGTCGGTCATTTTGACGAACCGCAATGTGCGGCAGTCTGTCCGGTCGATGATTGTTGTATTTCCGATCCGGCGTATCCGGAGGGGACCGATGTCCTGCTGGAACGGGCAAAGGCCCTCAACCCGGACAAGGAGATCGATCCGGCGAAAGTCTGGAGCGGTGTGCGGAACTGATCCTGTCTGCGTCGAGGTTCCATGCCTTGTGAGGATACGGAGAGCGTTGCGGTACAGGCCTGTGTGCCGCAGCCTCACCTAAGCGAGTAGCTATGGCTGAGAAGGGTCCAAGATTTCTGACCAATGCCACGGTTATCAAGGTACTCGCGAAAGTGTTTGCCTTCCAAGCGATCGAAATCAACCTCTTGCGTACCCAGGCCGGCATATCCGATGCAAATTGGAAAAGCCTGAAGCGGGAGGCGTTTAAGAAGACCTATGCGAAGCAACGGGCTTTTTATGAAGATCGTCTGACGGGTGCATTCGCGCTGGAGCACATTTCCCAATCCGAACGCGAGACCAGACTGCTCGAACTTTGGCTCAAGCAGAGCGAGGAGTCTTCCCAAGACGAA
>Ga0224501_10004915_pt1 | contig 10546 bp, 6 predicted proteins | sample SF_Oct11_sed_USG_4_FD_169105 | JGI IMG/M metagenome (GOLD analysis project Ga0224501, IMG submission 169105) | Sediment microbial communities from San Francisco Bay, California, United States - SF_Oct11_sed_USGS_8_1 | ecosystem: Environmental > Aquatic > Marine > Sediment | place: USA...
ATAGAGTACCAACTCCCGGGGCAAACCATAGAGTACCAACTCCCGGGGCACACCATAGAGTACCAACTCCCGGGGCAAACCATAGAGTACCAACTCCCGAGGCAAACCATAGAGTGCCAACTCCCGGGGTAAACCATAGAGTGCCAACTCCCGGGGTAAACCATAGACCATCCTGAAATCAGGCCATTGGCTTAGTGATGCTATCCCTGTGAAAGAAAATGATCCTGTAGTCTCACCCTATTCACCAAATGGACGGACTATGCATACAGTGGTTCCATCCACTGGTCAATACCCATACCATTTAATAAAATATCATGAATCCAGAGATGTTTCGGAGCATACTCTAAGAAAACTTCCGATGATCCCCACCCCCATCAGCTTGAAACTGCGCCTGCACGTTGGGCGTATGGAACCCTTGCTGCCTCATGTAACCAACAAACCAACACACTGCCATGTGTTTTAAGTGCACAACCCGTACTTATTCTCAGATTGTGACGCAGCAACCTAGCCCGCATTCCAAAAAATGTTTGCAGGGTATCTGTAACCCAAAGTCCTGAAAGGCTCTGGTGTAACCCAACCATGCTGCCCCACCAGCGGGCTGAACCTCGACAAACCTTAATTATTTGGAGTTGTCCTCCAATAAAAATAGTTGGCATCATAGTTCCATACGGTACGTAACTCTGAATATAATTCAATTATCTTATATGGTGATATAACGAGTTACAAGATTTCAATTATTATAAGAATTGCTAATACTGGTAACTTCGGTAATTTTACTTATGTAATAGAATTTAGTGGAAATTTACAAGTATTCAGCAGCTACACTCCCCCGCCCCCTGAAGATCTGTCATCCCGGTGTGAATATCGATTTAATATGCACGCTGACTCTGCACTTTGGCAGCATATGCACTCTGACTCTGCACTTTGGCAGCATATGTTTTGGAGGCTTTTCGTGCTGATCATACGCACTAAAAAGAGTATATTTTGAACAAAAAGGAAAAAAAGATTTCAGCCATTCCTATACAACTTACAATTCATCCAGTGAAATGTGTGGTTCACCATAGATCATACTGCATATATACAGGATTTTGGGACTGCTAGGAACGTCTAGACTTGAGAAATTTATACGGGAGAGAAGGCATTGTTTTATTCTGCATATAGAGCTTATTGGTTGGCTGAGCAGATTGAAAGACTCTTTAGCTGACCAGGTGATGGTTATTGCAAGTATTCATCTTGAGACTAAAACGTTCTCAATACAAATACTTCGGCACTCTTTTAAAATTCTGAACATATAGTACATAACAGTAGCTGACTTGATATGTAACAAAGCCAGACGTAATCGGTTGAGAAATTCAACCATAAAATATACATGTAGGTACAGACATTAACTTATTGCTAGTGGGAACGATTGGAAAGGAATGGCTTATAGTCCGGGCAAATGACAAGCCCGGATGATTGGTCATAAGGCAGTTGCACAGGTAACTGACACAAGTCTATTCAAAAGCAGAGTAGGCAATCACAGAGATATGGTGAGGAGATTCTGGTGGGCCAATTCTTTTCTCTTTTCAAGATTATTCCTTCAGACTACCAGCTGAGCTGAGAAATGTTTCATCAATGATCTCTGGTAGCCCATCAAAGTCATGATTAAGTCCGCCTCGCGATAGGCGGCCGTTACTAAATCCGGAGTCGGCTGATGGAGGCGTACTCTGCTCATCTGTCTCTTTAGTTATGGAGGCCATGGTAGAGCTTACGGACAGTGGCAGCAGGTGCCTGACTTCACTAGGCGGGTGCTTAGCTGTGTACCTTATCTTGGATGGTTTAGCCTTATTCTTCGGAAGACAGCAGCACAGAGAGTGATTCATGTGGTTCGATGGTGCATCTGTTAGTTTCATGTCAATCTCCATTGGATCGGGCGCCCTAACATCGAGTGAGTGTAAGCTATTAAGGCGACGTTGGCATCGTAGAATGTCACCTTCGACCTGCGGGCTGGCTTTCCTCGCTGCCAAGGCCTCTAACTCATCTTTCAGTTCATCTTCAGTGTTCATGGTAAGCAGTTTGAGCACCATGAGGTTAAGTGATGCAGCAAATACCGTCAGCCCAAAAAGGATGTATAGGATAGTGAAAGCGACGTACTCGGGTTGTGTCTGCAGACTTGCAATCGATCCCTGCAGAGCCACAAAGTCACCAAACCCAATGGTGGACATAGTGATAAAGCAATAATAAAAAGCGTCTGTAAAAGGCCATGCCTCGAAGTAATGAAAGGCGGCTGCTCCGAGCAGCAGCACACAGGTGCATAGACAAAAGCCGATAACTGTTAGTTGGGTGGACGAAACTTCGCTGGACTGAAAACGGAAAGCCTTCTTCAGTCTACGTAGAATAATCATGATACCCATGTTAAATCGTTCACCAATACTCTGGAACATCACGATGTTCAGGGGAATACCAATGGATGCGTAGGCGATGCAAAAAGCCTTTCCTCCAAGCGTACGAGGTGTTGAGTGGCCATAACCTAAAAGAGAAACGGATATCAGCTGAAATTATCCCAAAATGCAAGTGGAAGGTTATAAGGTGAATCAACGGGCCCTCTAAGAATAGCCTTCAGCGTAATGACTTTAGTAAAATCATTATCTCATTTTCGTATGTGTAAAGTTACTGAGAAGATTCACACGATCTTTCATGCACGGTATTTCTCAGCCTGTAGGTTACCTCAAAACACATTCGGATGAAACAATGGGGTAGTGGATGGCATACTGGGCTTAGGGTTGGGGGGAGGGGTCCTCTGTTCAACGATCATTTTGTACTTTCATCCAGCTCTTTGAGTTTGTATTGTAACACGAATTAAAGGTGACCCGACCCTTTCATGGTATCTATGGAACAACCCACGGTTTATCATGTGGATTATCACAGAAACAGTCCATTGGCTAAATGGTGTAAAAGAAGATGATATCGTGTTGCAGATTAACATTATACCATTTTGCCTTGATCGTTCGGTCTCGGTACATGGCTAGCACAGGAATGACAGGATATATGTCGGTTTATAACAATTCACTGTCAGTAGAAGTGCGACAAAGACCACAACTATTGCAATTACTGCCTGGACAGGTTTTTGATAGTGAAGCTGGCCATGCCCAGGGTCACTTCCCTCTACCAAAACACCTGGTGATACAGTGTGAAGCACGAGCTACAAGACTGAACAGATGGTCCTGGGAGGTTGGGGGTTAGTCAACCTAAGCCATTTGTTTACACGTCTCGCACCGAAATTCAGCTGGTCTTAATGAAAAAAAGAGAGAGGTGGATCTTTAACAACTGTTGAGTGATCTTGACCCTAATTATCTACGGGTTGGGACCCCCATTAATTTTATCATGTTGTTCCGAAGCCACGCTGGCAACTTGAAGCGAGAGGCTTGCTAAAGGCCCATACCAGAGAAACACCCTGCCGGCAATGAGGCTCGAACCTGCAATCTTTAGAATGTAGATCCAATTGAGCTATCCTGGCCCCTATATGGGTTTATACAGGCATGCAAAACAGCATAAACATCTACAGCTGTTGAGATGTCATCGAGGGGCAAGGGAACGCCCAAGCTACATGGCAAATGTGAAAAGATAATGCTCCCGTGTTGTTGCAGCCTATAGCTTTTCTTCTATTTGGTTAGACACATGATTTTGTGGGAGGAAAAGCAATTCCGCCAATCCAATTAAACCAAAACAACATGTCATCAGATTCTACTAAGCAACCAAATGTCTCCTGTTTCCCTGATTTTAACTAATGTCACACCACTGGCGTCTTTGAGCTTATCACTTAGGCTGTTAAACTAGGGGATAGCAAAAAACTCGGTGGCTGAGGTGTTTGGCTCAAGCTAGATAGTTCGATTCTGATCACACCAGCTGCCGCTGTGTGAGCTTTCAAGACCTTACCAATCCAGGATAAACCACAAGTTTAGGAGGGTAGCTAAATAACAAAAGCAGCCATCAGATTATAGACTTATCTACCCCTAACTAAGGAAGCCGATACTGTGCATGTACCTGGGTCAAAATGTGTCAACTCTGATGAAGCTGTGTCATTACTCACTATTTTGTTGGCCTCCCACATGTGCTATCGGTCACCCACTGTTAGACCAGCTGATAGGAATAACTCACGGTCAGCAGTTTACGTCATTGATCAACTCCCATCAGGACCACTTAACCATGTGATTCAGATCTGGCAATCAGCCACTGCGCAGGCACCTGCCCACCGCTTCACTATCCCCTATCACATACTGAATTAGCATATAGCCTTTTAGCGCTCTGCATCAGCCCATCAGCCATTGTGCAGTCACTTGCCCACCACGCTAGTATCCCCATTCACAACCTGCATATAGCTCTTTGGGGCTCTGTATCAGCCTATGCCTCTCTACCAGTCTAGACTGGTGACTCGCAATGCTTTTGTGACATTCATGTCCAAAGAATAAACATGAACAGCTTTCTGCAATCAATTATCTTGAACATTTTGACATAGAAAAGACACAAGACACATCCAGGGGTGGTGTTTAGGCTGTTCTGCGATTTGGTGCAATACACACCTCACTATAAAGCTTGTACACCTTACTCTGCATTGTTGCCATTGGAAGCTTAACAAGTTTGATTTGTCGATCAAGAGCTAAGAGCTATATAGGGTGGGTGCTAATGTTGTTACAGGGTTATGTTTCTTCAATACTGGTCACGCACTGGTGTTTAAAGGCTAAATGTCTGATTACTCTAGGGTCTGTGGCATAGGCTCTCCATGGAATAAAAGGAGCTTGTGACACAACACCATGAGTGGAGGGCGTAAAGTGAGTCGTACGTACGGGTAATGCTATACTCCTAATGGCGCTATAGATCTGTGTGTGCAGTTATGCTGCACAGTAAATGCAAAACTACACGTAATACAGAAAAGGCTTGGGTTAAAATAACATGTGGGCATTTTTCTTTCTGGCATGGTTTTCTTGATATAAGCCAATCATCCTGTTTGCCTTTTTTTTTAATTTTACACGGGCGGGCGGTTAGCCATCCTATTTAATGGCCCTCCTGAGCCTGAGGCTTGCTGGAGTGGTAGAGGCTAGAATAAATATATGAGGAGCTCAAGCTCATAGTGGTAGCCAACCGTGACCTGGATTTGAACCCAGGCGCTCATGGTGACAAGCCCAATGCTTTCACCATTGGGCTATCCCACTATCCTGTCCTCTTGTTGATATTCCGTTTCGTATTTTGAGTTTTCTGCATCATGAGATCGATCTCATATAGTGATGTGAGGATTAGCGTTGTAGCTTGATGTTGCGAACAAGTTCTTTATAGATTATTGCAGATCTAACGAAGCTAGTTATAGAGGAGATTAGCTAGTGAACTCTTATCAAAGCATTGAAGACCCGTGCACAAACCTCAACAGGATAGTGACCGTCAAGTGACCGTCGTGCAGGAGGTCTTGTATGACGTCTTTCCTGTTCTAGTGAAGCTGCCAGGTTAGATACTTGTTTTTCCACCAGTTACGGCTCAGCATGGAGCACCAGGGGTCAGTATCAATGGTCCAGCGAGACTCGTTTTTGTTTAGAGCTAGGATTAAAGTGAGAACCTCACAGTGGTAGCCTGCCATGACTGCGACGTGAACTCAGGTCCTCATGGTTGTGGACCCAGCGCTTTACCACTAAGCTATCCCGCTACCCATCATAGTATTAAAGACCTACGCACAAGCCTCAACAGGATACGCTGAGAGAGAATCTGAATGGCTGAGACAAACTGGTTGATCAGGACAACACACAACCATGCAGCTCTCTAGTGATTGTTCCTAAGTACTATTCCTGTTCAAGGTTTAAGATCAGAGAGATGTACAACCAGTTAGGACCCTCCTGGGCCATGATAACTCGACCCGGGTCACCGAAGCCGCATTTATAATGAGATACATGTAATTTCCACCAGTGCAGCAGTGTTATTTATAGCTGAATAGTTCAGTAGTGGGCTAGTGGGTGGTCAATTGTTTGCAAACCAGCCTACCAAACCCTAAACAGGCGACAGTTTCTGCTACAATGAAAACACACAGCTGTCGAGGCGCACAATGTATACGTCAATAGAGAATGGGAATTTGACCTTTTAGCTGACGTGAAGCCAGTCTTATACAGCTCATTTGATATACAGGTACCTTTTGTTGAAGTATTAAATAATTGTTTTCAATGAAAGCCAAAATAAAACTGAAACCAGTTATACAAGCAAAGCTGCGTATGGAGTAAAATTTGTGAATAACATTAAACAGTAAATACAGCCTTAGGGTGTTACTGATAGCCTTGGGATGGCTAATAATATGGGAATTGCACTAGAAAGGGTGTGTGTACCGCACCACATCACACCACTGACTAAATATGTTCGGTTTAACACATTGCATTATCTATTACTGCGGGGCTATAGGTTAAATCAGCTGCGATAATTAACCCCACAAGCTGTTATGCTATGTTATGCTTACGTAGATTATTCACAATAAACTTCCGAATAAAATATAAAATGTAAAATAAAAGGCTGCAATGTTGTTTCTTGAGTTTGCACCGAAGTTTACCTTACAATAGGAACAGAGAACCAGCTGCTTTGACTGTGTATCTATGGCTTGAATTGTAATCTACACTGATAATGAGGCATACTGCCGCAAAGTTCGATTTCTCATGACCCGTCAGTGTCATGTGAGATGGTGGTTACCCGTTGTCTTCTCGTTACCAGTACTCTACATTATTAGTCTCTATTAATCTATAAAGTGCATATAAATTTGTGCATTTGCAATGCACATTGGTGAAGATTACGCATGCCATTTAGGTTTAGGTATGTGTACTGTTTAGTAAATATGATGTAGGCTTGAGGCTGCACAGTCTTGCAGGCAAACATTTTACAGATACATTAGACAGCCGAAGTGTCATGGTTTTGCTACTTATTTAGAGTTTAAGCTCTGATCTTGGCCAGGTTCGCGGTGTCAAACAGCAAGGCTCTTTTCATTGGAATATATCACCATATTGAGTGATTGAAATGTGTAACATTGAGTGCCTTAATTGAGTAAATGCTAGAAGAGGGTTTTGACACTCGAGCACTAGCGAGTTATGAGTAAAGCCGACGATAATTCATTTGGTAAATACTATCAGGCCCTGGACGAGTTTACTAGTCAAAACACGATGAAAATTCAACTCGCTGAAAACTCATAATCCACTGAGGATTATAAGTATATGCCATTGTTGTAGATAGATTTAGCACTTTGTCAGTTTCCGGCTTACAGGGCTCTAATAAGATGGAGGCCTTAAGTTTGTTGATATGATTGTTTGCTTTCACGGTGCAGGTGTTCTTGGGAGGTTATTGCTCTCATGGCCAGCCTTATTTCTTCCCGAGTTTTTATGACAATCCGAAACAAGATGGCTGCGCAAGCTATCAATGCACGTACGCACACACACACACTGAAATGCTTCTGACAGACTGCGGTAAAGCGATAGCTCAATGGATGGTGGCCTTGGACCCGGGATCCCTGGTTCGATTCTTAGCTCGAGCAAAAACTTTCACAACATTCCTGCCGGTTTCGGATCACAATATTAAATAAAGGAGGCTGACCCATAGAGTTCTCTGTGGGGCGTGCGGGTGCAAGCAGAAAGGCATCTTATGCTGCACCCTGCGAGACGCTGAATCAAAAGACTCAATAGGCCAATTTCTGCAAGCCCCTGACACTGGTCAGGATACCTGGGGGGTACCTGCAAGCCCCTGACACTGGTTTGTAAACAAAAGAAAAGGAGATGATAATCCGAAGTAAAATATCTGCACAAGTCATCAATGCCACGTCTGAAATGTTAAGTAGTGATTCACTCACCTATAGTTGTGATGACAGACAGAGCAAAATAAAAAGCTCCAGCAAATTTCCACTGGATTCCCGCTTGATACGTCTGGCTCCGCATCAGTGTGTCTCTTAGCAACTGAAAATGCTCGTCGGACATGTTGTAAAGAGCTTTGATCTCCTGCTCTGTTTTGTTGAGCTCGTATCGCTCAATTCGTTCATTCCCCGATTCGAGAGCATCAAAGATGGCCGCTCCAATGAGCAAGTATGTAAAGGTGCAGACGATTAGGACAAGAGTACGAACATTTTGTTTCTTCATGTCCCGATCCAGAGAAACATCATATGCAGTTATGTACTGGAATGAAACTGTTCACGAACCTGGATGAGAAAAATAAGATGGTGGAGTTACCACACAAATAATATAAATGAACATTTTAGAAAGGAATCCTAGTAATTATGTGATTCAAACTAGCTTAGCATAACTAAACCTCGCTGATTGAAAAATGGTATTTCTCCAGCACTTTACTGCAAGGGCACTGAGATATTTATATCCTTCGACTAAAAACCAGAGGAATTAGCAAACCACCTTTTCAAATGTTGGAAACCACTCAGCAGCCTTATACTAAATGCAGTGGTCTCCTAATAAATAATAAAAACTTTGTGATAGAATCAATGTGATTCTGCTTCTAAGTATCGTAATTATCATTCACGCCCTGATACGTACTTATTCTACCACTGGTCTAAACGACAGCATGCAGAATAACTCAATGGCTAAAGCACTCGACTCAAGGGCGAAAGAACCCAAGTTAAAGGCCTAGTCATGCTGAGCTCTCACTATGAGAATGAGTTCCTTATACAATTTTTAGCTCCTACTGCTCCAACAAGCCTCAGGCTTAGGAGGGCCATTAAATAAGATGTCCGAGTGACCGAGCAGCACAATAAATAAGAAAGCTAGGAAATGAGTGTACTCACCTTAATCTAAGATTACCAGCCAGCTAGGTCGCTCTCTCCGAATGTACTAAAGCCGTGTTCACATATCAATGCACCAAATAACAATAGAGCCTTTTGGGAGCAAATCCAGCTCAGTGTCACTGTGACTCTAAGGCTTTATGTAGTGTTAGAGCCAGTGGTGCAAGCGAACGCGCAATAGCGTAGCAGAAAGGGTGTGTGCAATTACAGACTGCTGCTCGTCTACTGTCCCAAGGGTAAAGCAGCAGCGTACAGTCTGGATATTGATAGGTTGATTATAGCGGCTCGCTTGTGTTGGTTAACGCTGAGAGGGTTATTGCATGCACCCATCCCAGGAAAGTGTAGATTTTCAGTTAGTAGCCGATTGTTACCATTACTATAGCTGGAATTAATAATTGTATACACCTGCGTAAATGATGTTGCCATCGTAATTGTTTTATTGCCCATTAGTGCGTACACAAGATAAGAATAGCAAGATGCTCAATCCTGTTCACGCAGAAGTTAATGCGTGTATATATTTCTTGCAATTATGTGTTAAAGATGTATAGGTCTGGTAGAACTCTCTGGGTCTAAGATAATGCTATAATGTAATTTCCACCGATATATAATGTCACAGCGTCAAAACAATATGAAAAGTTTACCAAGATCATGGACTGCTACAGCACAACTGAGTATGAAGCCAGAATGTTCACACGCGCAGTGCAGACAATGCAAGGAAGATAGGCATCTGGCCACCGAACACTCATAGAAATATGCGAATTGGGGAATAACCTAGAGAATGAAGTTATTCTATGAGCAGCTGCTGTCTAATTTGGATTTCATTTACCACCATATAAGCGAGAGGATATAACTCTTAGAGAAACAAGACTTTCCCAAAAGCCTGGTGACCTGACTCTTCGGCATGCAGGGAGAATGGAAAAGGTAGGCCTATTACTGCAAGGGCCTAGTCACCTGGACACTTTTTAGTTAGTGATGCATTTTATTTATTTCATTGCAATGACTACACTTTTGTCTGAACCTTAGGCTGTCCAGTCAGATAGATGGTCATAATATTATTAAAAGTTATACACAGGATTGATGCGGAGAGCGTGCACGCAGGCAGTATAACTGAAAAGATGATCAATGATCAACTTTGTAATAACTTAATCATAAAACCATTCCACTCTATGCGTAAACTAGTATAGGTCATAAAATAGCATCCAGACCAGAGATCCAAAATACTAACATCACAGAATGTGACAACTCCAAAGACAGAGGAATGCCTGCTAATGAATGCCGCCTGATTGTGCAGTCATACGAACTTATCAAGGGAATGATGGTCATCTGCCAAACTAAAATATTATCCAATAGTCAGTGAATGATACTTTGAATCACTGTGATACTCAAACGGCCACCCAAACGGTAATGCAGCTCCTCATCAGAAGTAGGGGTTACTGTGACCGATGCCTTCACAGCTGAGTAGAGTGGTACCATCAGTGCTGAACTCTTGGCTAAACTTGGCCTAAAATAAGCTATCGTAATATGAGTAGGCTGAGTGGTTAGAGTGATCACAGGCACTAATCGCAGGATCAAGACAGCTTGTGAGCGGGATTTTTCAAAACTATTTTTTATCCATGTAGCAGGGAATGAGTACTCAATTCTCTCGAGAGGTAAGAATGGTGAAGGTGGTAAGGAAGAGGAGTGGCATCCAACCTCAGTTACACCAGCACAAGCGGGCTCTTTAACAGCATCTTTCTTATACCGACATTAGCGGACAACGTTTTATCCCAATAGTAA
>Ga0224501_10004916_pt1 | contig 10545 bp, 8 predicted proteins | sample SF_Oct11_sed_USG_4_FD_169105 | JGI IMG/M metagenome (GOLD analysis project Ga0224501, IMG submission 169105) | Sediment microbial communities from San Francisco Bay, California, United States - SF_Oct11_sed_USGS_8_1 | ecosystem: Environmental > Aquatic > Marine > Sediment | place: USA...
ACATGAAACAGCCGTTTTAAAGCCTATTTGGTCCCTCCTTTTGGCCGGCAACACATTGAAATTTAGTCAGATTAAATTCATAAGACAGAACAATTACCTAAAATTCAGTTCTTTATAGTATTCTAGGTCTGAAAACCAGGGAAATTATCGTAAAGGTTTTGTAAATTCAATAGAGAGATTTCTCAAGGTCACTCACCGGTTATAGAATTTATCTCCCATTTCTGAGCGAGTTTACTGGGGTGCGTCACATCAGTTTGTTACTTTTTCAGTGGATGACAGTGACACAAACTCGGAGGGAGACAAACGAAGAAGGTCAAGGACTAATTTCTCGAGTTGGCAGCTCGATGAATTGGAACGAGCATTTCACGACGGCCATTATCCCGATGTTTTCACAAGAGAGGCTTTAGCTCTGCGACTGAATCTCATCGAGTCACGCGTACAGGTGAGCTGCCTGTTACCAATCTCCGCACCGGTCTGTGTTAGGATAAATTATGATACTACAACTGTGTATCACGGCCAGTGGTTGAACTCATTGAAGTGGTATGTTCGTGGAGCAATACTCTCCAATCTTTTCACTCAAACTCATGGTCTTTGGCAAGCAGAGCAGAGAGGTGCTCTGACTAAGCTGGGACGATAGCTCCATGGAGGGACTTTATTTTATATGCATGTTATGATTTAGATTTGACACTGGAAGATTCCATTAGTTTGACATACATGTATACATGTAGCTAAATGAATGTTTCGACAATCAACAACTAAATTAGATTCCAATATCCTGAGTAGTTACAGAGAAACTGTCACCAGGATTGGCAAAGACTTAGTCGTAAAATATTCCTGCCAAATTGAATGAAACAGGAATTTGACATTAAATTGACAGAACTTAAAAGCTAGCTGAATCATTTTGTCACCTGCTAAACTACATCAGGTCCATCTGAAAAACTCAGGTACAACATCACAACCAGGATTTTCTTATTTAAATTCTTGTTTTTGTTCTCCTTTTTGTACAGAACTTGCAGAAAGTCACACATTTTTCAGAGGAATTGTCTTTTTGCTAACTTTTACTAGTTGAACTTTGTTTTGAGTTTGAACTGTGAGTCAATTCGAAAAACAAACCTTATATCCCGAAGAGAATAGGTTCAATGCCACTTTAGGCCACACAGACCTTAGTAAAAATATAAGTCTAGTCACTGTCTCTATCGTCAGATATATAGGTTATAGTATGAAGTACTACTTTCATAAGCTCACCCACTATATGGCCAATTAGCATATTGTTTCCCTAAATGTGTACCCTCTTACCCCACCACAAAGGAAACATCTCACCTCCAACATGGCGAGTATTATTTTAATAAAAATACCTGATATGAATATTCAATTGAGCTTCGGTGTGGCTTCGGTCCCTGGATTTACAACCACTGAGCCAACAAGTGGAAAGCCTTAAGTACAAGCGTATGATTATTAATCATGAGCGAGCGCAGGATATTTTTTTAACCAGAAACTCTTCACTCTATCTGAATGTCTCCATCGATGTCTGCCATTCCTTGCTTTTCACCACAACGGGACATAATTCGAAACAGATTCTTCACTCGTATTCACCACACAGGGCAATTGTTTAAATTTCCGCCATCTTTATTAGGCAGATTGTGACTTGGTGCAGAATTCTGCCAGGTTGTCAAATTGAACGGATTATTTCTAGTGGTGATTTAATTCAGAAGATATAAAGTAAACCGCGAAAGTATGAACCAAATTTTGGTACTGGTGTTAAAGGTTTTATTTAGTAAGAGCCGCATAATATCCTTATTACCTATATAGTCACCAAGGCAATCAAACCGCAAGACAACCAAATCCGACGAGATTAAACCAAAGTTTAGATCTCAGAAGGGATTTAAATAAATTAGCGCCGGGTTCAACCTCTAGATTGAAACCTGGACAAAGAACTAAATGTAGATTGTCACTTCTTGTCCTCGCTCCGAGTAGAAAGTCATAAATTTGGGGATTTTAGGCTCAAGTTGATTGATAAATTAGCAGGGGACAATGGAGACACCTGGACAGTCAGCTCACCACACCTGTGAAGGGATGAAGGAGGCCGTGCCATGATACCGTCCAACATAATCAGCTGAAAACAAAGTTGCAAAATTCTACAAATTAGAATGAATATATTAGAATTTCAACACAGAGGTTTACACAAAGAATTGACAATCCTGGCTCATCAAGATTGAGCCGAGGAGTGTCATCTTAGTTAAAAACAGTTTATTTTCCTTAGCTGAATCGGGAGAAATAAATAGTTTTTTCTTGCAAAACAGTAAAGCAATAAAAGCTGGACATTTGGAAAGACCAGTGCTCTAAAATTAAACAGGAGATGGTTGGATTGAAAGGTTATACTGATATAAATAATTTAATTTACGGATATTCCAGTTGTCCAAAATACTATAAACTGAACTGAGAGTCTGAAACAAACCTCCTTTTACTATCAATTGAAAATCTCCTGAGGCGTTCTCACAAACGCTACTACAAAACTCATAACCTTTATAAAACTATTGACTATATTCATTATGATTCCAATCCTGAACTTGAGCTTTGCTTGAAATCAAAACAAACTTCATGCACATGACTTGTTTAATGACTCGCGGTCACTTATTGCACTCGAGTAGTTTTCGCTTGACTGGTGAAGAATTTATGATAAACTAAATGAGCAGCCCATCTCGCCAGGATTAATGCACTCGTCAACCACCTATTTGTTGATGTAATCCAATAATTTGTATTCATAACAGCAATGAATTATCTGATGTACGACTTACTATAATTACCAAGTATAATTCTGTAATTACTCTCACTGATTATTTCTGAGGATATTTATTTTTGAGATATATTTTCATTGATTTTCATTAAAAGCATAATCGCTAGCTGTTTTGCTTTAATTGGTGATGAAAGGCAGAAATCATTTTCAAAGACAAAAGACGGCGCAAATTGTTGGGAAAATAGTTGTTGTCTGATTGATTTAACCCACGCTTTGAAATTCTTAACAAAAATCAATGGGGGTAGGGAGCGGCTTCAGGTTTTAAGTGCAGACTGTCTGAGTTTATATAAGCCACTGTCTTCTGATCTTCAATGTATGATAGTGTGATATCTCTTCATTATCATGCAGTTTCTATCTGCCCTGTGGCAACGGAAAGCTGTAAGACCTTACCGAGGTACCGAGGTACTGAGGTACCGAGGTACTGGATGTTGGTGCTTTAGCCTCTCACCTCGAAGGAACCCGTCGAACCAGAAGCTCTCGTATGAATTATCAGTGCCATTCAGGAAGTGATACCTGTTTGCTTCTCATGATCATGTCACTTGCACACATGACCATATGTCATTTTGTTTGGAAATAAGTCAGACCCGTATACGTACCGCTGTGATCAATAGAAACTTCTACTGATCACTTTGCTGACTGCATTTAGGTTTTTATGACGTACGGCTGGTCCAATTCAACTCAAATAGAATTAAAATTTGATGTTTTGTGTTACTATAAATTTGGTGCATTTGTGTGGTTTGAAGTCCTTGCAGACGAATGATAATAATGGCTATGAGATGTGACCATTAGCACTCTGAGTGCCTGTTGGAGATAAAGTAATAGGGGACTTGTTTCTAATTGCTGTTAACAAAGCCAGGCGAGTCAATAGTGCGCTAACAGCTTAATTAAAATTCTAAAGCCTTAAATTGATTGAAAATGATACATTAATGTACTTAATAGCAGAATTGTCAGCTTTTCAATTGAGCATGGCAGTGTATAGTGTTTCAATTAGAATTTCAAGTAGGCAGATTGTTTAATATATGAAGTAAGCGAGTAACACTTTCTATTACTGTCATCAAAGGCTCTCATCAGCTTCCTTCCTGGATGAAAAGCATTTGCCTGTTTCATCAAATCAATACTCAGGCCGAGTCAAGCTCAGGTCTGTCGCTCGCCACTAGGTATCACAAGTTTCACATTTGCATCGGGACAGTGACATAAAATGCATTCCATGATTGGGCGATGTAAACCCAGTTTAGATCTAACTATGGCTCTAGGAAACATGCTAAAACACAAGTCTAGATAGTTTTTCCGTTTTAGCTGTCCGCCAATCTTCCCATATCGGTCAATGCACCGAGTTTTTCTGCACTGATGAGGTTTTATCCGGATTCATGCAATCGCACTTTGTCCGAATGGTCCCCCTTTAGAACAATAAATAAAATCGCGAATAAACATTAATGGCATTTTTTTACACTGCCATCAGTTCACTTGCTGTTCTAGCTGTTGAAAGCTATACATACACACAGTATTACCCTATAATGGGTGCACTCTTACACTCTGCAACGAGCTTGTCTGTACTTTCACCCATCATTAGTGACATTCATGAGACTTTTGATTATTTGCAGGTTTGGTTTCAGAACAGAAGAGCCAAATGGAGAAAGAAGGAACACACGAGGAAAGGGCCTGGGCGACCGGCGCATAACGCCCAACCAATCACTTGCAGTGGGGAACCCATCGATCCCGAAGAGATGAAACTGAAGGAGCAAGAAAGGTGGGTTTCTTGGGCGGGTGGTCTGCCAGGGTGGGTGGTCTGTGGGGGGTGGTCTGTCAGGGTAGGTGGTCCCCGTAGGTGGGTGGTCTGTGGAAGGGGGTGGGTGGTCCATCAGGTTGGGTTGTTTGGTCTGATTCCATGCATCAGTTGATGGTTTCATAATCGAATGCTGTTTTCGTTGTATTTATGATTGAACATTACACGATTGAAATGCACTTTGGCTGAACCTCCTTACAAGTGAAGGCATCAAAGGTTTCTAATCAAGTTGAGATACATGTCACTCCACTGAGCACAGGTTGCACTGCGACTAGTGAAGTCCTCTAGTGTTTAGAAAGTAAAGCACCATCATGCCTACGTAGCACTTGATAGACCTATGAGTAAGGTTCGCAGCAGCCTTTTTAGAGCCCCCACATGGCGGTTAGAAGTTTCGAGCGGAAGCTGGAGGTGCGTGCGGTTATGAGTTTCTGAATGTGCCCATCCTTGTAGTAGGCCAGCGATGAGTAGCTTATGGTGTGGGGGTAGCCCTGCAATGCAAGGGCCGACTTTCATCGTATGTAAATAAGCCTAGGCAAGGTGACAAACTAATTTGAGCAAATTCCATAATGGTTTGACCGAGCTTTCACCCAGCATCTGGTGAATAAATTGAAATTCAGATTGAAATACCGGGGAACACGTGTAGCCAAGATCTGGCAGAGATCAGAAACATTCTAAATTAGCAAATTGTGGCTTGTCATACCTCTCAAACATTATCAAGGGGGCAGTGCCGGGCTCAGATTGACACATTCCAAATAACACTCTCTCACTGAGAACCACTAGAAATTATGGACCACGAGAACTGTCTCTTGAGACCCACTGAACTCCTCATGGAATACACAGAATATTTCTAGGCGAGATAAGATAGCCTTGCAGTCATCATGGAAAATACTATTCACTATCAGTACTTCAAAACATCGCTTCATGGTATCTCCTTAGGCGAGTTTGCATAAAACCTTTTTTCACAAAATCATCACGATGTAGATTAATGGAATTTAAATGAAGGACCACAGGTGGTGTGCCGCATTCTGAACTGAGAATTTCTCTTTACAGATTGGAAAGAAAACGAAGAAAACAAGAAGAAAGGCAGACCAAACGGGTCATCGACAAAAAGAAAGCCAAGCTCCCAGAACAGAAGACGAAAAGTCGTGGATTTAACATTGATACTTTGCTTCAGATACCGAGTCTCACACGTCTGGATAATCGAGTGTACCTAGAGAACCTGCAGAGAGCGGGCCTGCTCTGGCCACAAACTGTTACTCAGCCGATGGGATTCATAATCTCACAAAATGCGGATAAACAAATCGAAGAGACAACTCCCACACCAGAACAAAGTGAAGACAACTCCGAAGAACCCGAAACAAAACCAGAGGACTCCCAATCGGACAGGCCTACTCAGTCACGTTCAAATACACCTCAATCAGAAAACCAAGCCTGAATATAGTCAATCATCTGGTCATCAAAGATTGTATCTTTTTTTTCGGTGTCTCATCAGCTTACATTGTTGTATTCCTTATTCACTCATGATGCCAACTGTGATAGATTGCGCGCAGCATCAAACCAAAGTCTTTGTAGATAGGTTTTATAATTTATATATAGCTACATCTGAGGGTATATAAAATAAATTACAGGTATTTCTTTGATAAAATATATAACGCTTTTTGGAACCACTAAATCACATGAATTCTTGCATGTAACTATTTCTGCATCATGGTCTTATAAGCTAAGCTTTAACCTCTTCACTTAACAATGTTTCCATCAGAGCTTTTCTAGTGTAACACCTCGTTTTGTATTGGGTATGAAGCAAATATTTGGCCAATCACGGAAGCCAATATAGGACTAGGTGGAGACCAGACTGCACTAGATAATCATTAAGGGGAAGCGATTCCACACAGGCAGGTTGTTGGTTAAGTGGAGCCAGATGCGATCGCACTGACGGTCTGGTGCTAGTCTTTACTAAAGGGTAAGGACATTCAATCATTGCATAATAAAAAAATAAGTTAGTAGTCAAAGAGAAGGACGTCCCTGGCAGCTGACATCAATCTCTGTGAATTGATCATGTCGGGATGATTCACTCCAAAATATGGAAGATGAGTTCCAGCACGAGAGTCGTACCACTGGTGAGTGAGACTACGCTGTGTAAAATCGGTATCAGCTCACAGTCCATGTTATTCATTATCTCCGAGGACAGCTTCTGACCACCAGACCCGGCGATATATTCCACCTACAGAAAAACATAATGCCATAGGCTAGTTGGTCTGTCAGGCTGCATGACACCTACCAGGGTTTTAATGGGGCATGACAACTCCGGTCTAGTTATCGCTCAGTTCAGATTTATGCATATACTCTAGACTTTACAGGGTTAAATTTTATTGGGGTAGCGAGTACAGGTGCACCATAGAAGCGCATGTCCATAATTGTGAGATAATGACCTCAATCGGTGAACACTGGGTGTCAGGAGAAGGTAGGTAGGGCCAAAAATATCTTCTCTTCTTGCTTCAAATAAGTAGGTTTAATAGTGCGACAGCTCATTGACTCGTGTGCTTAGCCAGAGACTGCATGATATTGATACTGAACCCCAGTCAGGTCGATCACCGCGTGCTAGGTTCACACATACGTAATAACTAGCCCTTGCTGTTTCAGAACAAGCCTCATGCTTAGACCACTCATTTGAACCCGCTAATTTAATACAATAACAGAATATAGCTTGCGTTGAGCTATTACCTACCGTTTCGGGAGCGAGAGTGACGCGTAGCGCCACCTTTTTATTTCCTTTCTGATGAAGCTGCTTCAGGAAGGGAATAAGGGCTACGCTCGCTGAATTCGCTATCGATTCAGAGAGCTGCGTTATCTCAGCAGCATCTATCGCCAGACGAGACTCATCCACTTGCACAAAAAACACCTAGAAATCACAGCAATCAATCTCAGAATCAGCAGCAGCAACTGAACTGCTAGTCACTGACTGCTAGTCACCGACCGCTAGTCACCGACCGCTAGTCACCGACCGCTAGTCACCGACCGCTAGTCACCGACCGCTAGTCACCGACCGCTAGTCACCGACCGCTAGTCACCGACTGCTAGTCACCGACTGCTAGTCACCGACTGCTAGTCACCGACTGCTAGTCACCGACTGCTAGTCACCGACTGCTAGTCACCGACTGCTAGTCACCGACTGGTATTCCATTTCTATTGCTAGATTTATACGCAGAGGCTCGTCGAAAAAACCTTTCATCGAATATTCGACAAGTGATAACGAACAAACATCATGTGTCTCCATACTGCGTCCACTCTAGATTGAAATGAGATTATTATTCAATTCTCGATTTTCGATCATTCGCCTCACCGATAAAATCGGTCGTTGACGAACGCTCCTCGTATAAACCTTGTGTATATGTCGTCTCATAAAACGCTTAGTGTATTTAAATCAACTGCATCATCATTAATATTAGGCCATAACACAGTATCAGACACAGTGACAGATGGTAGCAAGAATAAATAACAAGCAGCTGCCTAATCACAGAGCTTGGGTTGTAAGAATTTCAGCTCCAACCCCTACACCCGCTCTTTGACTCACACTCACACTCTTTCCAAAAAGAAATGTCATATTTCTGCAGTGGGTTTCAGTGTGCAGTTGTGAAACTCAGAAGCAACCATGCTTTTCACAGTTTTGACATATGTAATAATTGATACACACTGATAGTCATTGCCCTGGTGTCAGCAGCAGTGAAGCCACTAGTATTCGCTCACCTCAGTCCATCTGATGGTGAATCGCTGATCTGTGATGTCATTATATAACTTAACGCGTAGTGACATCACACCATCCATGGGGAACTCATCAATAGGGCTCACAACACTACAATAATAATAATAATATAACCTGTCACTTCCTCAGCGAGCCAGTGAGTTTTATGAGGAGACGACTTCGGCTGTTGACTTTATAAATGCAGATACCGAAATATGACCACTACATAACCAGTTCAGCAGGCACTGAATCCATAGTGATGGCTTTTATAATTAGCCCTTACAGTTCTTTGGTAGCGCCTATACTGAAAAAACACCCAAGATGGTGGCAGTGTCGCATTGCTTACTTGCCTACTCGCTTACTCGCTTCCTCGCCTGCTCGCTTCCTCGCCTATTCACCAACTCGCCTACTCTCCTACTCTCCTACTCGCCTACTTTGTCATGGCAGGCAAATGGGGCCTATTATTAAGTTTTACAGATATCCACCACCATGGCCTGTGCGTTACCGAGTACGTAGGACAAACCCCAATTACACTTTCTCTGCACAATAAGTAAGGCTTTGGTTGACTCGGATACTCCGAAGCATTAGCATAGAGTCAGGAGAGCTGAATGATTGAATGATGTAAAACACACACTCACTCGGTGACTCATCTCATGCTACCGACTCACCCAATGTTATAGTCCTTGTAGTCATCCACCCAAACTACCTTGACCTGGTCACCAATATTGGCCGAGCCGGTGCCAGCATGCTGGTTACATTTTATAGTGAACTCCTGCAAACAAGGAAACACTGGTTTGAAGATCAGACCCATGGAAGCTGGTTTGTGATCACCTGAAAGTTTCAACGAATAACTTATACATCTGGCAAGGTTCAGTTAGCTAGTTTAGGTACTTCATCCCGTATAAAGTATGAACAGTATCTAATGTGACCTGTAATCTTGTAACCACAGTGACAGGAGACAAAAACTCCGCCGAATATGAAATTCTGCTGAATCTTTTGACAACATATGTTTGAGGGGGAAATGGAGGGTTTTAATAGCAGTCCTGGTTGTAGTTAATCCCTTTCATTATAGGATTGCATCTCAACACAGATTCAAATAAAAGGAGTTTCAAGTTAGAAAAAAGAATAAAAAATTGACACATTAATTACCTGCATATTGGTTAGTTTGGCTTTTAGCTCATCGAGAGCCTCTTTGGTTATTTGCACCATGATTCCATCTTCTATTATATTACATACAGCCGACATCGCCTGCGCTTCCTTGACAATGCCATTAAACACCACAAAACTAGCACCAGTAACTGAAACGAGATGATTTACAATATAACCGAGCCAAAATTCTCATATAAGCTGATAAAAAAACACTTGGAATCGTCTCTATTTCTCTACAGCTATGGGTCACGTAGTACGAATGCTAGTCCAGTCAATGCCTTGCTCTGTTTGAATAAATGCCATAGCAGGTGCCTGTTTTACCTAAACTTGCATGGATCTATCTCCTCTTCAAGCAAAACCTTCCATCTCCACGGTTAGTTCAGTACGCTGTATGCGTTCTCGGCCCGCCGGGTTTGCAGAGGATCACTCTCTTACAGTCTGAGAATGCATTTGATTACAGAATGCAGGTTATTAGATACCTTTTCTCTGTTCGTCTTGTATATTTATCGTCTGTGAGATGTATGAGCCGTCATCGTTCTGTATACAGACGAGATGTGAGTCAGCCTGAGTACTGAAACTCGCTCCGAATGACAGAACGCACTCCTGACTCCGACCCATTGTCTTCATCACCTGTACACGGAGTAAGTCAATCACTTAAAGCTGTATGCAGTATGGAATGTGAATCGAGTAAGTGTATGCGCAACAAAAAGAAGCGTAAAAGGACTCTGAAAAGTTTGACAATGTGAACTGGATAAAACAGCCTACTTAGTCCAGTAAAGAACACATCATACTGCTATTAAAATTGATGCAACTAAATTGTGGGTGAGCTGCAGGAATGGCTGGCTAGAATGGCTGGCTAGAGCGGCTGGCTACAGCGGCTGGCTAGAATGGCTGGCTAGAATGGCTGGCTAGAGCGGCTGGCTAGAATGGTTGGCTAGAATGGTTGGCTAGAGCGGCTGGCTAGAATGGCTGGCTAGAATGGCTGGCTAGAATGGCTGGCTAGAGCGGCTGGCTAGAGCGCCTGGTTAGAGCGGCTGGCTAGAGCGGCTGGCTAGAGCGGCTGGCTAGAGCGGGTGGCTA
>Ga0224501_10004917_pt1 | contig 10545 bp, 7 predicted proteins | sample SF_Oct11_sed_USG_4_FD_169105 | JGI IMG/M metagenome (GOLD analysis project Ga0224501, IMG submission 169105) | Sediment microbial communities from San Francisco Bay, California, United States - SF_Oct11_sed_USGS_8_1 | ecosystem: Environmental > Aquatic > Marine > Sediment | place: USA...
CTTAACAAACCTACACACAGTGTACCGTATCAGATCGTGGTAACATCTTAACAAACCTACACACACTGTACAGTATCAGATCGCGGTGACATCTTAACAAACCTACACACATTGTACAGTATCAGATCGCGGTGACATCTTAACAAACCCACACACACTGTACAATATCAGATCGCGGTGACATCTTAACAAACCTACACACACTGTACAGTATTAGATGGTATATTTAATCACTAGTAATGTAAACCAATCGCTATGAAACATTACTAACTACTGTTGGTACATTTTCTGGTGCATTTAGCTTCGAATGAGAAAGTTATCTTGATATTATCCGTATACCTTATCTACTTGTAGTTGACTGTTGAGTTATACCAGATCCTGGAGAGAGTGGATAAAGCTGGAGCACAGCTAAGATATATGGATGCAATCTGTGACTTCTTGTATCCTTTGTAACTTCTCTCTCAATGGTTGCACTGATTAGTCTAATCTGTTTGCTATACCATGATGATGGCCTAAGTTCGAGATGATGGTTATCATCTATGGTAGAATTGAGAAATGGCTCTTGTCTCTTTACTAAAATGCTGAATTTGATGGCACGCAAATGTACAACTGGTACATTTGGAAGTCCAGTGCATTTACTGACTGCCGCTCTAACAACTTCCCAGGCCGAAGATCATCTAAAACTTTGGTAACACATTGAATATTGCTGCACTGCGTAAACCCTAGCTAAAATTAGCCCTGCTACCATTGGTATTCTGTCTTGCAATGTGTTCGTATCAAGTGGGTCTCCTATGCGGATGCTCATGGCTCATCCCACCAATTTTAGTTGAGGGGCGTTTACATGTAATGACAGCTCCACTTTAACGATAGGTTTTGCCTCGCGATGTGCGTCACAAAATCATTTGGAAGGCCAGCTCTCGCGGCTACTCTATTATTATCTTCTGATATTCTAATCGTGTTACCTGTAAAATTAGTCTGTATACACAGTGCACGCTACTATTATCCAAGCTCTATCAATGGGTTACTTCCTTTCTTTACACTACCATTCTTGCTGCCTAAAATAGCGCATTACTCTAGACTGCGCACTCAAGGCTGGCCAATCTATCCACTCAGTATGATGCCCTATTCATTTTATCTCTTTATTAAAAATTTGCACCCTTCACTTCTGTCATTCAGCTACCACATCAAGTATATGTTTGTGGGGTATGAACCAAAACTTCAAGTGGAAACTGTGATCAAAAGCTTGAGACCAGCTCTCCAGCTGAGACTGCGATTCATCATTTCTCACCATAGTGTCGGAGGTGAAGGTCATGGACACCAAACACCCGGCGACGCTACAGCCCAAACTCCAACCAACTGAGATATTGCCTTGATACTGAACTGATGGGGGCTCTCACTGTCAGAGCTTGGATGACTCACCGAAGATGACTAATCCTAAAACCCAGCAGTGAGACGGTCTGGGTGTCAATCATCTCTATCAGTCAGGGTTTCCTTGTAATGCTAATTGATCTTCTGTGTCCTGTTGGCGATCCTTGCATCCCAACATTGTAACTGACCGATGCAGTCGTCTCTTTAATGGACTTTTATTATACGGGTCGATTATTATCAGATCATTGGTGAAACAAGAAATGGCACCTTCCTGTTTCTCAAGTACTTATTGTAAATACTCTTGTTATCGATATATTTGCATTTATACACATACGCTGCTAAATATACAAACCCTAGTATCTAACAAAAAACTTTTTCCAATATACCAGTGGGGCATTCCGGATCGAGGGTTGAGGCTGCCATACCTTGACGTAATTGAAATCGGGTGAAATCGTAAAGTGCAGCTGAATAACCTTTCGCTAACCCTTGTGCTCGCTTTAGGGAAAAGATTCCTGTATACGTATGTGTGAAAACTTTACACCAATGTCAATAGAGTTGTTTTGGTTGAGTTCGGTGAATGAGTGATTCTCAATGCGCCCAACCCAAAGCAACTAGAGCATGTACTGTATATAGCGGGGCTCGGGTTTCCATATAATAATGGCACAACGCTGTAATATATACATGTAGGCGCATGCTGTAGCGTTGCACAGATTCGTGTATATATAAAGAATTTGGCTCTGAAATTCGTGCCAATAGATCAGAGATCTTCCAGCTGAGTATCCACATGTATGAACTGCTTATAAATATTCCCACCGAGCGCTGGCAGTCTCCAATGATGGTTCACTCTCTGTATTCTGGCAATAGGAAACTCTTTATCGATTTAAACCGAGTGTGTGCGCATGTACTAATGTACAGATTAAATTCAAATAGGTCGCACACTAGAGCTAGGCTTGACGATGTGAAGCCATATCACATCACCAAACATTCAATAAAGTACAATAATACAAAATGTGGTAAGATTGCGGGGAATTTCACTGCATACATAAGCTGATTTTAGAAAGCCAAGTCAAAGCTAAGAGTGAATCCGCTTTAACAGGTGCAGCTGATCGATGGCTACAGCTGGAACCTATGCGACTATTTGTTACAAATCCGGAGCTAGGTAAGTCACTTTCTACCAATCTTTAACAGTCTCGAGTCACTCAGAGATTTCTTTATATTGCGTGTGTTCCTCAATAGCTTTGCACGAGGTTTATCCAGTAATCCGACCATGGTTGATCACATGTGATTGTTTTTTTTATTATTCTCTCGCGTTGTACATTGCTAGAAGGCTGCAGACTTTCCCCACATAATAAGTCTTAGTGTAATAGCTATGAAAGGGCGCTTGACGAAGCGTGTCAATTTTGCAGATTTCATTGAAACTGAATAGCACAATCAATTTAAAGTTGATATTGGTTGCGATTGTAACTGTTGCTGACGTGATCACAGACCTATCGCTGACGGCCTTTATTTGTATGCCAATCAGTGTCACCATAACTCAGGAAACTCAAGCACAGGTGAGACTCGTCTCATACCCTTATACTTTACATCCTTTCTCGCTACATAGTCTGTCTCTTGGTGGTAGCAATTGGTCAAGATGCTTCCAAATATGTTTAAGGACGGCCTGGACGGGTCTTTCAGTTATTTCCTGTGTGACCCTGATATTCTGCATCTTTCCTTCCACAGATTACATCTCTTACACTAATTTGAGAATTTGGGTGTTTGACAAGATTTGTCTCACCTAATTACCTTTTGATCTTCAAAAGTATGCATGATCTAAAGGCTCAACCCAGAAAATTAATGCCTAGTGGACACAATTCAAAGTCATGAAATGCATACCTTCATAGAATGTGCCCTATTTGGTAAACTTTAGGCAATGATCCTCGCCAGATTCAGGTTTGTTTCTCTTGGCTACACTTCAGTCCCTGGTGTGTGACCAGACCAATTCCGTTCGTAATAGTTCAGTCTTCAGAATTGCAGCAATATACTCTTCAGTTTGGGGGACATGTGTACAAGGCCTTTGAAGCGAGGTTTTCAATATTGAATTACCACTTTTATACAAGTCAGTCATGATAGCTCAGTGGGAAAATGAATGGCTGGGCTGATAATATTCTGCCAACCCGTCCTGAGCCAGTGTGGCAAAAAATGGTTCAATCCCCCCTCAATGACACCACACAACCCGTGAATATTGAGGAGGGAGGCTAAAGTCCAACCATTAGCGAATTAACGTGATAAGCTTGCTAGATGCTCATGCCGCTTTCGGTCATTTCCCGATGCTCATAAAGCAGACTTTTGCCCTGCTGGCTTTACATATCGCCTTCGACCCCATTATGATATTCTTATAGGTGGCAAAAGCCAGAACACATATATTTTCAAAGCTAACAAACTAGTTGAGTAGGAAAATATATAATTTAAAAACTCCCATATTAAAACCAATATAGTGAAATATATAGCAAACCAATCAATGAATTAGGAATAAATAATTAAAATGCTATAGCTAGCTGTTCGCAGGGATTTTCTGTAAAAGCAAATAATGTTTGGAGTGGACCTATAATGTCTCCGGCAGTTTTCCGTCTCTCTAGACATTGACGTTTTGCACAAATCCACTTGAGTATGAGTGATACTTTCCATGACGTCAATGTTGATATCACCAAGGTCATTGATAGTGGAAGTGTAATAGAAGTTGAGCAGTCCCTAGTTTAAATCCAATCACATCGCACTGACTTCATATAAGGGTCTGTACTATTGAGAAGTCTTGTCCCCCAAACTATTGACCACCCAACACAACACAACTCATATGTATTACATACAGTGTATCTTGGTTCCATCTTCATTTAGGAGATGGTTTATCTATGTTTTTATTGCGAGTGATTTGCTTGTTTGGATGTTTGACCTTCTGTGTACCTAGCAACCACATCCTGCACTCTTTGGCAAGGGCTGGGTACAAAGCCTTCAATGTGGTGATAGCGTCATCACTTTATCAAGCTCCTAGCACATTCTTGGCCAGAAGTCTGGTAATATTTCTGCATGCCTCTTATACATCACACATGAATAGGGGTTTCTGTTGGTCAGCTTGCAGTCGGCCTGATTAGTCCTAGAGTTAATAGGCCAGAAGGTGTGGGTGAAGACGGGAGCACCAATATCCACTATCGAGTACTGGCTTGGTGTTGCCTCTCCACATGGTTATGGCAATGGACATGCTAGACCTAGGTTAGTGGTGAGCTTTTAGGCTTTTTGTTAAGTACATTGAAAACTACAGCTCTGAGCAATAACTATACCAATTTGGCAGTGATGTACAATGTAATGCCTGTATTATTATTGTCAATTGTGCCCATTAGAAACATGACTCTAACCAGAGTCTATGCACAAGGCAATGACTCTACTCAGGTCAGATCAAATAATCCCTTTTGGTTTTAAAATCAGTCTGTCTTGGCATTGTCTTCTTTTCTTGAAAGGACAGCTAGCCTGTGCCTCTGCTGAGATCTGTGCCGGCAAAGCATCAACAATAGGCTTGGCGTATTTATATTTGTCATTGTATCAACGAGGCAAAACACTGTCTGGGAATCCTCTGTACAGTAAAAGGTTTGAAATGGACCCGCTAAATTTGTAGGCCAAATTTTCCCACCAGCGCTTTTTTGCTTATTTGTTCAATCACTTGAAACGCTACGCGGCATGTCTCGGCCTATACGGTTTGTATTCTGGTTTGGACTCTGTGTTCAGCAATGGCACACGATGGTCGGGTAACGCCAGCCCTCAAACGTCTGTCGCTAGATTTGACAGTGCCTCAGGCACTACTGGTCAGAAGAGGTGCCATATCATTTGGATCTTGTTCATCACATGACAGCAAGCCAAGATTGCAGGTAAATCGGTTGATACTATAGTGTAGTTCTAGTAGTACTAGTAGTAGCACAGGTGGTGGCTAGTGAAGACTGAAGTGACATGATTGAATTGAAGCTAGACTAGACTAGGTCTAGACTAGAGTAGACTATAGTAGTAGTATTAGATTAGAATTAGTAAACTGTAATTTGTTGGGTCTCACTCAGAGTCAGTCAACTGGTCAGTCAGCCAGACTACTCGGTGACTGACCGCCTCTGACTCTGAGTCTGACCTGTTCGGGTGTTCCTGACCTGAGGCAGTGAGTAGTGACTGAGAAATAAATGGTTGTCCACTGACCCCTCCAGTGACCATTGAAATCTGAACAAAGTCACTAAGTACTAACTAATCATTCACCATTACATTGATTTACAGTACTGACAGTGACTCAATTATGAGTAAATAAGTCACACAGAGTTCGGTTAGTGGTCCATTTAATCATCACTATCAGTATCATTCATGGTTTACTTGGTTAGTTAGTATCAGCGTGATTTACATTACTCGTTACTACAGTCTACTGACTCAGTGACTGAGTGGATATCTGGGTCTCGAGAATAAGTTACTCACATAGTTTGAGATTGACTGGTCTACTTTTGACTACATTTAGATCTACAAAAAAGACCATGATCAGTCTCGGCCGCTGAGGGCATGATGCTGCTCCTGGCATGCTCGCTACTGACTGAAATCATGCCGTCACTGATAGCAAACTCACTACCCAATCCTTTCAGTTTTGGTTCTTTGAATCAACTAGTGCCACCAGAAATGAGACGACAGAGAGTACTGAAGTTGGTGCGGTATACTGTATTTGAACTAGTCTAAATGGCGCACTGATCAGCAACGATACAATTGCCACCGTTCTATGAATCAGTAGTCCCACATTAACAAGCACTCTCAATTGGTTTTGGCCGTATCTTCAAAGTTAGTGGCTCATACCCGATCATCTAGATCCGCTCCATGAGAACAGCCCATTGACTGCCTGGCTGTATGATTTTCGCGATCCCACTATAACCAAGGCCATTAATCGAGCATTTCCCACGAAGAAACCATCCCCGATTCTAGGCTGATAGAAATCTAGTGAAACTTAGCACAATCTTATCAGTGATATTTGATTATTTCATATAATCATATTGAACTACACTGACGCACAATTTGTTGTATCAGCGCCGCACCATTTAAGTTTATCTCATCATGAACCGACAGCTTGCTGAGTTTCACTATCTCTTCTGTGATTTGATAGGTTCTCCTTAACAGATCTTGTCAGTCTGTGATTTGAATAGGATCTTCGTGCTTGTTCCCCATCGCGTGCAGCATTCGCAGTGTAGCTGTGAAGTATGTGTACCCCCACTGTCAATCAAGTACCCATATTGATGATTCTATATTGAGGGGTTGGTAATTTCTGTATCACTTACTGCCGATGTAATGTATAACTAGAATTGCTGGGATCCTCGCCAGTATGGACGTTTTTATCAATAAGCAAATAATCTGTCACATTCACCAAAGTAGCGCAGTAATAGCGTTGCATGTCAGGAATGCTCTCCATCTAACTACTCATAGAGGCAATGAAATTGAGCCAGAAAACATCATATGGGACTTTCCGCTCTACTGACTGATGGCTCAGTCATGAATTCGGTATATAAGTTAGCTATAGGCCCACACATATCTGGCAACTTTCACAACCAGGAGCATTAGGTGCAACCCTATTACAATTTGCTATGATCATCAAACTCTGTGCCAGTTTTTTCAGATTTCTTGCATATAATATATAATGATAACATACCAGTAAGTGGAGAAAGGAAAGCTGATCGCATGCGTACACCGCATTAATAAGCCTTTAGATGCATCGTGTGAGAATCTGAAAGTTTCTAGATGCTGCAAATACTTGAGCTACCCAACTGCATTTTATACATAATGGCAACCATAAGCCTAATTTGATGATTAAAATCGATACCTGATTCAGTTATGCTGTTTCTTATACCTATAGACGATAAAAATTATACAGGATATATACATATCTGCAGACGTATGTTAGGACATATGTGCAGACGTACGTTTACATGTAATTAGGACAATCATGGTACAAGTGATTTCTCCTTAGCTCGTTCTCATTGCGAGAGATAAATCAATGGTTCTTCCAGCAGCCTCTCCCATGTCTTAACTGCGCTAGGCTTCTCATTGCAATGGCTGTTGGTGCTGGATTCTATATAGGAGGCAAAAAAGTGAATAAACTGACTTGAGAAAGAATGCAAATATGATTGTCAACTAGGATGACAATCGATCTAGCCAAGATATGGAACCTACAGTGCGTGACCTAACTCGCAGTGTGTCATTTATTGCAGTCATTTAGGCTTCAGTATTATGATTCTTATAAATTGACGCCAGTTATCAGGGCCAATATTAGATCGATTTCAGCTTGAATGTCCAGTTTTCTTTGTCTGCATTGTATTTGTATTGATATGCTGACAGATATTGATTTGTCTGCCAGTTGATAGAATGGTTTCCTGCCTGGTCACAGTGTATCTTACAGCTTGCTCACTGCCAAATCATGGATTTTTTTTAATCAGTTTTCTTACAATCTTGGGTGGTTTAGCTGCGCAATGTAATATAATTGCTGATGGCCGGCTGATATCTACAATATAAGGTTAGCTCAAATTGCTTTACAGATTATAACTACATAGTCTATACATGCAAATGTATGAGAAACTGTTAACGTATCTCTGTGCTGTAACAGTGTGCTGTAGTGTCCTCAAGTATAGCGAATGCTTAGCGATAAACACAACAGTCACTTGCTGTATAAATACGTAAATGCTTTCTGCTGTAAAATGTAGGAATTGTATTTTCAATAGCTGCTCGCTTTGAACAGAAATCTGCTGGGTGTTGTAAGCGAATGTCTCACGCTCCCACCCTGGGAACTTGTTTGTTCACCCCGTAAGCCATTTCATGTGTACGCATCCCGGGTTTGCTGGCGGGATTTTGGTTCTCATGACCTGCGTGGCTTGTCACGGTGCTGTGGGACAGCACTAAGGTGGTTTCCCATTGCCTTCCTCGGTAATGACATCGATATTGCCATCTGGCTGTAGGAATAGACTGCCACCAGTATGTGGCGCACCATCCACACTGTCCAGTTGGTGTACTTGTATTCTTTGGCACTATTGGTTAGTTTGATATGGTATTGGTACCAGAGGTTTTGTCACCCTAGAGATAGCAAGATTTATGGTGTTGTTTGAAGGTAACACAATTTGTTTCGTGTGGATTTGGAAAAACAATCTTACTAGCTAAACACAACACCAGGGTACAAAGGTCTCATCTGCATTGGTATGTTGGGCGTAATTATGCTAGTATTTCAAATGTTAATTCAAATCTATTGGAAAAATTCAAATTCATGCGCTAGGTCATGCTTTTAGCATACTTTTGGCCAAGCTATCTCTGAGCTTCGAATTGAGTGCCCCACTGGATTGTTACTGCAAACATATAACTTTCTGAAGTTAGAAGAATCTCTCTGTTAACAGACACACAAGGTTTAGGAGCAAATCGTCTGCAGTGTGTTTACATCACCTGGTAGTTGTAGCCATGTTTTGAGATTCGGATAATTTTAAATTCACAACATTGACACTTCACTTTACAGGTTACATTGAGGTATTATGTAATACGCTACAAACACTACCCGATTTCTTTCCTTATTTAGATAGTAGCAGTCATAATAATAATAATAATAGTGGTAATCAAGGAAGCAAGCGATCTTAGTGCCGTGAGCCTGGGTGTACAGCGCTCAGCTGAAATCCTCTCATCATAGTGAGCTGTTGCTATTGGCAATTGGCAACCTACGTCACACCCAGCCTGTGATTACTACCACACGGTTTGACATTTGCTATTCATTACAGTTGAGGCTTTTGAACAGTACGATACATGAAACCCAGGTGGCATAGAAAAAAGCCAATACGTTTTTATAACGAGAGTGTTACTATAGTCTCCTGCTAAGAGAATTTAATATAATTTTGGCGTAAACAAAACAATAAGGAATAACTGAAACAACTACTGGTGATCAACTACACGGCAGGCCTGATGCCTGTGTAACTGAGGATGATTGCGTATTACAATCTGCTGCTTTACTTGCAGAGACGCGGAGCAATCTCATTTGATAAATTGGATACTAGTGCTCTATATGTGAGGCAACTAGGTAAGCGAGCACCACTGTTCATACCTCTCTAACCTTGTTATGGTTCTTTATGGGCCTTCTCTACTTCAAAAATATTTTGGGAAAATAATAATGGTATTTTTGTGGTGGTTGACATTCACGAGTCTAATCCCTGATGAGACTGTTGGCTCTCCACGATGAGTACGCAGCCAGCTGAATTTAAATGACTTTTGTATACTTGAAAGAATTTTGTCTGGCGAGTTGAGTGACCCTTTTCATTGGCAGTTAGAGTGCTTCGCTCAAATACCGCAACCTCTAAAATGCAGGCAATGGAGATTTAAGACACTCGTGCTAGATGCATACTCCTCTCAGCTAAAAAGGGCTTGTTTTCCGAATGGAATTTCTCACTGTTATATGAATACCATTCTGCAATTGTGGAGAGGATGGCCCTCACTCGCTCACCCTGTCAGGACACTTGGGTTGTAACGTTGTGATCTGTTTTTATCATTTGGCTACAGGAGATGTACGTATGAAGAACCAAGAAGAAATAATCGCTCAGAATATTCTTAATAACCTCCATCCTGAAGATCGAAAAACTCTAGAAAGTAAGTCTCACGTAACAACAATTCCTAATCACTGACTCAGTGTTGCTTTGCTAGCATTTTCGCTTTCAGTATAATTTCCACTCACGCTTTGAAAAGAAACTAACCCAGGTTATATACATCCCTTATCACACCAAGCATTGATTTCACCACCAACCTACGTCATACTACCCACTGATAACCAACAGTGTGTCGCGCTTCTATCACATCATAATATTACAGTCTTGGCTCTGGAGAGTTGCCGGCCGCGTCTGTCCGGTAGATTCCTGACGGTTAGCGGCATGAGAAGACGGCGTCGCTGTGCCAGGGCTACTACTCACTGTCAACCGCTGCTGGATGACAGCTACAATTCAAAGACTGCTGTAAGTCGTTATGAACTATCGTATTAATCTATTCGTTGTGCTGACCGGGCCAGCATGATGCATTATCCTATCAGATAAGGCTACTATTCTCTTCCCAGGGTACCACTTCTTCTCAACCACGAAAGTGTATCTAATAAAGCTTAGCAGTCTGGATATGATTTAAGTTTTTTCT
>Ga0224501_10004918_pt1 | contig 10543 bp, 5 predicted proteins | sample SF_Oct11_sed_USG_4_FD_169105 | JGI IMG/M metagenome (GOLD analysis project Ga0224501, IMG submission 169105) | Sediment microbial communities from San Francisco Bay, California, United States - SF_Oct11_sed_USGS_8_1 | ecosystem: Environmental > Aquatic > Marine > Sediment | place: USA...
TTAAAAATGATTTTAATATTTAAAGAAATTTAAGTGAAATTGATATGGGTTTTGGGATGCCGCCAAATCTAGTATCTGTTCGGAGAGCCTGAGGTAGTGGCCAGCGTGAAACAGTTTACATACAAAGCAAAAAATGCAAACAGAATTGGAGGTAAAAATAACAGAAGAGTGATGATAAAATGTTATAGAGGCAAATAGACCAGTGCTATAAGGACTCTGTGATCACCGAACACACAGTGTGTTTACTGCATTAAGTAAGGTAGCCAGTTTAGTAAACACTCACCTATACAGTTTTATCTACCTTGTACAACTATTTACACTTTTGTCAGACAAGTGTTTTATATCATTATCTATCTATTTGGAAAATAAATATTTAGAAAAATCCTACTGTTCCGGAGTGGATAGTTATTTCTCAAGTATTTATTATACCTACAAATGACAGAGTGAATTATCTGCATAACACGGTAGAGTTCAAACAGGAAATAAAATCGTCCATTATGGGACCCACAATTTCTGAAACCCAAGAAAGCGAACCAGTAGCAGGGGTTTCGCTGAGATTCACCCGAAGCAGAGAAAACAAGTCACGTAGTAGAAGGACCAGAATTCATAGCAAAACTACCTCACAGTTTGCTGTATGGAGAAAAGAATCTTTTTCCCGTTAGTGGAGAAAAAATCTTTTTTTTCCAGTTAATAATTCTTGTTTTATTGTTCCACTCAGGCCATCCTATTTAACAAACCTCCGGGCTTATTGGAGCGGTAAATTGTAAATGAGGTATTCTGCCCGAAGGCAGGCTTTTCTTGACCTGGCTTGTCATGGTGTCGTGGGACAGCACTGAGGTGGTTTCCTGTTGCCTTCTTCAGGTTCCTGGTGGGGGGGTCAGTCAACTTAAGCCGTTTATTTACATGTCACCCACCGAGAACTGCACTACTCTTAACGAGAAGGGAGAGATGGATCTTTGAAAACCCTGGAGTGATCTTGACCCTAATTACTCACTGGTTGGGACCTTCATTATTTTTACTGTGGTGTTCCGAAGCCACGCTAGCAATTGGGAGTAAGAGGCATGATAAAGGCCTATACCAGAAAAAAACACACACCCACCGGCAGTGAGGCTCGAACCTGCAATCCTTGGAATGCAGATCCAAGCTGTTTACCAATTGAGGTAGTTGGAGCGGTAAGAACTAGGAGATAGTTGAGGGGCTCAGTCTCACAGTGGACACTCAGCTTGACCAGGACTTGAACTGCGGATCCTTTGATTATGAGCCAAACGCTCTGGTCGTGTCGCTATTACCTCACAGTTTTTTAAACACATATTTGTTGAGCTAATAACTCTTGTATGGTTGTCTTATTTAGGGAAATTGATGACAGTCACGGTTATTACAGAGGTTTTGACTGGATGGAATCTGCCTAACACATACTGCGCACCCCACTAGCATTTCAGTTAATATGCACCACCCAACTCCCAATAGTTCAGTAACATTTCATAATTATAGTTACAAAACCACAGTCTGGGCATGGCATATTGGGGATTCCAGCTTTCCGTCAGCACCCAATGCAACATTATTTTATTGCTTTGTGATGAGGTTAATTAGGGAGTCACTGTTTGGTGTTTTCACTAATGAAACCAGTTGGTTACGGTGGCATGTGCTAAGATTCATAGTTAGGGCTGGAGATGGATGATAACAGGAAGAGAAATGTTCTGGTTTAATCATAAGTTATCTCGAGTCCGCTGTTGACATAACTAGAAGCCAATTAACTTCTTACCAAGGGGAAATCAGTGATGCAACCTGCGGAGGAGGTAAGTAATATACCATCCATAGACATTGCCCACAACATATATTAGATAAATATAAATATATAAATAAAGACATAATATAAGTTGGTAATATAAAATGGTAATACATAATGGTAATATATAGTTAGGAAAAAGTAACTCTATGCCTATTTTGATCATTTTCAGCTCCGGAAACTTTTCTCTGGTTATTTTCTTGTTCTAGGTGCTATAATCTACGTAACTTTCAGCTTTGCCTGGTAAGTGTGGATTGCACGTTCAAACTACCCCTGGCAAACTCACAAGGATAATACAACCATACATACCCCATCCCCAGTTAGTGATAGAGTGTGATCTAACCTTGACCCTGATAATCTCCTCTTGCAGTGGAGTTATGGCTCCTGTCTCTCTGTAAACCTTTGCCAGCTCCTGCTCTAGCTGATAAATCTGAAACATGAAAAGGGGAATTAGGTGACATGGCTACCCTACTATACGCGTTCAAAGAGTTAACACAGGTGAATGGGATGACTGTACCGCGTGGTGCTAATACACTGAGTTAGGAAGATCCTAAATAAAAAAATTCCTGTATTGTAGTCAGGAAAGTTGACAACGACCATGGCCTATTTGCCGCTGATGGTCAAACCAACCAATGAATTCTCACAGTTCGAAGTTGATTCAATTTGTTTGCCAATGTTTTGCACTGCAGTTTTTCTAGTATTGGACCACTACCACACGCCAAACTCAGTGGTACTAACTTGGAGATAGGCACTTGCCATGTAAAATTTTCGGTCAAGCAGCAGTCCCACCTGGTCTTAAAGGCTATGAACAAAAAACCCGTGGCTTGTTAAATTCGTGAAAGAATTAAGTAGGGAACAGACACTTGGGCATGATTTCCATAACTGTCAGTTAGAGGTCCAACTGAAAGGAGCTCTACAAGTAATCTGTGAGTGAAAAGTTCACATGGCACGGGTTAGTACCACCGAGTTTGGCATTATGGTAGTGGTGTACACTATATGATACCAAAAGAATCACAATGCAAAAACATTGGCAAACTAATTTAACCAACTTTGAACTGTGAGAACTCATCGGATAGACCACCAGCAGCAGCAAAAAGCCACGGCCATTTTCAACTTTCCTGGACTATAGTGAAAAATAAACGTAGTAATCCAATTTTTGGTTGGTCAATTCAGAGTGGAGATCCCCATAAGTTGCGCCTCATTTTCTACTATGAAAAGCTGAAAACTTCTTAAAGCATCTTTTAGTGAGCCAAACTCAGCTTTAGCAGTGTAAATATTTTATGGTATAAATACAGGAATACACCAGGGATATGGAGTTGTACGCTCCTGACAAAAGTAAATCCATGTATACACAACTCCTAATAGATGACACATCGGGATCGGCTGGTTGCGAAGCCGTGGGTGTATAAAGACGTATCCCGATACCAATGGACTGATTTATACCAGTACTGGAATTATCTCTCAAATAGGAGGATACATCAGACTCAAATATATAATACTTCCTGATAACCTCTGAATTGAACAATGGAGAGACCCAATGGAGGCGCCAAATGGAGGGTCTCAATGAAGGGGCTCCATCGATAAGGTTGATGAAGGGGCTCAATGGAGGGATCCAATGGAGGCCTTCAATGGAGGGGTTTCATCGATAAGCTTGATGAACGGGCTTTAAGGTAGCCAGGTAATTTACCCTCTGCTGTGCCTTATCTTTCTCAGCATAGAGTGACTGTAGCTGCTCCTGATGGTGTTTATTCCTCTTGTGCTGTGATCCGTGAATGGTGTGCAAAATATCATCCATATCACCAAGACTCAGACCAGTCTACAAGAGCAATAATGGCAGATCAGTAACTAGGTCTTTAATCCTGAACCAAAGAGACTGTTACAATCTCAAACCTAAAAGCATAAGGCTGATCATATCACAATGAAGAATCAAAATTAGTTTTTCAAATTCCTTTCTGCACTTTACCAGTGGAGATGCGCTAGAGAGAGGTTAAGAGAAGATCATCTTGTTTTACATGGATGGCATCACTAAGCCAATGGCTTGTTTCAGGATGGTCCATGGTTTGCCCCATAGATTTGGTACTCTATGGGTGGGTTTCCTTTATTCAACATCACGATCCGAATCTGATGAGGGAGAGAGCACAAAGTGATGCTTAAGCACGGAACTGAACCCGGGTCACCTGGTCCACGCAGAATTTGCTACCGACTAAGCCATCGCTTTCCCACTGAGGGGTCTTATTTCCTCAATGGATAACAGTCAGAATATACGATTTTACAGGTAATTTAGTGGTCAGCACTACGCTAACCTGTCATGTTAATGGGATAATCTAACAGTTTTTCAGTAAGTACAGGTTCACCTCTCAATGCTGGATGAGATACTTACACCTTGTGGAGCTTCCTCATCATCAGATAGAACATCCCCCCTGTAACCAATCAGAACTCTGAATCCACTGATATTCTTACAGTACACAGTATATCCCAAACTCTTTGTAGAATCAATCAATTCAAAGATCTTTGTCCGTGGTTACGGTAAAAACAGGTCTCATCTAACATATGATTCCATCTGAATTATCATCCCTACTCGAGGTTTATGAATAAATAACACTTCAGTGGCCAGCTTTTAGAGTGAGGCATGACTGTACAATTGGATAATGCCATATCACTGCAGATTCAACTTACCATATAGGCAGCATGGTAAATGGGTACGTCTGACTGGGAGTAGTATTAACTGGTGAGTGGTACTAGCATAGAGTTATCCATTCTGCCCAGGGACAACAACTCTATGGGTGATAATTTTTCATTCCTTTGTACCATTGTCTGAATAGTTTGCTATCTGTCGCCAGCGATGCTGGTCTGAAGTCATGTGCCATTTCATTGATATAAACAGCTGGTTCGTAGTTAGTACTTGTTTACTCACAGTTGCTGCCCATGCCGTACAGCCTGAAGCATGCGCAGAGCCTGATCTCTCTCCTGATTGGCTAACTTCAACCGTCCCATCATTGCCTGATCTCTCTGCTTTTGTTTACAGTAAACTTCCTCAATTATCGCTACACAGGATAAAAAAAAGCATGCAACAGTTACTCGTTATACAAACAACAGTCGCAGTGTCTCTTGAACTATAGACGTAAGCTCTGATCGAAACAGAGGTGATAAGTCAACTGAAGGCAAGGCAAAACCTGCTGATAAAATGGAGGCTCCAGTGTAATAGCAAATGATTAACTTGTGCTGCTGTGTACATCAAGTTGAGCATGCTATACCTTCTAGTAATCTAGTTCATCATATAAACAATGATTAGTTGAACCAACGGATGTAAATTGACTTGAAATTAGATTATGCTGAATAGGCCTTCATTGAACACTCACCAGTCACCCGGGAAGAGTTCTGCTCTTCTGAACTCGCCTCCATCAGCTCTTTTTCCACCTTGTATTTTTGAGTTTCAGTCAACTGACTGGCCAAATCATCCGCCAACTACAAATATATACAACAAGAGTTGCCTTCCCTTACACAAAAAGTGACAAGGTAAGACAACTCCAAACAAAACTGTCACAATTTGACGGCATTAAAGAGATCGTGTGCATGACAGCACGAGTCCTGCATGGTTTGGGTCGATCAAAATGAACATATTCAATCTAACTCCTGACAGAGATCAACATTTCAACCAAAAACTTTTCAAAATTTGACAACATTTAAGGGGTCGCATGCATGAGTTCTGCATGGGTCGGGTCTAGATCAACGTATTAGATTAGACTGTTATTGAGTCCAGCTTTCAACTTGTACAATTAGGAAGCTCGGCAGTCGGTTAATTCACCCGAATGGTATGTACCACTTAGCCGAATGAGCAATTTAAATGACAGGTTACTCCAAAATAGTTGCCAGGAACCCCTTAAAAAGTAAATACGCTGTTATAAACCAGCTATGGGCATCATGGTGATAACCAAGTGTAAGATCATCAGACATTCCCAGTAATTTATAACAGCTTTGCACATATTGCAGTCAGTTATGACAGCGTATTATAAGCTAGCCATGATATAAACCCTCCATAACATAGTCGATGATGCTTCGGCTCGAGTCTGAGTTTTAATAAGAGTTATCTTCCCATATACAAAAATTGGTAAGAGATGACAACTTCGAAAAGTAGTGTTGGCCCTATTTTTCTAGTGTGTACTTGACCATCAAATTTAACGGATTCGAAGCTGTTTTGGAGGGTCTGGAGCTGGGGGTTATGCGAAAAGCTCGTCTTACGATCTGTAGTCCGCAGTCAAAGGTGGCACTCATGATTTGACAATTGCGTGCCAAATGACTAACTACCCCCTGTTTTAGTTTGTAATAGGCCGGGCTAAACCACGCTCAAACAGAGCGATCACGAAACACAATCGCCTCTACCTTTTTGTTTTGGTCTTTGAGTTGATCGATCTCCATCAGTAGTCTCGCTATCTGTCTGGTCTGACTATCCACACTCAGCATGCTCGCTGCTTTTATATTAGTTATCTCCCCCGGTTCAACTTCACCTATCAAAGAAACGACAGATTATTCATAAAGAACCTCTTTTTTCAAGACTATGGAGTGGTCCGATGGATACTGATCGGAAAAATATGGCAAAACTAGATCAATCTGAAGTCACGGAATGCCACTTGAACGTACAAGCAGGGAAGGAGGCTCGCATTTCCAGACTGCTCGTATATTAGGAAGAAAATTGATCTTAAAATGTAAGTGAACTGAAAAACAGGGTCTCACATTGTACCCACAATCTCATTTTTTGGAAGATCTTGCTCAAAATCCGCTGTCTCAAATGCCTGATGAGGTATGACACAATATGATGGTTAGCTTAGCAATTCCCGTCGGTTACGTCCCAATCTAAACACGGATCCAGTAGTTAAAGGTTGGATGACGAGGCAAATTTCTTTGGCTGATCAGAATCAGCATGTCACGAAACCTAACTGAGCCAAGTTACAGTGCAATACACACAGCAGAAGTGCCCTTAAATCTGTGCTAAAGATAGCAAAATTGGCACCCTCTGAAAAAACGTTTTTAAAAGGGCGGAGCCAAATCGGCCATTTATATGACGTATAATATCGCAAGTTTGATGACTAGTCAATGGCCAGGCACTCAAAGTTGATCGTTTTCTACCTGGCTTTACAGAGAGTGTCCTAATATTTGGGACACCTCATAACCATTGACACGTTCCTAACGTTATACACAAGCGCTGAGAATGGATCTAGAGTGGAATCACTAGCTCCAGGTTTGTCAAAACAAGCGTAAAGAGAGCCACGTTTGGCCGATATTGCCTGCGAATCCCAGGGAATGCACGTGACCTGCTATACCGATCATGCTGAAGGGTAAAGTTGACGCCATGGCTTCAACTGGTAAAAAACTGTACATATTACAGCGTCAGACAGCCACTTGGAATAGGACTAGGTTGCAAACATATTGTTGGCCTGTTTACGCAATAAGAGCAGTTGTTTGGCTATTACTTACGAACATAAACTAAGACTGAAAGACCGTTTTCGAAAGAGGTGAGTAAATTCACTCGGTCACCGAGTTAGTATCACTCACTTTGATTGCGAGGTAAACTAAGAGGTAGGAATAAGCTAAACTCAGTGAATTCATAGGTATTTGTTTTCGTTTTTGGGCCCATTTCGTGCTCATACTTCGATCCCAGTAGTCAGAAGTGTGACAAAATTGTAGAAGTTGGGCTTTGGCTACCAATCGCGCAGGCGCGCATTGTAATAACGTGGACGCGCTGTGATGTCTTTTGCGACAATTTACGTCACCCGGGAAAATTTCAACCGAATGAAAGTTCATTTGAGAATTCCAAGATTTAACCGTATTTTTTACTACATCCCCTGCTCAGCATGAACTTTTATTCGACTCAGGTAGGTTTTGAGACACACTGATTCTGGTAAGCCAAAAAAATTTGCCTCGTCATCCAACCTTTAAGCAGCTGATCCACTATATAGGCTTATATTACCTAAGCAGAAAACGAAGTTGTTTTTGCTGTCTGCTGTTCGAATTTGACTCGCGCCCGCCGTCTTTTTAATGACTGTCTAAGGTGAATCCGACGTGACCTCTGATACACTTTAAACAGTCGCCAATAATAGGCTAGCTCAATGGCTAGAGCGGTTGACTCAAGCTCAGAAGATCCTGGGTGCAAGACCTAGCCAAGCCGAGCATCAGCACCCGCTGTGAGAATGAGCTCCTCACTCAATTCCTGGCTTCTACCGCTCAGACCAGCCTCGAGTTAGGAGAGCCGAGTAGTGCAATAAAAACTAAATAAAACTAGTGTAGCATTGCTCAGAACAACTTACTCACGGTTAAAACACGTCTTTCCAAGAGGCGGGTAATAAGTGGTAGAAGCAAGACTGACTGAATTAAGTTACACCTGATCGACAAATTCCTCATTATCCAATTCATATCAAAACTCAAAAGCGGGATTTAAACAAATGATACATTCAGACCACTGTTTATTCTGTATATAAAATGCGTAATCCAACAGGTTTAAGGTGCTGACGGCCAAGATAAACTGAAAACTATAAACGTGAAGCGGATACTGGAGTACTCGTACGCATAAAACTGCACTTACTCACCAGGTCTCGCATTGGTCAGTATAACCCAAGCGACCGTTCTAGTCTGGGCCATCAAAGAATCCTTACATTTGTGATAATGGCCATGAACAATGCATAATTAGTCTTAATTTAAGTAAAAATTAAGTTTTTGCATTGAATAAAACGGAAATTATCGACCGAGTTTCCTGGTAAAATCAATAATGAACACATTGATTTATTAAAATCAACCTGATGGGATTAATTGCATTTTTCACGAGGTCACATGATATGTCGAACACTCGCCAGTAACACTGGGTCACCATTGTGCTCTTTAAAAAAGCAAACACAGAATTTGGATTGAAATCATTCCTTATGAATGAATGGAGGTTCTAAAAACAAAGAGAACCAAAAACAAATGCTGATCAAACCTTTTTATTCATGATTTTAATCTTGCCAAATCTACAATGTTGTTGTGGAGCATGGGCGATTATTAAAATTACAGAAATGAGCGTTCGGTGAGAAAAAGAGCCTGTGTGTTCAATGTCACGCGTTAACTTTAGGTAATAGTGATTCGGGATTAACACAGCCAACAATCAGTTAGTTTGCCAGTTGTGGGTTCGAATCCCAGAAATCTCAATGATGGTGGCAGGAAAGGCATCAGATCTTATTTCGCTCCTAAGGCTCAACAAAGTCTCTCTGTTAACCGGGGACCAATAACTCCAAGACTCTGCACAGGGAATATAATGTGGAATATAGATTGCCGATATTATAGAAAGGGCGATACTGTCTGTTTCATGCATGCCTGTTTAGGGAAAATGCAATTACATAGCAATCTCAAGGAAAAGAAGCTCTGATCTCACGTTTGAAAAACACCTTCCGACATGAACAAAATATAAATTGACTTCTCTCAAACGACCTGTTTCTGACTCTGTTTCAGTGTTGCTTTGTTTAAAACTTGAACTCAAGTGCGAGGTTTTTTTACCAGTTATGGTTTAGCATGGAGCGCCACGAGCGGGTCAGTATCAACACCCCCACCTCAAAGTGAGGGTTGTTTTTGTTTTGAGCTCTTGTTTAGGTGATGAGTTCATGCTCACAGCAGGAGCTCATCATGACTGGGGTTCTAATCCAGGTTCTCCTGGTTGCGACCCGAGCACTCTACCACAGAGCTACCCCGCTATCCCAAAAACTCAGATGTTGTACCTACCTTGTTTAGTGCTCTCGTTGGCTGGCTGGGTATTAGAAGCAATGGGGCCAGGTGTAGAGTAGTAGAGGCCCTGCGGCTGTCCTCCTGGCTGGACTCCCGCCTGAAAGCTGCCGTGTTGCTCTGGTGTGACTCCTGATGGACCAGTTGGTAGTGGCATGCTGTTAGCAAACATTGGAGATGGATACATCATTGGATGAGGGAAGCCGTAAGGACCTGCAGAAAACAGTCGGGAGTATTTAGCAACTGTTCAATTAAATTAGATGTTCACTGATAAGAAACCGGATCAGAAAGAGGTACAAAAAATGCTGAAGACCTAGTGGCTTTACAATAAAACCGAGACAGCTGGCTTGTTTTATTGTTTTAGCCGATCAAAGGAGGCTTCCACTATAGTGCTAGAGGAGAAAGTTGAAAACGGCCAGTGCTTTTTTGCTGCACGCGGTCAAACAACTGAGTTACTGCAGTTCAAAATTGACCTAAACCGCTTGTCAATGGTTAAGAATTGTGGTTCTTTTAGCGTCAGATCGTGTAGACCACTACCGCATGCTAAACTCAGTGGTACTAACCCGGAGATAGGAACTCTCGGTGTAAGCAGTGAGTTACTCTGCGGCTACACTAATTTACCCTAGTGTTGACAGTAACTCACCCTGGGGAAGACAGTAACTCACCCTGGGGTTGACAGTGACTTACCCTGGGGCTGACAGTAACTCACATTGGGGTTGACAGTAACTCACATTGGGGTTGACAGTAACTCACCCTGAGGTTGACCGTGACTTACCCTGGGGCTGACAGTAACTCACATTGGGGTTGACAATAATATACTGCACATCTACAGTGACTTACTTTGTGGATACAGTAAAGACTTACCTTGTGGATCTGGTAAAGACTTACCTTGTGGATATGATAAAGACCTACCTTGTGGATACAGTAAAGACTTACCTTGTGGATACAGTAAAGACTTACCTTGTGGATCTGGTAAAGACTTACCTTGTGGATATGATAAAGACCTACTTTGTG
>Ga0224501_10004919_pt1 | contig 10542 bp, 8 predicted proteins | sample SF_Oct11_sed_USG_4_FD_169105 | JGI IMG/M metagenome (GOLD analysis project Ga0224501, IMG submission 169105) | Sediment microbial communities from San Francisco Bay, California, United States - SF_Oct11_sed_USGS_8_1 | ecosystem: Environmental > Aquatic > Marine > Sediment | place: USA...
GCCTGCGCGTCAGAGACAACTGGCTCGAAGACCTCTCAGGCAACATCAGAAAAGCTGATGACCATTGGGGTGAGAAGATAAAGAACCTAGCCGAGAGGTCCTGTTGTTGATGGCGACAACCCTAAAGTACCCATGGGTTTCTGTCGCTGCCGGCTTGGTAGTCATTGCCGCTCTTGGGTACGGCGCCGGCGGACTGCGCTTGAACGCCAGTTACGACGCCTATTTCGACACCAATGATCCGCTACTTGCCGTCAACAATGATCTGGCTGAGAAATACGCCGGCGACGAAAGTGTCATTATTATTCTCGAGAGTTTGAAACACGACATGCTCGTTCCCGCCCATTATGCGGTCATCGATCGTATCAGAACCGCTGAGCGAGCCCTCCCATTTATCAAGCGCGTCAGTTCCATCGCCGACTATGTTGATCTTTATCCAGAAATCGGTACCGTCAAGATTAAAGGGCATGAGTCGGGAAATGATGGAACCACCTCAACCAAACCTGCTTCCCTCTATCTCAACCGCGACCGTTTGTTGAGTGATCAATATGTACGCCGGCTGCTATTGTCGGAAGATGGTCGGTTCGCGCTTATTGAAATAACTTTTGCCCTGCCTGGCGACGAGAAGGCCGATGTTCTGCTGGACACCATGGCGCAACTGCGGGCCTTCGTCAAGCAAGAGATCAACCTTGCTCAGGTTCCGATCATTGCCCACTACACCGGTACGTTGGCCCTGAAGGAAGCCTATGTGTTGGTGGTTCGACATGATTTGAAGATGTTCCTGCCGGCCCTGATCCTGCTTTTCCTGGCGACCCTCTGGGTGCTCTTTTCTAGCTTTTGGGTCGCCGTCTCCATCCTCCTCACCGCCCTTCTCGCAGTGATAGGGGCCTTCGGAGTTGCCGGTTGGTTAGAATTCGAACTGGCGTCGATCGCCGTGTATGTCCCCGTGATTATTGTCAGCATGGCCATCGCAAGCGCCGTTCATTTCACCACATCCTATCTCCATAGCCGTGCGGACGGGCAGAATCCAATAGAGAGCGTCCGGAATGCGCTGACACTCAATTTGTTACCGCTCGGTCTCACCAGCTTCACCACGATCTTGGGATTTCTAGGACTCGCACTCAGTCCCTCGCCGCCGGTACGGACCGTTGGGTATATTGTTGCGTTCGGTATTGCGTTGTCGTTCCTGATGACAGTGATTCTATTGCCGGTATTACTGTGCGGCGTGAAGGTGAAGTCAGGGCTCGATTTGCATGCCGTTTTTCAGATTCCCCTGTTGATTCGGTTCGTTGCCGCCAATTCTCGATCGATCGTGGCATCGTTTACTCTGGTGGGTCTTCTTTCCGCTGCGGGAGTGTTCGGCAATGTGATTAACGACAATGTGTTCGAATATTTCCCTGATAGCCATGAGTTTCGCCAAGATACCAGGCTTATTGATGAAGAGTTTAGCGGTGTGAATACGATCAGCTATTCTCTCGAGGCTGGCCAACGGTACGGGATCTTCCAGCAGCTGTTCCTTGAAAAAATGGAAGCATTCTCACTCTGGCTGCGTGCACAGCCAGAGGTAAACCGTGTGGTGACTATTGCCGATCTTCCTCGACTCCGCCGAGTGGCTGGTGTGCGAGACCCATCATCATTGATGCGCTATCGACGAATTGCAGAAGACAACATGCCTGCGGCCTTGTCGCTGCAGCATCATGTGTCCGAAGACTATTCGGCGCTTCATGCTGCGGTCTATCTCAAAAACCTTGACGCACGATCAATGATTGCGTTCGATAATCGGGTCCGTGCATGGCTTGGCCGTCATTTCATGCCGTTCTCCTATCAAGGCGGTGCCGGCGCCAATCTCACATTCGCCCATCTTGGTCAGAGAAATGCCGCCAGTATGATCTACTCACTCGGTATTGCTCTTGTGGCGATCTCCCTCATTGCCGGATTGATTTTACGTTCCGTCAAGGCCGCGTGGATCGGTATCGTGTGCAATGCCGTTCCTGTGCTCGCGGCGTATGCGCTGTGGGCGCTGGTGGATGGCAATATTGCACTTGGGGGAGCAGTGGTGTTGGGCATGATCCTGGGCGTCATTGTGGATGATACGATCTACCTTCTAGCGAGGTACCGGCGTCTGAATCAGACGCAGAGCGACATGGTCATCCCGGCGGTGCTCAACCAGGTTGGACCGGCGCTGATCATCACGACGATGACGTTATCAATAGGGCTGTTGATAGGCCTGCTTTCCGATTTCGCTCCTATTATGGCCATGAGTAGTCTTTCTGTCTCCATCATCTTGGTTGCCTTGGCAACGGATCTTCTCGTTCTGCCGGCGTTGCTGCAACGGACCCATTCAATAAATCCTCCTTCATCAAACGGTGTCATGAGGGTTTCATGAAGAACATGAATCCTCTTGTTGCCAGGCCGGTGCCTCACGGCAGCGCAAACATTCCGAGAAAAGTGTTCCGCTGCTTTACCCCTACGCGGTGGCGTCCGACCCCAACGCGGACCTGGTTCACTCAATGGTCTGAGGATTTCTCTGCTCCTCCCTTGGTGATGAAAAGCAGGCATCTGGACGCGCTGGCCAGGTTAGCCCCGACCTTTTTGTGTGGGGAACAATCCGCCATTAAACTCTTTCAGATTGAAGGTGGACACTTGACGCGACGGGCTCTGAATGTGAGTCTGTCGCTTTTGCACAGTATCGAGAATGACGAGACTGCCCACGAAGCGAGCTTGCAAGTATTACGTGCCAAACTACCGGCCGCCGGTGACGAACATGCCATTAGACGGCGGTCGCAGGCATACTTCGCAGGCCTAGGACGAGCTGAAACCGTCGCTCATCATTTCGGGCAAGTGTCACAATTGGATAGTGCCGTGTGCGCCATCATGTGGTACATGCAGCATAGCGCGATAGGCGGCAACAGTATGATTGGTCAGCTGGTTGAGCGTATTAGGCACGACGAAGCACGGCATGTATCGATCAGCCGCCGACATGCTTTTGCCTTGGGTCTTTCCCGTGATGACTATTCGCGCTTGGGGGAACACGTTCGTGGCGACCTGACCCGCATGCTTGAGTACGTGGCCGATTCCTTTGAAGATATCGGCATAGACGCGGACTTGTTGTTTGCTCGTATCAAGAGGGGAGTGCTTTGACGACTGCGCACTTTGCGACCAAACGCCTGAAGCTGCTCGGCACTGGTCGATGCCTGCCGGGGCCTGCGGTCAGCAATCAAACCTTGTTTGAGGCACTGGAGAGCGCCTGCAATGCTCGCGCGGGGCGACGTGCAAGAAGGATTGCCTATCGGCTTGGGATCACGCATCGCCATGTCAGTCGCGATCTGCAAGTTCGACTCAGTGGTACACATGTCACGATGCAGGCGCCGCAGTTGTGCGGTGCTGCGCTTTCCGGAGCGATGCTGGAAGCGGGGATCGACATCACGGCAATAGATTACCTTATTGGCCATACCTCATCCCCTCACACGCTTTTGCCGCCCAATATCGCTTGGGTTGCCGACGAGCTTCAGTACACGGGCCCATATCTGGAACTGCGTCAGGCATGCACTGGTTTCGCCAACGGGCTGCAAATCGCGTCGGCAATGGCAGCCGCGAACGCGCTTCAGGCAATCGGGATTGTCGGAAGTGAGACTGGGTCTCCCTATTGTGACATTTCAGATGCGTTTCTCAGCAATGAACAACTCGTGAATTTCGTACAGATGGGTGATGGCGCCGGCGCTGTGATCGTTGGGCAGGACGATGGATCTCAGGACCAAATCCTCTCTAATATTTTTCTGGGTCAGATCGGTCTTGGGCGGGAGCCAGGCTTCTTCATTGAAGGTGGGGGGTCTTCTCAGCCGCAGTGCAGCATGCAGGTGCCTGTTTTTCGACATCACGTGAAAACCATGCGAGAGCATGGGGGAGAGCTGTTTGTGCGCGGCGTCGATGCCATGATGGAGCGCGGACATTCTCTGCGGGATTTCGATTGGATCGTGCCCCATCAGGCCAATGGGCATCTGGCCCATCTTTTCAGCCAACACTTTGACGTGCCGGAAGAGAAAATCTATGTCACCGCGGACAAACTGGGGAATCTGGGGTCAGCGGCGATTTGGGTCAGCCTCGATATGCTGCGCCGATCCGGTGACCTTAAAAAAGGGCAACGCGTTCTCATATTGGGCGCCGAAGCGAGCAAATTCTTGTATGGTGGATTTGTGTATCAACACTGACGGGTCATTCCCATGTCCTGACAAAGTTGGTAACACGATCAATGTTCAACCTTTCGGTTTCAAATCTATGGGTCACAATTCGCCTTCCAGTCCAAGGCATACTCCTCAAGCAGCCTTTGCATGTCGAATGCGCAAATGGGGTCAGGCTGAGCTGGCCCGGGTGTCCACGAAGCTCGGGCCAACTCAGAATGTGTTGTAGATGTCTTCAGAAGTCTTGCTAAAAGAAACATGCCTCGGTTAGGTGTTACCGTAGACTCAAAATGGCCCTAGGTGAGTAGGTCACGTAGCTCTACGTTTCACGCCGCCGGGTCGCCCAGCCATGCCATGTTCGGTATGATGACAGGGAGTTCATCCGGATATGTGATGAGAAGGAGGGGAGGCGGATCTATGCCGCATGGGGAAGTTGGAATGGCTCAGGCAGAGCTCGGTCGTCAAGCACAAGGGCAATGGCGCGATGGTGGTCCTGGTCTTCTTGATGGGCAAGGTCGATGATGAGCGGTTCTCGACACTCCGTCCCTTCGGTATTGTGCGTGATGGTGACGATCGGCTGGTGTAACTTTCTCACGTTCAGTGCGGTGACCACTGCTGTTTCGTTCGTGTTCAACTTCACATGGCTGTGGACAGGATAGATACCGACGATCGAAATGAATTGCGCCAAGATGTTCTTGTTGAGACCGTACCGCTGCGCGTCGATGTACAGACGTTGAATCGCCTGTTGTGGCCCGTAGGGTGTCGCGCCGCCGAATCCGGTGATCAACTCATCGTATTTATCCGCCAACGCGAGGATGCCGGTTCGATCCAAGAGTGACTGTGGGGGAGTCGCTCCAATGACGGTGTCGATGGTGTCGGCGGGATGATGGTGTTCGATCAGGTAGGGAATCGTCGTGTCGAATCCCCCCTGTTGCTTCAAGGTGTCGACGCCGAATCGAGAATGTGCACGAAATTGCCGCCGTTCGTCCTCCGACAAAGGAGGGGACGTTGCATGCGCACGGTGGATTATCGAAGTAGGAACCTGCAAGAGTCCGATGTCATGGAGAAGAGCGGCCGTGGCGAGTTCTTGTAATTCCAGCGGATTCAAACGGAGCGCTTGTCCCAACATGAGGGCCAGTGTGCAGGTGCTCAAGGCATGCTGTGTCAAGGACGCGTCCCCCCCGCGGTGTTGACTCAGCGCCATGAATAAGGCCGAGTTGGGCAGCGTCCGTGCGACAATCGTAATTTCTTGTACGGCTTCGGCCGCTTGCTCGGGATGGACCGTTCCTGTTTGGGCGATAGCGGTATAGAGGGAATGGACGGCCCGATCGAGTTGTTTTTTTGCCAGGACGGCTTGGGCATGTTCTTCGTTGAGTTGCGCCAAAGGCTTGATCTGTTTGGGCGCAAGAATCTGGACCTGTTGGGATTGCCGGTCTGTATGTAAGTCAGTGTTGCGGGAATCCTCAGCCTGACCGATGGTGATGCTTTGATCAGGATCAATCTCAACGGTCTGAACTCCGGTTCGGACCAGCCGTTCGATCTGTGCTGTTTGTTCGATTCTGAATGAATGCCGGAGAAATGGCGACCTAATCCAAGACACGTCGAGCTTGGTTACATACATGCCGACCTGAAGCTCGTGAACGGGAATCTGTTTTGTCGCCATGAGACGGTTTCCCCAAATAATGTCGGAGGCCTGCCCCTATCAATCCGTCTCTCTTCTATCGGTACATATCTGCAGAGACTGTAGCCAGCGAATACGAACGGGCTGAGGTTGAGATTAAGGCCGAGTGGTCGTACAGACCGAATGGCGGTCTTGGTTGTTTCCGTAACCGTAACCCGAGCATTAACCTGGATGTCGCAGCCTGTGGCGGACGGCTGCGATGTCTTTCCGGCTACAACGCGGAGGATGGAGGATCGGCGAGGCCGAGAGAGACTTCCATACGGGGATTGAGCTTGTCGACAAGCTTGTAGAGATGAGTCTCGACGATGCGGTTGTCGTTAAGTCCGAGTCCTTCGCACACGGCGTCTTGGGCGATTTTGAGACCGCTGTCCACATCGCGTCGCAGGGGGGTGGTAAAGAAGAAGCGGATAGACAGGGCGAGGGGCTTGGATCGCAGCCGTTTCGTGAGGGTGTCCTTCAGGGGTGAGCGGGACAAGGCAATCCAGACTTGTTGTCCGATCTGCATTTTATACGTGCGACCGGCTGAAGATAAGACCCGGCGGCCGTTGACCGTCGCATATTGCTGATTGATGCTGGGAGGAATCGGCAAGGTCATCGATAGGCCGTCGGGTGTGACAGAGGCGATGAACGGAACGTCAATGCCTGTGTCGGTGACGGTTGTTGTCGCCGACCGTTTTCGTCCGATGTAGCGATGGATCAGATCGGAATCGGGAGAGGGGGGTGTAGGTTCACCGGATACAGGACGGTAGGACGCGGTACGAAGGGGAAGTCCGGTAGAGCGAGGACTGAGACGTCGACGGCGTGAGGGCATGAAGCAGCTACAATAAGTTCATGATCTTGGCCATATTTTGCTCAAACCGGTCTTCCGTACGAGCAAGATAACGGCGCCATTCGCTGGGGTTCCAGATTTCGATACGGTGATAGAGGCCGACGAGGATGACTTCTTGATCCTCATCCATCGGTACCATCTTTCGCAGGCGCCCGGGAATCAGAATGCGACCGGTTTTATCCATATCCGAGGTGCCCGCTTCCGAGACGACATGGTGCATGAAGAGTCGGCTTTGATCTTCGTCGAGCGAGGATTTGGTGCGTTCCAGGACCTGCTTCCATTCTTTGGCAGAGTAGAGGAGCAGAGACTGTTCGGGACCTTTGAGAAACACGACGGACTGCCCATCCGCTTCGACTTGCTCACGGATGGGGGAAGGAACAATAAACCGCCCCTTCTCATCAAGTTTACAAAGGTACTCGCCGGCAAACATTTCTTAGCACCCTCGTTTAGGTGTCGACGGTGGTTCTGGTTCGGTCACGAATCCAATGCTCCAGATCGGAGCGCACAAACCGCCATTCCTTTCCCAGTTTGAAGGCGGGAATCTTCCGACTTCGCAAATAGCGATAGAGAGTGCGCGGGGTAATTTTGAGGTATCGACAGGTTTCTTCCACTGTCAATAATTCGTTCTTCGGGGTAGTCCCCATTACGCCGCTCGCTGCTCCTATGGTGAAAAGACGGTCTCATACCCATATCCGGTAATGACCCTATTCTATGGATCAGCAACATATTGTCAAGGAATTTATATGACAATTCCTGTCACTGCATGTCAGGAGCTCTAAACTGGTGAAAGGTGAAACGTGAAAGGTAAAACGTGAAAGGTGAGGAAAAAGGAAAAGGGGACATTCACCTGTTCTGTGGATCAAGCTTGTGGAAGTGAAGTAGAGGAAGGGGCTGCACTAGATCCCTGCGTTGGGGGCCGCAGGCCTCGGCGGCGTGTAGGCCTGGAGCCGATGCTCCGCGACGTGGCGGAGTTCTACGAAGGCCATCTCGATGTGCGTCTCACGCAGCTCACGACCTGGATCGAGCCGGTGCTGCTGCTCGTGATGGGGGTGTTGGTGGGCACCGTCGTCGTGATCATGTACCTGCCGGTCTTCCACATGGCGGGCAATATCCAGTAACGGCGCGATCGCGCCGGACCTCTCCGCGTCAAACCAAATCCAATCCATACAGGACGTGTCACGGCCTCCGCGCGTGGGCTATCTCTCGTGCACGAGTGCCGCAGGCGAGCCTCTCGCGCACTCCCCCCGGATGTGTCCCCCCAGATGGGTGGACCCATTTAGGGGGATTGTCGGAATCCAAATGAAGCGGTATAACGCGCGCGTCATGAGACCAGACAACCCGGCGACGAAAGACCTCGGACGGACAATCACACGGAGCGCGCACATGCTGACGACACAGCTCTTACGGCGGAAATGGATGGGGATCGGATTGGGACTCGGTCTGGTGTGCAGTGGGCTGTTGGCCCTGGCGCTGCTGCTGCCGACGCTCGCGGGGGCACAAAGCGGGCCCGAACAGGTGCTGCTGGGGCCGAACCAGTATGTGCGGGTCGGGACCGGCGCGCCGACGGTGTACAGCGAGACCGTGACCGTGCCCGTGAGTGTGGACGCGCCCTTCGTGCTCCGGCTCGTCAACGGCGACGCCACCGGCGCCAATCGCTTGTCTTCAGCCTGGATCCTCGTCAACAACGTGCAAGTCGCCGGTCCCGCGGATTTTGGCCAACAGGTGGCCACGGTCGAGCGCACGGTGACCCTAAATCCCGGTGCCAATACCGTGACGGTGAAAGTGGCGAGCGTGCCGGGCGGGTATGTGACTCTGACCCTTTCGGGCACCACGATCTTGCCGACCCCGACCGCCGTCACCCCGAATCCCTTGAGCCTGACGGCCGGCAGCACCGGCACCCTGACCGCGACCCTGGCGCCGGTCCCCACGAGCGCGGGCACCCTCACCGTGAGCAGCGACAATGCCAGTGTGGCCACCGTGCCTGGCAGCGTGGCGTTTGAGATCGGCCAGACCGCGGTGGCCATTCCCGTGACCGCCGTGGCGGAAGGCACCGCCCGAATGACCGCCACCCTCAACGGGGGGACGGTCAGCGCCACCGTGAACGTGAGTGCGGCCCCGCCGACGATCGCGAGCCTTGAGCCACCCAGCGAAACCGTGACCCAGGGCGGCACCGGGTCGCTTACGGTCACGCTCAGTGCCGCGCAGCCGAGTGACACCAGTGTGGTCCTCACAAGCAGTGACAGCGGTGTCGCGTCGGTCTCGGGTACCGTGACCGTCCTGGCCGGCCAGACCAGCGCGCCAATCTCCGTCTCCGCCAATACCGCCGGCACGGCGACGATTACCGCGAGCCTCAACGGCACCAGTGCGAGCAGCACCATCACCGTGACCCCGAATCTGCCGACCGTCGTGTCGCTCAAGCCCGTGACCACCCAGATCGATCTGGGCGTGAGCAGTACCCTGACGGTCACCATCAGTGCGGCCCAGTCGGGCCCCACCACCCTTGATGTAACGGCGAGCCCCACGGGGATCGTGACCCTGCCCGCGACCGTGATCGTGCCGGCGGGCCAACTGACCGCCCCCCTCTCCGTTACCGGGACCGCTCTGGGCCAGACGATGATCACCGTGAGCCTCAATGGAAGCACCGCCAGTGCCGCCGTGCAGGTGACCCCGCCGCCGCCGGCCGTGGTGTCGCTGCAGCCCTCCCCCTTACCGCTTGTGGTCGGGGCCAGCGGGACCTTGACGGTGACGCTGAACGCCGCGCAATTGACCAATACCGAGGTGGACGTGACCGTGGAGCCGGTGGGGGTGGTCTCCGTACCGACGACCATGACCGTCCCGGTAGGCCAGACCTCCGGCACCTTTACCCTGACCGGCCTCGCCGTCGGCAGCGCCACCGTGACGGTGAGCCTCAACGGCAGTACGCAGCAAGCCCTGGTTCAAGTGCAACCGCCGCCGCCGGTGGTGGTCTCGCTGTTGCCGAATCCGCTCCCCTTGCAACAGGGCGCGACCGGCTCGCTCACGCTGACGCTCAATGCCGCGCAAGTCAGCGACACCATCATTCCCCTGACTAATAGTGATCCCGCCATCATCCAGGTTGCCGGCACGGTGACCGTCCCGGCCACTCAGCTCACCGCGACGATTCCGGTCACGGCCTTGCTGGCGGGTAGCGCCACCGTGACCGCGGCGATCAATGGGAGCACCCAGAGTGCGGTCGTGCAGGTCACCCCCCCGCCCCCGGTCGTGGCAACGGTGACGACGATTTCGCCGGATCCGCCCGGGAGCCTGCTCACGCGGCCCAAGGGCACGCCGGGTGTCTTACGCGTGACGCTCGATCGTGCGCCGACGGATGTCACGGTCGTCGCGTTGACCAGCAGCACGCCCACCGTCGCACAGGTGCCGCCGACCGTGACGGTTGCGGCGGGCGCCCTGACCGCAGACTTTCCTGTCACGACTGTGGGGGAGGGAACCGCGACCATCACGGCGAGCCTCAACGGCGGTAGTGCGTCCGCCACCGTGACGGTGACCCCGGCCGAGGTCGTCCTGCTCACGCTCTCGCCCCAGCCGCTCACGCTCTTTGTGGGTGAGACGCAACCGATGACGGCGACGGCCACCCTGACGGACGGCACCACACAGGATCTCACGACGGACAGCCGGCTCGTCTGGCTGTCCACCCAGGAGCCGGTGGCCACGATCGCCGGCGACGGCGTCGTGACGGCGCTCACGATCGGCACGAGCACGATTCGTGCGACCTTCACGCCCACGGGCGGGGGCACGGTGATCACGGAGGAGACGACGCTCACGGTCCTCACGCCGCCGGCCTTGACCCTGACCCCGACGACTGCGACGCTGAGCGTGGG
>Ga0224501_10004920_pt1 | contig 10542 bp, 6 predicted proteins | sample SF_Oct11_sed_USG_4_FD_169105 | JGI IMG/M metagenome (GOLD analysis project Ga0224501, IMG submission 169105) | Sediment microbial communities from San Francisco Bay, California, United States - SF_Oct11_sed_USGS_8_1 | ecosystem: Environmental > Aquatic > Marine > Sediment | place: USA...
CGCATGCTAATCAATCGTGGAAAAAGAGCGCCAAATTGACCAAACTGTGTCTTTGTTAAAATAGCTAGGAGCGCTGGAGGACCCAACCCAATAGGAGATTGTAACACATTGGTGGAAAATAGTAACTTTTTTTTCTCTCCAAAAGGCCAGCCTATACAGGATATTATGACCAACCAGCAAAACCATGTGTGGCTTCCCAATAAACTGTAGTTATGACCTCCGAAACACTACTAGCATAATCTGTCTGCTGCACAATTCAACCTCCACCCCTGTAAATCTGCAATCCTAACCAGGTCACCCATTTCTGCATAGTCTGCAATACAACTACAAATTTACTAAAATCAAAGCTCGCTTGGATTTCAAATTGCTGGCGGGAGGTGCTTAGTTGAGCAGGTATTGATTACATAACTCAACCCACTGAATAAGGTTAGCGTGAGTATTGCATTCAAACATGGGTCAAATGCTGCAACAAGTAGTTGTCATGGCTGAGAGGACCGTTGACAAGATACCATCAGTCACTGGGCACTGACAGCCACAGCTTCCTATGATAGGCAGGAATTTCCTAACTAATGCCCTAACTATGGCTTGGGTAGTATCATGACTAGGCAATGACTGCGGGGTTGTTTTCATACCAGGGAGATAGCGTCGCTATTATCAGTCAAACAGCGGTCAAGTTGAATAGGTCATGTAAAAACCGGTCTGGTTCACTTTTTAGAGTTTAGTTTATAATAAATAATGGAACAAATAAGAAATCTCAGATTTTGCATTATCACTGGAGACATGTACAAGCTCATATACACCTGACACGTCTTTCGTTCAAAAAATAACAAAAATTAAAATAAATTATACATATATCATTGAACAACGATCAATGAAAGGTGCGCGCGTTTGTGAGACATAAAACCTATTCTAAATGATGGTAAACCTCTTGGGAATATCCGCCGTGCGGAGAAATTTACGACAATCTAATGTTTTTTATACATTTTTTAAATAAATAAATAAGCCAATATGGGAAGCTAGCCAATACAGGATCATAAAATCTTAGTAGGTGTAAAAGCTGCGTGGTCACAATTATGCCCCTGACAGGGCTTGTAGCTCCGGATTGTGATAAGCTGTGTCTTGTATAGAACTGGTGATTGGTTCTGAGCTGTACTCACTCGTGATAATGCTAATCATGATGCGGGGCGTCCATGCATTAGGCGTGGTCCATCCTATATCAGGCTTACTCAGAGATCATATATACTATGCGTACTATAGCGTATGAGTAAGACTAAGTTTCTTAGTGGTCACCACCATGCCGCCATCACTACCGACTGAGCTCTGATCATCGCTGTCGCTGTTCAGAATATCAATCTCATCTAAAAATGGAGGAAATAAAGCTCATAATCTCTGCAGACCAAACCAGCATGTGGTCAGTATTAGGTTAATGTAGTAATGAGTCTGACCAATCCTGCCGCAAACAATGATTAGCACACTTCCACTCAAGGATTACTCATGAACTAGTAACAACTAGTACTAACGCGCTGGGAGCCCGTTATAACTAGTGATACAGGTCATTGTAATATTGATTTTAGCCTCCATATTGTTGGGACGCTTGAACTGTCAACAGCACATGTGCTTGAATGGGCAATTGTATACAGGTATTCAGGGTGGCTCCGCTAATTACTTTTCTCCAGCATGGCGGCTGATGACCACTGCGGAGGGCATGACAATAGTGCCTGAAAACTGGCTACATGACAGCCAAATACCGGTACCTAAACATTGACTTCTGATCTAGAACTTTCTTAATAACTAGTACCAGTACATCTTTTGATGTTATTGGATAAACAGCAATGTCTGACCTACTTCCTGTTGCTAGAGTACAGTTCGAATTATCTGGTTACCCGCCGAGCTTTGAGTTTGTCCGTGCACACACAATCACACCCAGAGTAGTGACCTTTCAGTGCTATGGCTCTTAAACCACCATCTACACACACTAGGCTAATTGAGTTTACAGGCCAGCTGGTCATATGATAATTACCGTGCTCATCATTAGAGATGGATGCGGTGGATGCAGTGGATATGGTTGAGCTGCTGCATTCGCTGATAGTTCGTTCGCTGCGACTGTTACGATACGCCTGCGTATTCCGTAACATCTCCATGCGTTTCTTCAGCTGTCGCTGCTCACGCTGCAGGTGACTCATCTGCAGCTGCTGCTTCCTCTCTTTTTCTTCAAGGGCCTGCAAAATGGTAAATTGTGTGTTCCTCTGCAGACACCAAACGTATCCCAATGCATCACAAGCGTGCCCCAATGCCTTCCGTTGGAGCAAGAGTCCATTAACTTCCCAACACTCCTGTTATTAGTCTATCTACCTTGATAAATGCTTTGGCTTTCGTCAGCAAGCCCAATGTAGTGTGTCGAGAGGTGTCGGAACCCACAGGGACCATGTCTTTTAACCTCTCCAAGCAGTGTCGAAGATGGGCCCTCCTGTAAATATGACAAAGTGACAGGTGGTCATCTCTTTGTAGTGATTGGACAATTAAGCTCTCAAATAAAGTAGGCTACAATGGGTTTTGTTTAGCCAGAGATTCTGAAGCCGGTAACAATACAACAAGCATGGGCCATCTGCCATGTGACAAAACCTAGGTTAATCAATATTACTGATAATTTCTGTGGTTTGGAATAACTGAGGTAACTAGTACAAATGTGCAGGTAGCCTGTATCAACAAAAAGCCACTGATTGTGATTCCCTAAAATATGCAAACTGGATAGAGCTGCATAAGACACTCACCTATTCTTCTCCAGTTCATTGTGAGTTGACCTACAGAAAAGCAAAAAAGGAAATTTGAAACCGGCACTGCTCGCCATCATTTTGTTAGTGGCAATCAATACCTATCAGGTCGGCATCTGACAATGCAGTTTTACTGAATAACAAAATAAAACCACTGCCGACAGGCTTATCCGCTAACGTCAAATGAGAAGAATGCAGAACTGCATTTAGTTGCACTGATTTTTTAGATGTTTGCCGCATTGGGTTCTGCTTTACAAGCGAGTACATAGATCTAATAGCTACAAGAGATACATACCGGTTTCCCTGAGATTTCTTGGAGTTGGACGTTTTGGCTTTGTTGATGGTTGATTTATTTGGATAGTAATCATCGGGCATGGGCAGTGTAGAGGCGTATCCATGCTCTGCTTCTATAAAAGACCAAGCTACAGTGTATTCAATCCCAGTCAACCAAACCGATGCAGTAGGGTCACTTAAATAATATCTCATCAGCTCAAAGTTGGGTTGACCAGGATGATTACAAAACCATTGAACTGTAAAATTTCTGACTCCAGTCATCAGGAATGATCCATCAACCTAATGTACCTGGTTTCAAGCGAGAAAATGAGTGCTCAATCAGAAACCAATCTGGATTAGATCAAACTCAAAGAGAGGGCGTGACTAGTTAATAGACGATTGACGAGTCTCTGTAATTCTCGAATTGGTTTTAGTTTTACGACATCTATTGCGAATGAACAAACTACAAAGCTTTGTAGTTTGTTCACATACCAGGTAGCACGTATGCTGTATGCAACTAGCCTACTGTAATAAGTGCATGGAGCGATGAACACACCGCCACTTGGTGAGAGAGTCATAAACCGCCCAACTGGTCATTTGATTTTGACTGAGTAGTGAGTTGACTCAACAACAGCGAACAGCCTAGTTAAGAGTAAGACAGTTTAGTAGTTAGTTAGTACCAACTTTCCAGGATGGTGTAACTTGTAAGGCCAAGTGGGTAATATTTACCTCTTTCTCTTCGTTCTAGATACTCTGCTGCTTGAAGTAGCTGTGCAATACTCATATTCGTATCGGGTTAAAATAAATACGTTATAAAAATACGGATAAATACAAGAGGCGAAAGAATGACCTCGATTCGTCCAGTGGTTAGTCAGATATGCTGCGCGAACGGACACGTTGAGGAAGTGGGACGGGTCTAGAAATGCAAACAAACATATGATTGGCCGCTTGCAGAATCCGTCGTAGCTCTATTGGTTGGTGCACAAAACTCCTATGCGTCATTTCCTGTGACATCCAATCAGCTGCACTGTTGTGTTGCGATGAACTGCACGTGACATTGATCAGCTGATCCTGATAGATGGCAAAAATTTGGCACGACCAGAGGAATGACTGGTTTCTGTTCTGCTTTTCGACGATCAGTGACCGGTCATGTGGCTGATCCGGGTCACAAATACCCAGTTTCGATTCTTTACTAGGGCCCTGAACTTCCCGGAGCATGGAGTGTATTCACAGCGGGGATTCCATTAGTTTCTAGATATCCTAGTATAGCACAGTTACAATTTGAGACTGGTTTGCATTCTGCTCATCAGTTCTCAGAGTCAGAGGGATGGCTTCGTGGCACCTCGTGTGCTTAATTTAACCCCCAGACAATATTTCAACATTCATCACTTGCTTTTTATGTTCACATTTTCTAGGCTAGTTACTAAAATCTACTGACTACACCATCCTGTCAGTTGAATGTTAGTATGATTTATTTCCATAGACTTCAGCTGTTACGTGCCTGAGTGAGTGAGTGAGTGAGTGGGCAAGCCTGCGTCCTTAAAAGGCACTTTCAAAATTTCCTTACGCTATGTGTTTGCAGTGGCCAATGATGCGTGTGTTCTCAGCGGCACTCAGGGGAGTGGTATATGGTGTCCTCAGTCCTCATCTGGAAGCAGTCTGTTGTAGGCGACATCTCAGCTCCTTTCCTAATGCGCAAAGATTATCGACAGGGGGTATGTCTCTCCCATTCACCGATAACCTCTTTACCCTCTCTTGCAACTCCTAAAGATAAAACTTCATCACTTTTATTTGGATCATGAATCGTCTGTCTTGACTGTGCCCTCTGCTCATGTCAGACTTCATTTTGTGTGGGTATGTGTGAGTCATTTCATTACTTGAAGACCAAAGACTCAACTGGGACATTCATAACAATAATGATTTAGTTTAGATGGGTCTACCTGGCCTAGTTCAGCCTCGTAAACTGTATCAACCATATCTCTGATGGTGTGATCCACCTCAGTAACTCTTCTCCCATCACTGTTACACCGGCTTTTTCGGCATTGTTTTCTGTATATTTTGAGTAATGTTTTTCGGGTCAGTGTCTTGTGTGGAGTGAATCTTCTTCTTTGTGTGCCAATGCAGGTACTATGAGGACTGATCACTATTGTTTTTGTTTGTGGCAAACTTATCCTCACTTGCTGTGAAACAAAGCAGTTCAGCTCAGCACTACACCATTCAGCTAGTTCACTATACATAATTATTTCGATTTTGTTTTGATTTTGGGATACTTTGATCTTTGCACTTGCCACTCCCTATCCAACAGAGCTGTGGGCAGAATACGAAATAGGGTATCTAAACGTAAACCATTGAAGTATCATCCTAACTCTGTGAAGTAAGCAGACTAGGGTATTGATCAGACAACTCCACGATACTATATATCATCAAGAGTAAGCAACTGTATCTAGTTTGCAATCCAGCAGTTCTTTCTCTATCCTAAGCCGATTTATATGATCAATTGCATGCTGTTATACCAGCGACAGTACCTATATCAAACGAATATCAATAGTCATGAAAGATGGCGAAGAAAACAATATCAGGCTTACAACCTTTTTTTGAAACTTAACTAGGAAGTATCCTTTCCATTAGTCATGATTCACAATGGAAAGTCCAGATCATTCTAATATGGCATGAATCGCATGAATCAATGCATTATCTAACGTGTAAAATTTTTCCTGCTTCATTTGTAGTTCATTTAAGCAGGGGCTAAAAGATAAGTGATTCATTGGGTTTTTTCCCATCGTATACCTAGGTAAGAATTCATTCAGCCTCTACAACCCCACCCCTAATTCGTCTATGAGATAACAATCCTTTGATTTGCCCTTATAATTTGTATTTTAACTCTACCCATCAAGTTGAGAATCTCTTGTAATTGAGGTTCCATTCTCTATGGCCGCAGTTCTTTACCGGTTTTAATTTAGGAAGATCACAAGGTAGTATAGCGTTATCTCGCCATTTCTGCCGGCCTGACAAGCGTTCTACTTCTGTCAGTCGTCTCTTTCTGAAAGCCACTCGGCATGGTAGTCTCTTCTCGGATTCCAACTACAAAGCTGTCGCGTATGTACTGACAAATTTCAATGAAACTGCGTTTGTGTAACGGACGTACAGTTTTGGAGTCCACCCTTTCATTATCTCAAAACCTTTGTCATTCACGCCAACATCATCGTAAACCTATTGTTTCACAATGTCACAGTAGTCAGCACAACTGAAATAGCCTCAGGAATGGATTTCCCACAGACAGAGGTTATTTTTGTAAGATATAAATAATCTTTCTAACAATGGTGATTATGCACAAAGATTATACCAAGATAGCACATGAGGCCTATTTTCCGAATGATACTGCCAGACACCGGTGGGTCTGTTGGACGACCTGTTGGGTCTTTGTAGGGGCTCTAGTTACAAGGGCCTACGATCCTCCATTACCTTAAGCGACTAATTTTAAGCTAGATCGCACAGAATTCCAACGTCTTGGTGCCGTCTGCAGCGAAACCGAAGTATGATGCCTATAGATATAAAGGCGGGCTCATTTTCGCATGCAAAGATCTTGCAAATAATCACGTATGAAATTCGAAACAAACCGTTGTTGGGCTGCAATCTCAAAGTGAGGGTTCTAGAGAAGCTAAACTCTGAGCCCCTACAAGACCCACGCATGCGCGGTAATCACCGAAGAGCGACACGGTAGATACACCGAAACAATTCACTGGGCTAGTTCATACTCTTATACCAACTATAGGTCGTGTCCTGTCCTTGATACACGTATATCCCTTGCTTTGCCTATGGGATTCCCACCTCAATGATTGGGGAAGGCAACTCCTAGTCAGACATCATTTCTTTTCCCTGTTGAAACGACAAATGTTAGAAATTTTTAACATTTGTTGTTGATTTTAACAATTGTCGCTGACAGCCCAACAGCAAATGTGAAAACGTTTTAACAGTTGTCGGCGATTTTAAAGGGGTTATGTCATGGCCAAAAGTGTCTTCACTTGTTTTCATATCCTGAAGCCTACCATGAATAAATGGGCCCAATACCTAGCTCAAATGGAAGCTTAGATATAGCCCTATCCAATGCGCATACTTAGAGCCCTCGGCGACGCGATTTTCCAACTGTCAACCCAACAGAATTGGCCTCGAGATGGGCAATTAACATAGTGCTGTTGGTGTTTGAATCGATTTCGCGGCTTACGCGCTGATGTTTGGAAAACCCTCTTGCAGGTGTAGTTACACAAGTCTGAATAGAGAAAATATTTAGCAAAAATATAGGAATAGGGTTTCAGAGTGCAGTTTTTCACCTCTGTCAGCCGGCGTTAGTGCCATTACTGCACAATGATAGAGGCCCGAACGTAACGGCCTCTACTAGGGCTAGGGAAAACCGGGAAAGCACTTCTTATACCTTCAGTTTTCTCCAATATTACATTCAATCTTGAGTTCTACTCGATGATATGAGGAAGTAAAGATCATTCATAAGGCTACTAAGTTGTAATAATTGAGATCCGGTTTTTTTCTTTTTGAGCTATTCGGACCATAGTTATTTGAGTGACCGATCTTCGTTTTGTGGAAAAAGACCACTCGCTATCGCAGCAATGAATGCGGAGTTGCCTCCCTCTAAGAATGGGGAACACAACTTCGAAAGTGCGTGTACCCCTCTTAACATTTCTCGATGGGCTGTTGATGACAAATGTCAAAAAGTTTTAACATTTGTCGGCGTCTTAGCATTTCTCGTTTCAACATTCCCCAACAGCCCTACAGCCCAACAGCCCAACAGTCCAACAAGGTATAATAAGAACTAATTTAAATGTCACCATGTACTCAAGCGCATGTCCAGCAGAAGTGAGACTGGCTGAGTTCGGTTGTTTTCTTGGTCAGGTAATTTCTGTAGCCTACCAGAAATGGCGCAATCTGTATTCTCTTCTCTGTATATCAACCTTCTTGGTAGCACAATAAATTACGTCCGGCAATAATTTATGCTTAACATGCGCGGAATAATGTTGCACCGCTCAGAGTAACTTCATGTCAGTAATAGAATATAATAGTATAATTGATTCTTTCGCTGAAATGCATAAGCACTTGTAACTCCCAGAAACCGCAGTTGCATTCTCTCTTGATTTCCATATCCTGTGTACCGACCATCAGTCTACTTCAGTCAATTTCTATTAGTGAACCAGGCTTATGGCGGAAGCAATAGTTTGTATTCAGTGTCTGGAGTTGCTCTACCTTAGATACCCCTAAAGTGTGTTGTAAAAATAAATTCCGAGCTCAAGTGACTGAATACTGCTGTACCTGGATATATTTATAGTATGCTTATACGATTTACTACCATAATTCATTCACATACTTTGTACCATGGTTTAGCCATAAAAGCAAAAGTTCTCAGTTTGAGCTAAACTAATCTACAGAGCCACTGGCATAGAGTTATCCTCCCCTAGCTCTATGGTCGCCTGTGCCTATGAGTTATGATGGGACAACTCTAAAGTGAATGCCACTCCACCCAAAGAATATAACTCATCTCTGTGAAACATGCCCAGTAGCATTTAAGGCTAATAGCGATTGATTCACATTAGGAATCATGAGTGTTGAATCGAAGGAATGAAATAATTCGCTGTCTGTCCTTGCATACAGTGCTACATAAAGAAAATGCAGTGACATGTAACAGTACATGCATGGAAGTCATTTATATCTTACGGCTTTACGCTAGTCAGATGACCCGACTGCTTCCATGCCATCTGTGAGAGCGTAAATCAGACTGGATTTGATAAGGCTTATAAAACCCATACCCGCATATACATGGCTATAACATACGCACAACTGGAGCTTTACATACTACAAGCCGCTATATAGTCTATAGACTATACGTCCAACTTACAGTTACACACAACACACATGCTGTTTTTCTTAACACAATTTTCGTACATTCTCCACACCCAATCTGCACGCGGTATACGCATAACACAACGTACGGATATCACTAACTGAAGTACACCACACATACCGCTACCTGCACTTCTGCTGGGCTCTTCTGATAAGAAAATAACTGACCCATAATAGCTGGATCAGTTTTTTACTCAGTGTGTTGGAACATAAGTAGTCGAGGCCATATGTTTTAATGATGTCATCAGGTTCTGCCTTGACAACACACACACGGCTCTTCTCCGAAGTTACTAGATACATATAACATCAGTTAAAAGTAACAGTTTCAGTGATTATAAAGCTTTCAGCTGTCTTGTCGTCTTATTCATCATGATTGTGTCAACTTGACATCCCTTACCAATGATTGGCCATACCTGTAAAGCATTCCATATAATTCATCAAGTGTAATATAACATAGCTTTATGTCACTGTTCAAATGCAGGAATATAGATTGACCTGTGATCAATTTGTTTGCTAAACTGACTACAAAACCACTGCAATCAATACTGTCTATTGTCAATGTGTTATCTGGCATAATTGATGAGAAACTGTCATACTTTTGCTGACTTCTTGCTGCCAAAATGCAAACAATGGGAAGGTATGATGACGGTGAACCTTTCATTTCCGCTGTCAAACCCTTCTTTGAGGTAGCCAGATAAGATGCCTGGGGGGCTTATTCTGAAAGCAGCCACACTTATGGCTGCGCATGGCACGGTGTCCTGTTTAATAAGACCCTGATGGCTGTACTTAGTCACCCTAGTGACAGAGATGTAAACCCACATGACGCATCTAAGAATCCCGGGCTGTCACCATCGTGCCATTGGGAACACCCCCCCCCCAGTCTCAGTTCGTGTAAACATCTGCTTCTAAATCCCTCTGCTCTGAATTCCTGCTACAGACTGTTTGACTTTGATGCTGCCTACAGTTGATCAGTGGGTGCATGAAGGCATGAAAACAAACTTCAGCTGCCAAGCCATTTTGTTACTGAATACCTGTCAATCAATGATCAATGTTAGAGCACTCGATCTGAACTGCCTTGATACTTGGTCTACTTCAGCCTTTTCAAATAACTATTGAGAAGTGAAACCAATCTCACTCCACGAACAAATCGGCAGCGTCACCTTTTTGGTGCAATTGGAGGTCAGCGCTAGCGATACTCGGAAGCAAAGATAGAGGAAAATCTCAATCTTCTCTGAAGCCGCAGCCACGCCCTGCAGCTCGTGCCATGTCACAACACAAACAAAACAAACCATTCTCTAAAGTTGTTGCTCAGTCTAGGTCCAAATGATATCTTATTAAAATAGATGCAGTGCTTATTTCAAGAGGCTTTGGTATCATAATGTTGTTGCCTAATTGGTTTGCTTTTATATGATTAGAAATAATTCAAGTCCAGTAGAAGGGGAGCGATGGCTAGTCAGGTGGGGATAATGAGTGACTAGAAACATTAATGATTGGGGATGGATTCCTGCACCTAGCCTGATGATTACAAGGCAGAGTCACCTGCTTAAGTCACTAACCTTCTATTATTTTTGACTCATTCTGCTATATGTCTATG
>Ga0224501_10004921_pt1 | contig 10541 bp, 7 predicted proteins | sample SF_Oct11_sed_USG_4_FD_169105 | JGI IMG/M metagenome (GOLD analysis project Ga0224501, IMG submission 169105) | Sediment microbial communities from San Francisco Bay, California, United States - SF_Oct11_sed_USGS_8_1 | ecosystem: Environmental > Aquatic > Marine > Sediment | place: USA...
CGCTAATTACCGGTGGACAAATCTCTGAAACCAGGGTTACTGGACGTATGTAGGCATGTAGAGTTATTTAACAGATCTGAATCCCTTGAAATGAAACTTAGATTTCAGTTTTAACTAAAAAAAAAAATCAAAAACGCTAAGCACAATTTAGTTTACTATTGTATTACTTTACCACAAGCAGTCTGTTGAATTTGAGATCTAAACGCAGTTTTAATGCGTTATATAACTAAGATCATGTAAACGTGGAAAAGTATTCACTCATCTAATGCGAATACAGCTTGCCAATAGGCAAGTGAATAAGTTGGAAACTCAACCGTGACTTACCGACATTTTAATACATGGCTGAGTCCAGCAGCCGGTGTTGACCCTGACAGTATTGCGGAGGCTTGTGGCAGTGTTATCTCGATGGAACAGAGCTGTTCTACTTTAGGTGGTTGGGAGAAGAATACACGTTGATGCAGTCGAGCCATTTGAGTTGATATCTCCAATTGGTGAAAATCTGAGTTTAGTCACCCTTGTAGATATTTGAAGCTAATGAGTAGCCGACTAGATCACTTAGTCATATACATGAACTAGGGTCTAGGAGAATCATACAATACGTACACTACTGCATTAACAGTGTACTAACACTGGCTTACTTAGGTAGACCTATGCATTTGATTTTGAGTCATTATCAGTATCACTATCACTCGTGTTTCGGTCAGTCAGTCTCACTGAGTCAGTGAGTAGCACACCCAACCACTTATTTGATTCAGCCAATGTCACTGTCAGTAACTGGGAAATATGGATATCAGTGACACTGACTGATCTGACTGCCCTGTCCCGACTGACCTGACCCGACTGGCCCAACTGACTGACCCGACTGACTGACCCGACTGATTGACCCGACTGATTGACCCGACTGATTGACCCGACTGATTGACCCGGCTGATTGACCAGACTGATTGACCCGACTGACTGACCCGGCTGACTTGACTGACCCCAATGACCTGATTCAGTGATTGACCCAACTGAGTGACCAGACTGATTGACTCTGACTAACCAGACTGACTGACCCGACTGACCCAACCCGGCAACTGTTTGTCCCGTCTGATTAACCCGACTGACCTGACACTGACAGTGACAGTCACACTGACAGTGACAGTCACACTGACAGTGACAGTGATTGACTAGGGATAATCGTGACAGAGACTGGGCGTGTTACTGACTGAGCCATTCAATGACTCATTCAGCGCTGAACTCACACTCACAGTCACAGTCACTCAGTAGTGATTGACTGTGACTCAGTGACTGACTCGACTGTGACTGTGAGAGTGGGTGTTGCTGTAACTCACTTTACTCAGTTCACTCTGGCTACTCACTCCTAATTCAACCCAGCCAGTGAATGAGTGACTGTGACTGTGACTGTGACTGTGACTGTGACTGTGACTGTGACTGTGACTGTGAGTGTGATTGTGACTGTGACGAGTATGAGTATGAGTGAGTCATGAGTTATACTTATTGGATTGAGTGTGACTCCGACTGACTGACTCAGTGACTGACTTACTGACTCACTCACTCTGACTGACACTGACAGTGACTGAGTGACTGAGTGACAGTAACTCACAGTCACTCACTGATTCAGTCACGACTCACTGACTGAGTGACTCACTTCACTGACCGTGACTGTGAGTGTGACACTGACTGAGTCTGACTCTGAATCTGACACTGTGACACTGACTGACTGTGAGTGTGACAGTGGCGATGTACACCTGCAGTTGTAGTTGTACTTGTAAGTTGTACTTGTTGTACAGTACAGTCAGTGACTGAGTGAGTATTGTTTGTTGTAAATGTAACTAAAGCTAAAACTGTTGATTCAAAAGATTACTGTTTCCTAATGAGCTAGTGAATATCCTTTGATTAATATTACCGATGAGACTTGTGGGTTGATCAAACGCCTGCAACTTTTCAACTTCTGCTTACACTTAGTCTTACAGTTAGTGTTACATTACTTTACTGATTACTACCATTCCGTGACTTCTGCAAGTTTTCTTCTTATTTAAAGGAGGTAGATTCCGACACCGTCTTTCAAAGACAATGCATCCTTGCTCGCCAAGTCGCTTTCTCATCATTATACTACCTTGGGCATTATGTGGCAGGTTTAAAGATACTCGAAATCCCTTCTAGAATTCCTCCACGAAAACCATAGAATAGATGATGGAATAAGTCGAACAAGTTATTTTCCAGAACTGTTTCCATCATAGAATAAGTAACGCCTAAAATAATAGCTGAGAGGTACTATCAATGACAATATCACATGTCATTGACAGACGACAGTATTAAAACTTTTTAGTCTAAACTATTATTTTACTTTTACTTTTAGGCGTTTATTTTAGTTTTACTTTTTACAGTTGATATGATCAGAAATTGTCAATCCAATCTATAGCTCGTTCAATTAATTGGTATGTAACAATTTATTGATTGGGATCACCTGGTGCAAATAGGTTCTACCTTCTAGTAACCAATGGTAGAGTGCCTGGAGCGAATGCGACGAACGACTGAATATACATATATTCCTATACCGACTGAGATATACAACAGCGAGATCACACCGCTAATGCAACCATGAGTAGCATTCTCCAACCGCAAGTCTCAGAGACATCCTATGCGTTGTAGGAATCGCGACAGCTATGTAGGCACAACAGAAGTTCAGGGAGTCACACAAACTCTAAACACAAAACGTGTAACGCCTATACCGATACACAGTGTACAGTTTGTGGACCTGTTGAAGCAGGTGCTGTAAGTTATCCTTTCACTCATACCTCCCGATCAGTGGTATGATCCAACACAAACCATTCTCTCACTTCTGCTCCTTCCTGGTACACCACCCGTCCTCTGAGTGTTTGGGAGGTTGCCAGAGGTAAAGTTTAAAACTATTTATCATAGAGCAGATAGCTGGTATAACCCCCTTCCCGCCGCATGTTTACAAATGTTATAGCTGGATAGTTTCACCTAGGTAGTGAAGGTGAAAGTCATATTTTCGCTTACAACACAGCCCAGTACGGTATGTAATTAATATTGTTACAAATTGTAATCATTTATTATATAAATGCTGCAGAATTCAGTACAGCAGACAGTACTCCTAGAGGTTTTTCGCACACAAATGATTGGTTGACAATCGATGGACAATGACTTCCAGCAAATTTTTATTTATCAGCGAATCAGTTTTTCAAGGAGCTTCATTCGTGCAAAAAACTGTGAGTCCCCTCTCCCCAGCTATAATTAGTATTAAAACACATACCAAACCTCTAGTCTACCACCACCATTCGAGTAGGAAGAAAATAATGCTTGTTTGAAAATGGCATCGCATTTTTTGCTATGGATACATGAATAGTACTTACACAAATCCCTACTACCATTTTGAAACTCCTACGCTATTTAATACGCTATTTGATACACACTAGCGACTTCATCTTTTATGCTTATGCGAATATCAAAATAACCAAGTGTTTACATGTTACAGTTCATCTTTTTCTACGATGAAATCATCGAGGTTTGTGAAGTTTGCAATCTGAGTCTCACTCATGCCCACTCCTTTGAGCTCTTTGACAAACGTGCGTACGTTGTCACCCAGCTGATCGTTGTTAGGGTCGTTTGTGTTGCCTCCCTGAAGTTTGTTCACGGCATATTGAATCTCAGCATACTTGCTGGTGGATACTCCTTGCTGTAATATGAAACTTACCGAGTGAAAAACTGGGTGTGAATGATCATGGACTGAAAGTACCGCAATGATATAGCGTCCTCTTATCTCATGCCTTTTTAAATGTAAACCTTTGTGCATGCAAAGCCTATATGGTTTTGAATAGTTACTGGCGATTTTAGGATGGTTCTGTATCAAGGAACAATGGAGCAGAACAGTGACATATATGTCAGAGCAGAGCATACTGAGCAGAAACAGTTGCGAACTCCCCATCAGAAGTTTGCTCATTCGATTACATTCCCCAGCCAAACTAGCTGGAGGGTAGCTCTATTAACTAACTGTCAGAGCACTATTCGCTTTGCGGTTTGCCTGCTGACTCATTAGTACAGTACCCATTGCCTAATTTCTGCCTAGTACTGACCTTGTACATGCCCGTACGAACAGTTTGTGAAACTGCCTCGGCGAATCTCATAACCGGCATGGGGAATCCAATTCTCTTACAGTAATCAGCGAATCTTAGTCCATGAGTACCGAACATCATGCAGGAAATATTATACGCATGTACCTGCACGCTTGAGTCACCCAACGTTTTAACGGGACTATCATCACCTGTGAAAAGTGTAACCATAGACCTGTAATTTCAATATGCAATTTCTACGCTGGGATAGCGGGAATAACGATTGACACCGGGTGTTTCATACCACTTCTTTTTTCTTTATACCGAATCACACCTATTTATTTGATCCATAGACTTATAGGGCCCACGATGGACAATAAAATAAAACAAAGGCGTACTTCACTGAATAAAATAAAATAACTACTTACAAACATAAAGAAGTCGGTTGGTAATTTGGTGACATTGTCCATCCCAGTTTTCATACTCTCCAGGGGAGATACCACAGTTTTCCGCAGGGATACTGTTGTTGTATCCATAGACGTGTTTGAGCTGATTGTCCGGACCCAGTGGTCTGCCAGTTGTGAACAAGATTAGGTTACTGAGGCTGCACCTAGAGGTGACGATTCCTACACTGGATCCCGCGTGCTGCTGCCCATCACCCTCATATCCACCAGCGCAACCGAAATTAATATCTCCTGCAGAAAGATGTACAGATGTTAATGTTATATAGGAAGGTGTCAGATATTTCACCATGCTGGACCTTTTCCAGGGAAGTTTCAGCAGTCATGTATGTATAGGGATGATATTTAATATAGTTACCTGAGGGGACTCCGGTTGCCTTAGCGAAGGAATGATCCATAGCGATCACTCGTCTGGTTATAACGCCTCTTGGTCCCTTCCAGGATGGATAAATCCCCGTGGAGAGAACCACCTTTTTCGGCTCCGGGGTCACCGCAGGAATATTGAAGCTCATAGCTCCTCCCACCCGTCGCCCATTTAGTTGGATGGAATGTTTGACGCTACGAACGGGGTCGTAGATCAGTATATAATCGACATCCCATTCATCGCCTCCAAACAAATTAGAATACACACCGTTGAAGGAAGCTAACATTATCTGTATCTCTTTAATCTGTCCGATGTCACCAGATATGAAAGAAAACACGTCTTCCTGTCCTCTCTCTAGTGGATCGCTGTTTGTCTCAGATTTACTGAACGAGCCAGAGATGTAACTGTATGCGCCGGTGAGGATAAATGCAAATTTATCATCAGTACCGGAGAAGTAACTGTTTGAAGTTTTCACTGTGATTTTGTACTTGTAGGTGTCTGGGGGTCCAGCAGCGGCCATTAAAGCTCTAGGCTTAGAGGCCCGAATGGCACTGGGCCGTGTTGGATCTTCTCCAGCTTCATCTTCCTGAGTGCTCCACTGTTGGCTAGTTTTACTTGCCACACTCTGATTGAGTACCACCGTCCCTCCCGGCTTACTGGCGGTGATATCCAGAGCTCTGTTTGTTGAATTATTAATGACCTGTCCGTCCACCAATCGCCATTTCTGTAGATTGTTATTCGCCTGCATCTGACCCACAATAGCTTGAGATGGGTTTGTTGGATGTGACTGGAGAACGCGGCCATCGGAATCATTGATGATATATCCCGCAGTAAAATACCAATGTTGACTGCTCATCATGGATCGGTCTTTGTTTTGTACTGTCGGACTGGCACCATTTCCATTGTTCTGAACTACCAGATCCGCTCCATCATTATGCAGAATAATGGATGTTATGTACGACACCCATAGCTGCTTTGAATCATTTTCGTTCTTAGTTACTACAACCACTCGATCGGCCGAGTCCACGGCGAGGACTTGGGTCTCATCCGCGAGCAAACAGTAGTAGCCATCAGGGGTACGCTTCCATCTCTGGCTGACACGCTCGCTGGGAGTCTGTAAGGACAGAGCATTGTTGACGTAAGCCAAAGCCAGCTGCGATGACATTTGCCGAATATGATTGTCATCGGTGAAGCAGAAGTGCTGGCCAGTTCCGGAGACTTTCTGCTGCATTATAATCTGTGATCCAACTGTGGTACCAGTTGCAGTCATTACCATACCATTGGAGATGCTTTGAATGAAACGGCATGGTGACAGCTTGTCGGTAACTTCTCCTCGGAAATCCACTCGCCCGTCACTGCCACTTTGTGTCCACCCCTGGAATACGTGTCGGGGCACTGCGGTAGGCCAGTAGTACCCAGCAGCTCCACTCAGCTGAAAAGTGATAGAAGCGCTGCTGGAGTTGCCCGAAGCTGTTGACCATGAGATTCCATTGCCCTTGAATTCAGCGTCCAAAATTACTTTCCCATTGAAAACTACGACCTCGTCAGCGGTCAGCACGAGTGTCCCGGCAGCATTCCATACACCGGATATACCTCCAAATTTCATAGCGCATTGATATTCTCCAGTGAAAAGAAGAGCAAGACTGCTCGTGGCAGGAGTACGAATTGGTGGGGTCATCGTGGATGTGTGAATGGGGCCGTTCACTCTGACACTATTTCCAGTCTTAGAGAAATCTGTCATCAGCTCATCAGTGAATCTCCAGTAACCAACTAAACCCGGCTCACTACCCAGCAGATGGCTTGTGAAGTTGTCAGCGATCTGTTGACTCGTTCGGGCGGTGTTCCAAATACGGATCTCTGACAGCATGCCAGTGTAGTGTTGATAAGGCTGCTGAGTTTGATCAACGGCACCCATTAACAGCCTGAGACTACAAGAAAAAGCGAGAAGTTATCTTCCCATAACATGTAGGACCTCTATCTTATGATGGTGGAGAAGAACCATTAAATCATCCGGGAGGGGGGAACCAAATTGGTTCTAGAAATACCCATTTTTGGGGGGTTTTCCGAAATAATAAAACATGGTTCAAAATTTACCCTAAAATTGATGTGTAACAGTAATGGGCTTTAGCAGTCATAATCAGTCACAGAGTTATCTTCTCTTTCTTTTTTATTACAATGACAAAACAGCTGTCAAGAGTGGAGCAGAAAGTGGCCTACTCAGTCTTAGGCTCAGTGTTTCCCAGGGTGCATCATTAGGAGACTTTCTGCTTGCATCCGCATGCCCCGTAGAGAAGGTAACTCTATGGGAGGGCTTCCTTTATTTAACGACAGATTCCGAAACCTTTCTATTACATGAGCCTACAGTTTATTGAGGGCAGATCTTTGTTAGGAATCATTTCAAAATGAAGTGTTTGTTCAGATTAAACACTAGTTATAGGACTCAAATACCCATCTTATGCCATGAAAATTGTCAAAAACAGTATTTAGTATCTGTCAGTACTAGAAACGTGTAATTAGGGGTAAATATTGGAGGGAAGATAGTCTCGCATTTTCCCTATTTTGCACACACGACTGATAACTGAAATGAGCGGTATGATCCATACACACACTCGGTCCAGGGACAATGTTCCTTTTCTATCAGAAAAACACCGTCATCCGCTTCATGGACAGAACGGCCAACACTTGTCTCAAACTCTCGGTTTAGTTTTTTTGCGATAATGACATAGATACATAATATATTAAATGTCTATGGATAATAGTTACCTATTGTTCACATTAGCCGGAGACGATAATGTCTTTGCCACAGAGGTTGGAATCTGTTCTCCATCAACCAGTAGGCTCAGCGTGGTGTCATGTCGACACGCGGCCACGTGATGCCAGAAACCATCGAGAACGCTGGTCTGCTGACTGTTTACTAACCAGTATCCAAAGCCACTATCCGTAGCAAAAGTAAATGACCCATCCGGGTTTACATTGAGAATGAACCCACCGTTGTTCGAGCCTAGAAATACTATATTTATGAGGACAGCACAAATACATATATTTCTTCGCTAATAGTCTAGTCCAGTTCAGACCTTTGTATTACCACCCCACTTTGAATTAGAAAAACAGTAAAATAGCAATCTGGTATTGATAAAAATGACCAGCTGTTGACTTTCCTAAATATTTTCTTTGCGTGTATAATTGTACTCTGGCTACCTCAAGAACCAGGTCTAAAGATCCTCATTCCTCAGACTAGGCTGCATGATAGGTGTTCCGAAGAAAAGTTAGTGGACAACTACCTAAGTGCATGCATATGTACTGGAAATGAGAACATTTCTGTGTGTCTAACTCATCTCATGCAGGGTTTATTAGGTTAGTGAGGTGTGAAAATAACAGCAAAGTTGTTTACTCAATTCCTTCACACTCCAGGTCAGACTTGGTTGGGTTTGATTTCATTTGGCGGGACCCTGGTAGGAGCTAAGGGCTCTGAGTATGATTTGACTTCAGGCTAGGCCTGGTGCGTTTGCAGTCATGTTTGATCTGGTTATACTGACCTCCACTGCTTGATTTTCTTGAGATGATTGGTCCACCTTGGATGGGTTTTATCCATGCTTCCAGTGTGAAGTCTCCCGTACCAAAATTATATGCATTGTTATTAGCCGCCTGAAGAAACCCACCCTGGTCGAGCGATAAGCTGTACTCAGTCATGATTCAAATTCAATGCGTAACTTCCTAGAGAAAAGAAAGCATATGTAGGATCTAGGCCCATTATGATGGGTACACCACCCAAATCAAAATAAGCCATTCACATCACATTCCATAAGTAACAATGTTTCTCTTGAATCCATAACATTTCAACAAAGTAATACTAAACTTAATAATTTACTGCCGATTTCAGTGCTACTAAAGACAGCAACTCAGCAATTAACGGAGCTGTAAGCCAGATTGGGTCAGTGACATAAATGTTATGTCACTGATTGGGTTGACATTATTGTAAGCTGTTACTATGCCTACAGCCAATCCCACTCTACTAAAGTACCCATGGAGTCCTGTCAAGAGCAAGCTACAAGACTGAACAGGCAGTCCTGTAAAACAGACACGCTATGCATTAATTGGAAAAAAAAAGTACAACAGTGTTTCCTGTGTGTATCTTGTATCTAGATCCAATTCCCAAGAATTAAACCTACCTCTTCGCACTTGTGCAGAAAAGTGTTCTGGCTTCAATTCAAGACATCAGCTTTTATAGTGTCTGTGTCCAATGCGAAATAATGGATAATAATCACCTACTAGCGCATGGCTTCCGAAGGAAGTTGTGTTTTGAGGAAGTATTCACTAGTTGCATGACTAATCACCGCATGATGAAAGGTAATCATTATGCCAGAATACTGTCTTTGTTTGTTAGTTACAGTCTAGAGTGAAGCAACGCATGGCTTTCGCAATACCAGTCTCGTTGGTTTTGCATTGTGAGTTTAAATGAAGGAGGTCCATTCATTGAGTTACATTCTCTATGCGGCACACGGGTGTAAGCATAAAGTCCCCCCAAACGCTGAGTCAGATACTTAGTAGACAGTTGCTCTGTCATGGAGACACAAACTTGCTTTTTAGTTACAGCCTGGTATACCTACATAAATGGGTAAAGGATGGATGGAAGGCAGGTAAAACACAACATACCACTTTTAGGTCCCATCTAAGCAGTGTCTAGGCAAGCTGTTACAATTTGCCCAATCCTAAGCTGAGGGATGATAATACCATTGCATAACAATTATACGACAACGGACGGCTTGTATGGTTTGGTTGATCAGAATCAGCTCGTCTCAAAACCTAACTCCGATAGTTTGCACCTGTCAAATTTTAACCCATTCTAACCTGTGCTCAGTTCAGCCTAACTCGCCCATAAGGACGGATGTTTCCATGACGAGATCTCAGATTCTAAATGCGAACCTTGATGGAAAGTGTTTGTCTGACTTTTCTGTTTTTGACCAGAACGGTTTCATTTTTGTACAGAGCATTTTTTCTCTTTGAGCCATTACTGTCCAGGGTTGGACTGCAGCCTTCCTCATCGATGTCCACAGGCTGTGTGGTGCCATTGAGGGGAGATTGAGCCATTTTCCGCCATGCAAGCTGGCTCAGGCCGGGTTGGACGAGTGTGATTAGCCAGGGAAAAACCCTTGAAATACTGCGCCATGGCTGGGAGTTGAACCCTGGCCACGGGAAGACAGACAGTGAGATTCACTCATTTTTCCATTGAGCTATCAGGGCTGACTTCAGGACAGAGCGTTTAATGGCACATAATTTATACCTATGTCAGGGATTGCAATGTTTATGGGTTGTGCCCCTGTGTGCGTGATGTCTGTTTCATAAGGTCTCTGTGCCTGGAAGGCTTCAGTCTATTTAAGCAAGCAAATAAACTCTTCTTTGCTGACCAAGATATTTATTAGCATTGGTTGAGAAGGATGTGAGACACAGAGATCGCGCTAGAGCTATGATAGGTAGACCACTGCTTTTTATAGTGCAGTGGGTCATTAGGAATAAGGCGTGGTTTAAACATAATTTCAAAACCATGTGGTGCATGGAATCACCACATGACATCTCCCCCTCTTAATGCGAGTGGAATCTTCATTTAATCAAATCCAAAAAAATAAAATAAACCTAATACAT
>Ga0224501_10004922_pt1 | contig 10540 bp, 6 predicted proteins | sample SF_Oct11_sed_USG_4_FD_169105 | JGI IMG/M metagenome (GOLD analysis project Ga0224501, IMG submission 169105) | Sediment microbial communities from San Francisco Bay, California, United States - SF_Oct11_sed_USGS_8_1 | ecosystem: Environmental > Aquatic > Marine > Sediment | place: USA...
GCTGTTCTCCGCCGCCACGATCAGGGTGCGCTCGAACTGGCCGGTCTCCTTCTGGTTCATCCGGAAGTAGGTGGATAGCTCCATGGGGCACCGCGTGTTGGGTGGGATATAGACAAAGGAACCATCTGTGAAGACCGCGCTGTTGAGGGCGGAATAGAAGTTGTCTCCGGCCGGAACCACGGAACCTAGATATTTTTCAATCAGTTCCGGGTATTCTTTCATAGCCTCGGATATGGAACAGAAGATGACCCCGACCTCCGCCAGCTTCTTTCTGTGGGTTGTGGCCACGCTGACGGAATCGAAAACCGCATCCACAGCCACATTTGATATCCGTTTCTGCTCGTCCAGGGGAATTCCCAACTTGTCAAAAGTTTCAAGTAATTCTTTAGGAATATCATCTAAGCTGTTGTATTTCTTTTTGTCTTTAGGAGCAGAGTAATACGAGATATCCTGAAAATCGATTGTCGGGTAGTCCACATGAGCCCACGTCGGCTCTTTCATTTCCAGCCAGCGGCGATAGGCCTCCAGCCGGAAATTGAGAACAGACTCCGGCTCTTCCTTGCGGCGGGATATTTCCCGAACCACTCGCTCGCTCAAGCCCTTGGGCAAGGTGTCCGACTCGATTTCGGTTTTAAAGCCGAACTTGTACTCTCGGTCGCTAAGTAACTGTTGTACTTCAGGTTGCAGTTGAGTTGCTTCGCTCATTTTCCTTCCTTAGATAGGTTTACCACGGGAAACTGTTGGCCACCAGGGTCAGCCTCTCGTTTACCTTGGCCTTGATTACATTTTCGACCACCAGGAAGGTGGATCCGATAGACGCGGAGCAGGAGCTGCATGCCCCTTGAAACTCCGCATAAATGTCCCAATCGTTTTTGATATCCAGAATGTCGATGTCCCCGCCGTCCATGGCCAAAGCATCACGGACCTGGCCATCTATCGCCTGGTTGATAAGCTCGATTCGCTCCGATTTACTCAGTTTCAGCCACTTCTCATCCTCGGCGGATCCAGTGGCTTTTTTCAATTCGGAGGCTTTTTTGCCACTCAAGGATAGCTTGGCCAGAGCCACAGGGTAGTCCTGTTTCAGGTTCGCAATAAGGCTGTTGATCTGATTGATAAGGGAGTCTTTGTTAAAGGGGTAGTAGTTGGATTGTTCAAGATGGGATATCACCTGCTCCCCCGTGATCGAAAAAGCCTCCTGCATGGGGGAGTCCTGGGCAATGTCGCATATAGCCTCGCCGGTAGCCACAGAGTCCGACCCACCATAGGTGAAGAATTTGGCCTTCACCACTTTCTCCTCTTCAGGATCGATCAACCAGAAAATCTTGGTGTCCTCCACCTTTGTAGAGACAAATGCCAACCCCATTGCGGTGGCCTCTTCAAGGAAATAGACACCTCGATGTTTTGGGCTTGTTCCGTATTCCTTCTTTGGCGTTGTCGCTGTCATTTTCATTATCTCTTCCAATCAAAATAAGTTCTGCACCTTTGATAAGCAAGTATCAGGCCAATGTGTAACTAGCTGTTTATATAAGGAATAACTATAGGTAGGGTTTGGGAATGACAAAAATGTCTTAGAGTGATGTCGCGAATGGCTTAACCGCAACTGTCATACTACGAGATATTCGTGAAAAAAAACGATATCAAATTCCGCAAAGAAGCGAAAAAGCCCCCCATCCAGCTTCATGTGTCACTGGCAAAAGAGAGATTCCCTGTTATGGAGTGGGCGCCCCATTGGGCTCCCTGGCTTTGTCATAATCAAATATTGGCAACTCCACAGACACCATGGAGCCCATGTTGTTTCCCTTGCTTTCGATGCTGATCGACCCTCGGTGATGTTCAATGATCATCCTGCAAAGCGCCAGCCCCAGGCCCATGCCACCGCTTTTGAAGGAATATTCGGTCATGGATTTGCGGAAAGGATCATGCAAGGAAAAGTATGGCTCAAACAGATGGGACATATCCTCTTTTTCTATGCCGATTCCCGTGTCTTTGAAGATAAAGCGCGCCTTTCCCTTTTCCTTTTGAGTGGTGACATGGATCTCTCGACCATCGGGGGTGAACTTGATGGCGTTGGAGAGGATGATATCGAACGCTCGCAGCAACATTTCCTGGTCTCCCATGATCCTGGTCTGCTTCGGGAAGGATTCGAGTTCCACGTTCATAATAAGGTTTCTTCGAGCAGCTTTCATCTCCTCCATCGCTTTTTCCAGGCTGGATACCAGGGTCAGGTATGGGTAAAAGAGATAGAAATTCTTTTCCGCATCGGGCCTGGAGAGGTCTTCCATCAAGGTCGTGGCGGATATTATTCTTTCCATCCCGGTCATCGATTCATCCAGGATGTTTTCTATATATTGAGTCTCCATCGTTTTCGGCTTTATATCCCGCATCAGGGCCTTGACCAATTGCATGTTGGACATGGGAGTTCGCAGTTCATGAGAGGTGACTGCGGTGAAATAATCCCTGGCCTTCTTGAGCATGGTTTCATGGGAGATATCCCGGGCCACCGCCACGTAATTGACTATGTTTCCATGCATGTCGAGAACAGGGGAGATGGTGGTGTGTGATTCGAATAACACGCCGTCCTGCTTTTTATTGACTATCTTGCCGCTCCACGATTCTCCACTCTGGATTGTGGCCCAAAGGTTTGTGTAAAACTGTTTGTCATGCTGGCCGCTTTTCAAAATGTTTGGTTTTTTCCCCATGGCATCCTTGGCGGTGTATCCGGTCAATCTCTCGAAAGTGGGATTTACATAGGTGATGATCCCATCTGGATCCGTGATCACCACAGATTCCGCCGCCTGCTGCACCGCCGAAGCCAGCTTCTTTCGTTCCACTTCATCCTGGTTCCTGCGGGTAATGTCCCTGGCGAAAGCAAATAACATCTGGTCCTCCGCGCCAGGGTAGGCCACACTCAGGTCCACATCCACCAGGGCTCCGTCTTTCCTGCGGAACACGGTTTCGAACCTGTCCCAACCTTGGGCAACTATCCTGGACAGATGTTCCCTGATCTGCTCCTTTGAATCATTTTCTTCAATATCCGAGATTTGCATTCGGATCAATTCATCTTTCTCATAGCCGGTGAGCTGGCAGAAGGCTTTGTTCACGTCCACGAAATGCCCTCCAGTGTCGCAAGCGGAGAAACCATCCATAGTGGTATCCAGTATCATCCGGTATCTCTCCTTGGAGATATGGACAGCTTCTTCGGAGAGCATTCTTGCCTTGATCTCCGCAATAAGACTCCGGTTGGTTTCCGCCAGTTCCTCGGTTCTTTCCTCCACCCGGTTTTCCAAAGTCTGCTTGGCGTTCTTCAGTTCCATCTCCGCCTTTTTTTTCAGGCTGTTGTCCCGGATCAGGCCTGTGAAGAACATTTCCTCACCCATCCGCCAGGAGGAGAGGGACAACTCTATCGGGAATTCCAGCCCATCTTTGGTCAGGGCGGTGACCTCCACGGTTTTGCCGATCACCCTGGGCTCTCCTCCACTCAGCACTCTCTGGATGCCATCAATGTGGGCCTGGCGATATCGCTCCGGGATAATGATGGACAACGACTCTCCAATAACATCGTCCGCCATATATCCAAACATCTTTTCCGCGCTTCTATTCCAGTATGTTATGGAAGCTTTCGAATCAATGATGATTATGGCGTCGATGGCGCTCTCCACCACGGAGCGGAATTTTTTTTGGGTGGCCTCCAGATTGATCATTATCCGAGAGTTTACCAGCGCCACCGCCGCCAACTCGCCAAACGCGCTGGCTATATGGGCGTCCCTATCATTAAATCCCCCTTCTTTGTTGGCAAGCCCAATGATCCCCACTGTTTTGCCATCCATATTCATGGGGGAGAAAAGGACATTTTCCAAAGTGGCGTGACCTTTGGGCAGATATTTTTTCCACTTGCTGGTGTCGAACTGATTCTCATATACCACCTCGCCCAGATCATAAGCGATGCCCCTCAAACCACGCACAGGCATGGGGAGCGATGGATCGACGGTGCACTTGCGCCCGCCAGCGTCCAGGAACAGAACCTCGTTCTCCATTCCGTCCGCGGTGAGCATCGCCACATATCCCGCAGTGGCGCCTATCACAGTTTTCAAGCAGTCGAATATTTCCCTGGCGGTTTCATGGAAGGTGTCGTATTTCATAATGGAACGAGCGGCCTGCAACAAAGCCAGCGCTTCTTGCTCCGAATGATCCGACTTTCCTGCTTGAGGAAGTGATACTTTTGAAACAACCATGATCGATCTTTCCCGGGTCTAGGATCACCGAATACGGCAGATCTTTATCTTAATCTAGGTCCCTGGCATGGAAAATACCAAATCAGGATGTCTATAACAACGCGTTATGTATATACATGCTTGGGTTGGCGCCATGGCATATCCCACAGCAGGTGTGTGATATCACTCACTCGAAATATCAAAGCATACTTAAGTATCTGTAAATATACGCTGTATTTTTAGGCTCGAATCTTGCCTATATACATCTTGCTGGTATGCGGCGTCAACGCCGTTGCATGAACAGAATAAATAAATACCAATGGGGAAACTAGGAAGGAAAGTTAATGAGTATTGCCAAAAAGTCAGCTATCTTGTTGTTTGGGATCTGGGTTTGCTCTGCGGCCGTGGCTGTAGCGGCTCAGGGGGAGGGGAACCAGGACGCTGAATATGAAATAACCGTCACAGGCGCCAGGGAGGCGGAGAAGAAATCGGAAACATCATCCACCGTGACCATGGTGAAGGAAAAGGAAATATCCGATGTAAAGCCGGCCCACCCATCGGAGATCGTGAACCGGGTTCCGGGTGTGCTGGTGACTGTCACAGGTGGAGAAGGACATATGACCTCCATCCGCCATCCTTCCACCACAAGCTCGGTATACCTGTATCTGGAAGATGGAATCCCCATCCGCTCCACAGGGTTTTTCAACCATAACGCTCTTTACGAAGTGAACATGCCACAGGCCGGTGGAATAGAAGTTACCAAGGGGCCCGGCAGCGCCTTGTATGGCAGCGACGCCCTGGGTGGAATCATCAATTCGCTGACCCGTCCCGCGCCACTGGAAGGAGAGGCCGAGATCAATGTGGAAGCAGGCTCTGCCGGCTGGGCCAGATCTCTGATCACTGTGGGAGATACATGGGGAAACCATGGCATCAGGGCCGATATCAACTCCACCCACACCGATGGCTGGAGGGACGATACCAATTACGACCGCCAGAGCATGACTTTGCGCCATGATGGTGTGGTATTGGATTCGGTGGCCATAAAATCGGTGCTGACATATTCCAATATTGATCAGCAGACAGCCGGAACTTCTCGCGTTTCCGAGGAGGATTTCCTGAACAATCCAGAGAAAAACTACACCCCAATCTCCTGGAGAAAGGTGGAGGCGATACGCTTTTCCGTTTCAGCGGATTGGGAGACCGCCGATTCTCTTTTCAACATCACTCCATATGTCAGGAAGAACACTCTCGATTACCTGGCCAACTGGTCTCTCTCCTACGATCCGGCGATCCTTAAATCCGGCAACGACTCGCTGGGGTTGCTGATCAAATACCGGCGCAACCTGGGAGCGACCACGAAGATCATCGCGGGAGTGGATATCGACAACAGCCCCGGATTCCAGACCGAGGAGCAGATCAAGCCGGAGAAAGATGGAAAAGTGTACACCGGTTATACATCTGACGGAACAATGCACTATGACTACGATGTCACCTATACGGGAATATCGCCGTACCTGCAGCTGGAGTCCGGCCTGACGGACCAGCTCCACCTCTCCCTTGGCGCCAGAAACGATTCCATGACCTATGACTATACCAACAACCTGGACGCAGTGGACACCGGATCCCATCGCCGCCCGGCGAACACTTCTGTCAGCTACTCCCAGCTGACTCCCAAAGCAGGGTTGGTATATCAGTTCTCCAATACTTTCAATGGGTTCGTCTCATACAAGAACGCCTTCCGGGCTCCATCCCAAAGCCAGGTGTTCCGCCAGGGGAAATCGGAGAACACCGTTAACCTCAAGCCTGTCAAGGTGGACAGCTACGAGACCGGCGTTCGATGGACACCGACGAATGGGACCCAGGTGGAGCTTTCCGTCTATAACATGGTGAAGAAGGATGACATCATCAGCTACACCCATCCGGACAAGAGCAGCGAGGTGATGAACGCCGGCCAGACGACCCATCAGGGTGTGGAACTGGGCGCCAAGGTGGAACTGGCCGACACCGCCTCGTTGCATGTGGCCTTTTCATATGCCGAGCATAAGTACACCGACTGGATCCCCAAGGCAGGAGAGGACCTGAGTGGAAACGAAATGTCTTCCGCTCCCAAGCTGGTGGCCAACGCCCAGCTCTCCTACAAACCGGACTTTCTGGCAGGCGCTTCCCTGGAACTGGAATGGATAAAGATGGGCGAATCGTGGATGGATGACGCCAACACGGAGAAGTATGACGGCCATGACCTGTTCAACCTGAGGATAGGTTACACCATAGGACCGGTGAAGCTTTATGGCAGGGTGATGAATCTCACCAACGAGAAATGGGCTACCTTGGCCAGTTATTCCGCTTACGGTGGAAGAGAGTTCGCTCCTGGGGATCCCCTCTCTTTCTTCGGTGGCATGACATATTCCTTTTAAATGAGCAATTCAGAGGCGACAGCGGTATCCACCGTAAATGCTTTTGGGGTGGCGGGACGGCAAACCGCCGCCCACCCCCAACCCATACGGTGGAGGCTCTCCTGGCGTTGGGCGCATAAATGGGGAGGGATCATCTCCGCCCTGTGGCTGGCCATCCTGGGGGTCACCGGCTTTTTGCTGGACCATCGCGATTGGCGCTGGATCTGGCAGACTCAGACGCCGGAAATCCTGATTCCGGATCAGTTCCGCAAGGAGCATGAAAGGGCCGGATTCACCGTATACAGGATCAATCCCTGGGATAGAAACAACGTCCTGGCTGGAGGAAGACAGGGGCTTTGGATAATGACCGGAGCTAAGAAGTGGACTCCTTCGGGCTTCAAGGGGATGTCCGGCTCACCCCAGGTGTTGGCGCTTTTTGAGGATCAACGCGTGGGGTGGAATCGGTTGTACCTCGCCACTGACGACGGAGTGTGGTTGAGCAAAAACGGCGGACGGGACTTTGCCCCATTTGCATTGCCAGGGGAGTATGTCAATGCCATTTCCCCCGGCCATGACAGAGGGGAGCTTCTGTGTGTCGTGGACAAAAGCCGTTTGTACGAGGTTGATACCCTTTCGGGAGAGACAGTAGAAATCAAGCTGAAGCCCGCTGGTGGCTCCGTGGTCCCAGGTGAAATTGGTTTGTCCAGATTCGTACATGACCTTCATTTCGGTCGGGGGATTGTTTCCGGACTCGGTTCCCTGCTTATAAACGACGCCGGGGGAATCCTCATGGTGGCTCTGCCCATAACAGGCCTTCTGTTCTGGCTGCTTCCTTTGCGCTGGAGGAAAAAGGAGGGGAGGGCCACTCATCAGGAACGGATGCGACACAGGTTCACCATGAAGTTTTTACATCGCAGCCATGGCCTGTATATGGGGATTATTTGTGTCATCCCCGTGGTCTACCTTTCGGTGACCGGGATAATCCTGGACCATCGGGACGCGTTGAATCCCTGGATGAAGAAGCACGATATCAGCATGGATTTCATGCCTCCTGTCTATAGCCTGGATTCCTGGGAAGGGGAAATAAGCTCGGTTATGGGTTATATGGGTGATCCTCGCAGGATAAGCCTCGGGGCCAGAAGCGGGCTATACACCACCCGTGATGGAGGTGAAAGCTGGTTCAGGGAAAACCTGCCAGGTCCTCCATCCTGTTACGTATGGTCGATGAGCCGTCTGGAAGATAGCCTGTTTGTGGGAGGGATGGGATGCCCAAACGTGATCCTTTCTTCCAACGGAACATGGAGCAAGGTGAATGGGGCAGGGCATATGCCCCTGGATGCGGCCATGCTGGGGGAAGAGACCATCACCATGCTCTCCCATGGAGCTCTGTACTCCGGCACTATAAAAGAAGGCTTCACCCGAGTCGACGCCTCTTTTCCCAAACCGGATGGGGCGCCTCTATTCACTTTTCTGGATGGGTTGCACAGCGGACTTATCATTCATGAGCAGTGGATATGGATAAACGACCTGGTTTCTGTTTTGGCCATATTCCTTTGTGTCAGCGGAGTCGTCCGGATATGGCGCAGCAGAAGAGTGGTGGCCCGGGATTTCAGGCCGGGAACCTGATGTAAGGATTATATATCGACCGGAGGAGAAGGCGCCCTCCAGTTCACCCCTAAAGAGCCTTCTCCTCCGGATCTTTTATCCTGGCAGTTCAGCTTGAGGAAAAAATCAGCCAAGCTGATGTTTTTTAAGCCTGTATAGCAGTGTATCCCTGCTGACACCCAGCGCCCGGGCGGCCTTGGACCGGTTTCCGTCAGCGCGCAGAAGAGCCTGGCGGATCAATTCCTCCTCCATCTCATTTAGTCCCAAACCCATATCCAGCAGGGAGAATCCCTCCCGCATGGCGTGGCGGGTTCCCTTTATCTCCGCAGGAAGGTTATCCACGGTAATGAGGCAGCCACTGAGCAGAATGGTCATTCTGTGGCAGAAGTTTTTCAGCTCCCGCACGTTGCCCGGCCAGTTATAGCTGCGCAGAGTATCCAAAGCTTCCTTGGTGTAGGATGGGGGCGCCAAACGGCTTTCTGTTGCGAAGGAATGGGTGAATTGAGTGAGGAGAATTTCCACATCCTCCAGCCGCTGACGCAAAGGTGGCATCTGCAGGGGGACGACATTTAGTCTGTAAAAAAGATCCTGGCGGAACCTGCCGGCCTGAACCTCGGCGTAAAGATCCCTGTTGGTGGCGGAAATCACTCTGGCGTTCACCTTTACCGCGGAGGAAGCGCCCACAGGCATGAACTCGCCAGTCTCCAGGAATCTTAGAAGTTTGGCCTGCAACGACAGGGGCAACTCGCCGATTTCATCCAGGAACAGCGTCCCTCCATCGGCGGCCTTGATAACCCCGGGCTGGCTGTCGGCGGCGCCAGTGTATGCGCCTTTCCTGTGGCCAAAAAGCGTGGCTTCGGCCAAAGGCTCCGGCAGGGCGGCGCAGTTCAAGGCGACGAAGGTATTGGTGGATCGCTGGCTTTTGGAGTGGAGCAGCCTTGCCAGCAGCTCTTTTCCCGTGCCGCTTTCGCCGCAAATCAGGGTGGTGACATCGGCCGAGGCCACAAGCCCGGCGGCGCGTATCACCCCTTGCAGGGCAGGGGATTCTCCTATGATTTTGATATTCATGTCCTTCATAGCATAATACGGATCAAGAAGTTAATGGCCGTCGCCAAAAAGCAGACTGGCCACTCCCATGATAACGATAAACACGCCTGCGAATTTCTTGAAATAAGGCAGACGCGAAAGCCAAATCATGAACCCTGCGATTATACCAGTCGCCATGACGCTTGGCAATGTCCCTATGCCAAAAACTAACATATACAAGGCGCCCTGGGAAGCCCCACCGGAAGAAACGGAGACTATCAAGGTGGAATATACCAGCCCGCAGGGGAGCCAGCCCCAGGCCACACCAAGAATGAAGGCGTGAAAAGGGCTGCTCGCCGGGATCATTCTCCTCCCCACCGGCTCCATCACTTTCCACACCGGCTCGCCTATCTTCTCAATCTTCGCCAAAGGCGGGAACCACCCGGCGATGAACAACCCCATTCCGATCATCATCGAGGCCGCCAAAACGCGAAGAATCATATGTCCATGCAGGGGGCTTATGGCATGAAAGATGGTTTGTCCCAGCGCTCCGGCCAATGCCCCCGCAACGGAATAACTGGCCACCCGGCCTATGTTGTACATCCCCACATAAAACGTCAGGGAGACGCGACTGTCGCGCACATCCTCGTGCAGGCTCATGGTCAGCGCGCCTATTATCCCGCCACACATGGCCAGACAATGCAAGGCGCTGGAAAGCCCCAGGATAAACGCTGTGTACAGAGAAGAACTCAATAACTATTCCGTATAAAGTTGCAGGAAATCGATGCGCAGAGCCGTCTTTTGCTCATGGAAAGCATAGTTTATCAGGAAAGACACATACCGCGCCATACCAAGAAGCATCTGGACTGCAATTGGCGCCAGATTACCGGGCCAATTTTCGCAAAAGGATGAAATCTTCTGGCATGCGGGGAACAGCGTCACTACCCTGGTATCCATGTCCGGGGGCCCCGGCTTTCAAGTAATCAATTGAAGCATTGTATAACTTATTGTATATATGGACGATAGCGTCCAACTTTGTTATATTGCCCGCTATATATCCTCCTGATGTTCCCCTTTTGGGGCAGGAGGATTTGCTGGATCAAACACGCAACAGGCTCGGAGAGGTAATGATGATTGTAAAAAGAAGCGGAATCACATATTTGTTAGCGGCCATTTATTTTCTGATATTCAGCATAGGCGCCCAGGCGGGGGAGCGGATTGTCATCGCCGGGGATCCATGCACAATTCCGCTGGCCAAAAAACTGGGAGAGGCGTTTACAAAAAAGACGGGAACCATGGTGGACT
>Ga0224501_10004923_pt1 | contig 10540 bp, 4 predicted proteins | sample SF_Oct11_sed_USG_4_FD_169105 | JGI IMG/M metagenome (GOLD analysis project Ga0224501, IMG submission 169105) | Sediment microbial communities from San Francisco Bay, California, United States - SF_Oct11_sed_USGS_8_1 | ecosystem: Environmental > Aquatic > Marine > Sediment | place: USA...
GTGTAGTGAGTGTGGTGTAGTGAGTGCGGTGTAGTGAGTGCGGTGTAGTGGGTGCGGTGTAGTGAGTGTGGTGTAGTGAGTGCGGTGTAGTGAGTGCGGTGTAGTGAGTGCGGTGTAGTGGGTGCGGTGTAATGGGTATGGTGTAGTGAATGTGGTGTTTTACTAGTGTAAACTTGTGCCAATAGGGTACCATACAGAGGTTTCTGGTTCAACACTCAGGGGCTGGTGCCTGGTACAGGTTTCTTATCCCTCTACATCTATCAAGCCTCTGCAAGAGGAGAGAGGAGAATAGAGGTGCATGGAGGGAAACCACGTGAGAAACCTGAACCTGTGAGGCACCACTTTGTTCTTTCACCTTGATCACACTCAGATGTTGACATTTTAAATGGCAGGAGACCATCTCATAGAGTAACCTTCTTTATGGGGTAGGGAGACATCATGGACCATCTTTTTTATTGTGTATGACATCCTCACTATACATACTATTCTTTTTCTCTAATTATTCCTTAGCATGGAGCACCACAAGCAAGTCACTATCAACGGTTCACCTTCTAGTGTGGCATGTTTTTGTTTTGAGCTAGAATTAAAGCGAGATACTCACACTCTCAACGGAAGCACGCCGTGGCCAGCATTTGAACTCAGCTTCTCACAATTACGAGCCAAATGCTCCTCCACTGATCTGTCCCGTTATCCCATGGGCTATCTTGGTACAAACCCTCTGGTTTATTTATGCTGCCCATGAAGAATAAGAAAATGAATTCTCTATGCCATTTTGTGGAGTAAACAGTCAAGAGAAAACAACTTCTCTGCTCAGTGATGAAAGGCTTTATGAATGGGTGTGGGAGCCTGTATCAGTAGCAAAATAATTTTTGTCTCTCACTCATTTTCTTCATGTAAAGCTTCTTGAAATTTTTATACTTTGTGTGGGGTTATAGAGGTTGCTGCGGGCGAATAGAGAGACTTTGTTGAAGCTCAGGATCAACATTCAATATCGAAAAGTTTACGCAGTCTGTGTTTAATTGTTTATCATTTCACAGCGCTGTCCAGCCATAACATCTGCCATGGTATAAATCTGCCCTTTAAGGCATTTCATCTCTGGATATGCCTTATAGTAATCAAACCCTTTTGAGTGAGATTTTGATATTTACGGTACTATTATGCAGGAATTAACTGCTAATTCTGAGCTGTTCATCAGCTAGTAAATTTAATTCAGACTAATCAGTATACCAGCTGTCCATTGCTTGTTGTTTAGCTAAAGGGATACATAAGTGATGTATGCAGTTGTATTATATGTCCTCTTCACCAGACATCTCCGACATACATACATACTTTTCTGTTGTTTATACAACCTAGCTGCCCCCAGCCCATCAGGCGTATACTGAGTTACCCAGATTGCCGGGTGCGAATAGCTCTTGAAGCCTGATACACAGTAACTGTCTTGAAGCATGCTATGAAACAACATCTGATCCACAATGTTAAGCTGATCTGTGTATCACAATATACGGATAGCTACCACTTGCGTGCATAATCTAGTCCGCAGGTTATGCCTTTCTTCACGGAACTAAAATAAAACTCTCAAATGAAATAAAATCAAACCAATTGGCTTGTTCAGTCATAGGCAAACCCACCTTTCCAGTGAAACATCATACTGAAATGCGACAACGAGTCTAGTATTGAGTGTATATCCATCACATAACGTTCTTTCCTAAGATTCATTGTGTTGGGCTAATCTAAGGCAATCTCAACGCGCTGGTGTCTGTGTGAGATCTTACTCGTATAAAATGGTTGATTGCTGTTTTTATCATAAGCAAGACCTTTTCATTGTTATGAACAAGGCAAAGGAAAAGGTGATCAACTCAACGTAGGTGAGCCTAATCTACAGAAGAACATAGTACGTATAGGGTCGAATTCATAGCCATAGCCTCTCTTCTCTTGTATGACATCTCCACTGTTATGTGTCAGGTTAGATACCTGGTTTTTCACTAGTTACGAGTCAGCATGGAGTGTCACGAACAGGTCAGTATTAAAGCTTCACCACAAAGTGAGGGTTGTTTTTGCTAAGAAGCTCACACTCACCGCTGGAAGCAGGCATGACTGGGATTCGAACCTAAGCTCCCACGGCTGCGAACCCAAGCCCAGCGCTCTATATCACTGAGCTATCTCGCTATCCCCATAACCAAGGTTTGTTTTGGCTTCCAGCTATGTTGTAGAACTATTGAAATATAAATTTTCTACATGGCATCCGTAGGAAAACCGTGCGACTTACAATAACTTGCGCTGATTATTTTCCCATAGACTGTAGAGCAACTGATTGAATCAAGGGGTCAATGACTTACAATATCACTGATCCTATGAAGGTCTGATAAATATACGATGATTGGGATCAATAACAGCATTTGTCTTCTTATATTACAGCTGTTAATATTGGTATACTTGAATATCCAGTGACAGAAGGACAGCATTCGTCGAAAACTGATATTCTCACGAATTCAGTCACTTTGTAAATAGGATGTATATGCAGTTAAAACCGAAAGGTTTGACTTCTGTTGCCTCTTAATTGACAAGATACTCGACCGATAAATTACACGTCAATTGGAAAGTGATGAAAATCTTTCTTTTTCTGACATGCGCTTTCTTTATCCATTCCGAGTTCGCTAGAGAAAGGGGAAATGACTAGAATTCATGAGAAATCAAGTGAAGTTAGATAGTATGCAGAATTCTATTGCTTCACAAGAAACATTATTTACAATGAGTTATAAGTATCACTGATGACCAGGGACACATCAAAGAACCATTGGGCATAATTCTTTGTTTGTAAGACTTGTAACTTGTAGCGTTTCACGGCATGGTATTTTCGTACCACAACCGTGTAAAACCTATAGTATGTTGATCAAAAGTCACTGTACTTGTCAAAGTTTCTGCAGTGATCCAAGTTGTATACGGTTTAATCCCGCACTGAACCCTACATAATTTATACGCATCACATTGCTTCAAAAATAAACTATAGTTAGTAATGTTAAAGCATTTCACACCGACATTTCAATGAATTGACACGGTGGAAGTAATTACTGAGTTTACCTCATCTAAATCTCCCAGAACGAAATGGTGTTAATTCACCAATAGTACACTGTTCATAGTATAAAATTTCCTTTATTTTTAAAGTACATGCAGCCTGGCTGAAATGGACACAGCTGGAGATAGCTTTAAAACTTGCTGTGGATACGTAACACTGCCTTTGATATTGAGTTCAATTTCTATATGACTGACTGTGAACCTAACAGTCAGTGGTAGCATCTATACCGATTTCATGAAACTACCCCCCCCCATGCCCAAAATCAAATAAAGATACAGGCATATATTAGAGTCCACCGATAAACAAATATGTGTCCTTGCCTTCGGGATATTGTGTTTATGTTGGTTAGGCAGTTACTCGGTCAGTTTAATCAATAGTCACAATGTAACCGAGGTTCTGACAGTTGCAAGCCCAGTACTTCTACCACCATCCCGCTATATCCCTATAATTTTTTCTTTGAGTAGATACATCAGCTAGGTTTGTGTATGGGCCAGTCATATTATAAGTTTATTTTGCCTGTGCCCTATAATATTTATTCCACCCAAACAAATCAGTATATACCCTGCACTGTGCATATTTCTCAGGAGTCCAAACTATCAAAAGAAAACACAATAATTGATTAATTGTATTGCACAATGGTGATTGAAAAGTCCAACATACACTGTCTCAGCTAATTTACTATCTTAGCCACAAGTACTGTCTGTCTAAGCAAACTAAATAGGAGAGGTTGAATGACCTAAAGTAAGTAGCTTATAATTTAAAGGGTATCAGCTAGGAAGGTTAAGCTGACAACTTAATTAAGCACTGCGCGTGCCTCATCACCGTCTCTTGGACCGAAATAATTGATTGAATAAAACAAAACTCGACTAGACTGACAGCTGTGAATAAAACAATCTAACCAAGCAGACAACAAACACCAGACTTTGTATTTAGCAATAAGCTGCAATTTGTATGCGAAACACTTTAACAGTTTATAGATCTAGTGGAGAACTACTACACGCAGAAAAACATATTTACCAAACTTACTGGCAGTAAAGCTCTTGACTAATAGAGAATTGATAAATATTTACTTCCTCATAGAGCATGAGCGGATTCCTAATTATTGGTGTGAGACTCTGAGGGATTGCAGCGTGGTTCAATTAACACTCCAAATGGTGATAAACTACTGCTCTTATTAGTTTCTCAACCTGATTACTAGTGTGCTAACCGTATTGGGCTGTCTGGAATTAAATGGAGTCAAGCTTTCACTGGTGGCAAAACCTTGATTTCTGCGCATGAGAAATTTCAAACAATAGAAAGGCCATGTGATACGCTGTTTGCTCCAAGCACAGGAAATAATATGGCTAACATAAGATAAATTCATATTGTTTCATTTCTCGGTAAGGAAATAAAAAACTGATAGCTCACGACCAATCACAGACAATTGAGTTATAAACGGCATAAACTCATTGGAGGCATAAGGTCCCATGAGGGTGTATTGCTTTAGGCTAGGTCTGTACTTGAATTATCACGCTGATAAAATCGCTACTGCTCATTGCAGATGAACTTGGAGAGGAAAGAGGGTCATTGTAACTTCAATGGAATCATAGATTGAACATTGTATAAAACTCATTTAAGATGGAGGAAGCAATCACCTACCATGACCTGACGACTCTCATGACAGTCGATTTTATGGCGGAGAACTTTACGGCAATCGGATGCGAAAAGCGCGGTCTGGAATTATTCGCAGAGAACTCCCACACTCCTATAGGCGTCTTATCATTAGTAATAGCTGTAGGAGGTATAGTATTTAACATTCTGAATATCGCTGTTCTGGTTCACCCGCAGATGAGAAGCCCGGTGAATCTGCTTCTTACCTTTCTGGCATTCTCTGAGCTCGGACTTCTTATAATCTTCATACCATTTATAATTTTATTCAATCTGGCCGCGCCTAAAGACCAACCGGCCTACGTAACGAAGAGTGCTCACGCCGCTAACTATTTACTCTTCTACGTGGATGCGAGCGTGTTTCTGCATATCTCCAGTGTCTGGACCATTATTACAACCGCTTGTTTCCGGTTCCTTCTGGTACAGTTTCCGATCCGAGCGGTGAAATGGTGCTCGTTTAAACGCGCCATTCTCGCCGGAGTTCTCACTTATGTTGCTTGTTTCTTACTGAATGTGCCAAACATATTACGTAATGATGTTGGCATAGCGATTAATGGCAGCGCATCTGAGTCACAGAGCATTCACTTTCCGTGTCACAGAATTGAGGATGGCGTTTCATATTATACCGTGATATTAAGTCCTTTTGCTGAGAAATACTATCTTGAATCTATTAATTACTGGTTATTCGCCACCGCTGGAAAGTTTATCCCCGGAATTCTCCTTCTGATCTTCACCATATTTCTGGTGAAGGTTCTACACGAGGCCGTGGAAAGAAGGAAACGCCTGCTAAACTCGAATCGCCGCCCGTCAGCCCCGGAGAAAGACAAGCCACCCAGTGATTACGGACAAACAACTCGAATGCTTCTCGCTGTGGTGATTGTACTGTTTGTCATAGAATTTCCTCATGGAATCCTAGTTTTATGGGCGGGACTTACTGACAATATGGCGGTATATGATATGCTCGGCGAACTGATTGACTTACTTACACTACTCGCATTTTCTATAAACTTTGTGCTCTACAGTGTTATGAGTAGACAATACCGAGCACTGTTCCTAGAGCTAGTCTCTAAACCCTTGAAGCCTCTACAGTATGAGGGACTTCATATTAAATATGGGCACCGAAGGTGCAGCGTAAATAAAACGCACCTCACACATTTTCAGTCCGGTTACGGATCGGGTGAGCAAATGAACGGTAGCCGAAAAGATGTGGCGCAGGTCTGATTTATCAGACCTGTATGAGATGTAAAATGCTAAGGATTGTGATGTGTAATGAATGAGTCATGTTGTCGATTTTCGATTCAGTGCCTTATTTGTCAAACGGGTCCCGTGCTGTTTGGTATGTAGTTTTACACGATCTACATGTATTACGGTGGACCTAATTCTCTATATGCTCATTTCACACATGGAACCCCCCAATCAAAGGCCACAAAACTCTAGTCTGACAACCTATGATCGGTATCACATCGACGTCTTATTTCATGACATTGCTTTTTTAATGCATGGGGATTTCGCTGTATCATATTATAGTAGTGAAAAGCTTGCTTTACTACGCTGATCACATCACCCTAGACTGAAGTATTATAACTGGGAAGGGCGGGTGTCTTGTATCAGTTGCGTCATAGTATGGATTGTTGTAGGGAACTTTGCGCAATATATGTTTTATAATTCTGCCAAAACGCAGCAGTAAATTTATTTTTACAATAGTGTTACCTAGTTGCAAAAATATAAATAATAATATAAACACAACAATAATAAAAAATAGTATTTTTCTGTGCCATTCTTAGATAAAATTAGGCGCTCTTATAATTAAAATGTTTCTAAATTATAGAGATGAGAGTCTCAATGTTCCAATGAAAAGCAAGCTTCTCTCCCGTCGAAAATGTGAATACTTGGCTCTGTTCCGGGCACATAAGTTCATGGGGGACATAAATCCCTATTTCATGAGAGATTTTGGACATTTCAAGCATTCGCGTACAAATGACAGATTAAGTAGTGTTGAAGTTATACTCGGTGCTCGAGACGGTTACGTATCCGCTCCAAACGCTGCTGTACTTCCTCTATAGATGGTCTTCTCTCAGGCACCACTGATAGCGACACCTTCACCAGCTCCAACAGGTTATAACTATATCTGTGAGATGGGAGAGGGAGAGAAATGTAGTATATTATAGTGAGCCTCAGTAGCTTCGGGAGGCTGGCAGGCATACAGCAAACATTCTATCTGTGAGGTTTATACAAGCTTCTCTAGATTTCAAATTGTTTGGTAAGAGATATACAGTCTGATGGTGATGTGATTTTGAGAGCAGCGACAGTCACTCCTGAGCATATGAGCATGTTGGAAAACAATCAAAGGGGCAAGATTTTGGCCCACGTTTATAATTTAGTGAATGAGAATAACCGGCTACCTTTGTGAGAATGTGCTTCTCATATCCTAATCTAACCTCAAGCCAAAAAGAAGCTCCACTATGAAGTTGAGCATTGACACTGGCCAGTGGTACTTGGTAATTGGTGAAAAAGAAAGTATTTAACTAGGCAGCTTCACCATTGTGGTGAAGAAGTCATACAAAAATTGAAGAAATCATATGTTAACGGTAACTTACGTGCTTTGATCTGGAAAATCCATATTGCCACCGATCGCAGCTAAAGCAATACTGCCTCCTTTAGCATATATCTGATCGAATGGACCTTGGAGGTAGATACAAGCGTAGATAACGCATCCAAGAGACTGCAAGAGTTAAGGAAACCAAATAAGTTTCCAGGTGACCATCGGTATCAGTTGATAGGACAAGGCTCTATCTGTATCTGACAATGCAACTATCTTCTGATTACAAGGGTGGTGTATCATACCACCACGGTGACATACAAGTAAATTTAGTGCTGTTACAAAAAAGGATAATGGGGAAGCTCAGTAGCTAAAGTGTTTGAATCGAGATTGGAAAACTAGGTCAATGCTGAACGTTCGCTAAAAATGCGAGATCCTCAAGCAATCCCTTTACCGCTTTGGAACAAGTCTCGGGCTTAGGAGATTCCCTAATAGGATTGCCAAGTACCGGAGTCGGGCAAAAAATATGGAAAAAAACCCACCCAGATATCCGTCGCTTGAGTGATTTTGTCTCGGGTCTGTACATTGAACAGCTCCGGGGCCCTGTAGGGCATTGTACATCTTTCAGCAGCATCATCCTGCAACTTTTGACCTTCTTGAGCTGACTTTATATCATGCACCGCCACGTCCATGCTACCGAGATCCATAAGTATTGCTGATCCATCATCAGACAAGAGAATGTTGGCGGGTTTAATATCCCTACAAGAAGCAATATTTCGAGTAGTAAGCACGAAAACAACGAATTTCTCGAAATAAGACCAGGACTCCAGTTCCCTAAAGAGATGAGAAATTGGATTGAGGTGACGATCTTTGATCAATCCCCAAATCCCTGCCATTATTGGTTAAATCAAAGTCCTAACATGTATAGTTGAAGTTGTAAACCCATGCAAGCAAAGTCTTCAAATTCCTCTGGCAATTGTGAAGGCATAACTCAACAAATCATGGGATTACAGTGGGATAGTGAAATAGTTCAGTGGCTACAGTGCTAAGCTCAAGATCGTTTAATCCTGAGTACTGGGTGTGAGCTCCGTATCGTATTGCTATATCATATCATATTGCTATATCATATCATATTGCTATATCATAACATATTGCTATATCATATCATATTGCTTTATCATATCATATCATATCATATCATATCATATCATATCATATCATATCATATCATATCATATCATATCATATCATATCATATCATATCATATCATATCATATCATATTGCTTTATCATATCATATCATATCATATCATATCATATCATATCATATCATATCATATCATATCATATCATATCATATCATATCATATCATATCATATCATATCATACTGCTCTAAAACAAGTCTCGGGCTTAAGAAAAGGTGTAACTAGCATAAGAAACGAATAAAATGTTACCAACCTGTGAGCGAGACAAGGTGTGGATGAATGTATTGCCTGAACTGCGGATGCCACATCAGTCAGGATTCTCAGCAAACGCAACTCTTCCAGATACTCACCAGAATCTATGCTGTCCTGCAGTGTACCACCCTAATGGGAAGAGGAAACCTATCTATTAAAGAGGGAGCCTTTATTTGATTAACCCCTCCCCGATCACGGTGGACTTCAATTGGGAGTATGAGCTCCTCAATTTTATCCTAGCTCAGAACAAGCCTCACTATGCGATGGGGTGGCGCTACTGACCCCCTTCAGAGTGCTCCATGCTAAGTCATAACTGGTAAAAGCAAACTGTATCTAACCCAACAGCTTCACCATAACAGTGAAAACAGACAATGAGCTATTCCACTGAGCTATCGCGACTTTGGGTTACCTTTAATATCCTGCAGCTATTGCCACATAGAGCGAGGTTCAGATATCAGATAGAATGGGTGGCTAAGAGGACAAGACGAATGACTGATCACCAGGAGTTACTCACAGAGCAGTATGGCATGAGAATGAAGATTCTGCTGATGATGCTTGATGATCTGCCTTCCACGGGCACAACCTCCAGACCACACAAAGAGATTATATTTACGTGCGCACTGAACTGTCTCATGTACTCTGCTTCTTTGAGAGCGCGAGCCTGGTCGCTTTTTGAATGGCAGAGAACTCGCTTTAGGGCAAAGAGTTTGTGCGACCTGGAGTGCTCCACTAGGTCAACAAAGCTAAACCCTCTAAAAAGTTGAATACAGCTCATATAACAGTGGTTTGAACATGTAAATAAATTTTCTCAGCTGGTGGTGATAATAGTCTCATTTATTTTAAACTTGATGGTGAAAATCTGCTATCTGTTAACACGAATATTGGCGCATCAAAACATTTCGAGTTAGATAGGTTGTCATGAAGGAAAATACGGCTAGATCGAGAGATCCTACCTTCCGTTTGGGACAGTCTGGATAATTAAACGGGTATTAACAGTTTGGGCAAGGACAGGACTAGCTCGCTGTAAAGGTTTTCAGTGAGCCAAATAAGAATATGTGTAACTAAAATCTTAGCAAGACCGTTTTGTTGAGTGAACGAGCTTGGGTTCAAAGCACATAGAACGAAAATAAGGTACTGTGAAGTATGATGAGGTCTGTCTAGTGTTTGATTTTGAGTTAGCCTGGCCAGAGCGAGAGAGATTGGTAGTATAAAGATGCAATGACTAGGTAGACAACAAACCAGATAGATGAAACAGCGGCAGGGTTGAATAAGCCCCAACCTGAACATACGTACTTACCCTTCACCGAGGCGGGATCTAACAAAGTAAGTCTCATTTTCGATGGTCAGGGATTCTTTACTGCAGACACAGCCCATAGCTCTAGTAAGTAGATTACTCAGGAATGTCATGAAGAGAACTAGGGCTGCTAACTAGCCTACTCCTGCAACAATGAGTACAGATCATAGAGTTATCTTGAAAATAGAGGACAACTCTATGGTCAGGCGGAAATAGGCGGCCTGTGTGATGGGCGAGATCAGTAGTATCTGATACAGATATAGATGTGTGTAATAGAGGTGCTTTGTTGGTACCAGTACCCCCAAAATATTATTACATATGATGGACACCTCATGGATAATTGAGCAATTTAGCTTATTTTCAAGTCCTATATATTGGTTCTTCAGCCACCGTGAATGTTTGCATAGAAGCAGAACCAAACTATCCTGTGAACTACTCAACTTTTGTGAGCTCATAACCTACCAGTGTCGTGATGCCATTGTTACCACCAGAGTCAGTTTTTCAACTGTCCAGTGTGCTGACTTATG
>Ga0224501_10004924_pt1 | contig 10540 bp, 5 predicted proteins | sample SF_Oct11_sed_USG_4_FD_169105 | JGI IMG/M metagenome (GOLD analysis project Ga0224501, IMG submission 169105) | Sediment microbial communities from San Francisco Bay, California, United States - SF_Oct11_sed_USGS_8_1 | ecosystem: Environmental > Aquatic > Marine > Sediment | place: USA...
ATTGTGGTGACCCCTTTAAAGCATTTGCTATCCACCCCTCAGATCAGACCACAAAATCTCCCCCTACCATCAGCGGCTGTTGAGTCTTGGTAATAAATCTCAATAAATGAGCGTATTTTCTTCTGACGCATGGTTCTGGTGATGAGGACAACTGCAAATCGAACAATCAATCACCGATTATAAGACCTCTCCTAATGCCACCTGCAACTGCCTGGTCTGTACTCTGCACAACTGTGTAGCTTTGTAGCTATTGGCATAGAATGGAATGCTTGATGTTAATGCTTTGACCCTACCTGAAAAAAACGCCTAATTCCAAGATAGACTCGAATGTCGGAAAGAGAAGACTTGTAATCTATAGTAACATACTGAACCCGCAATGGTTCTCCTATTTGAGTAGTTGTTGAATATACTTCCATTTAGTCCAAACGAAATATGATTTTTGTGGTTCCGTTCGCAGTGAAGAATTTCGTTTCAAAGGGAATAAATGTAATGAGACTACAAAGGGCTTCAATCACACGTGCTGCGATTTCAAGGCTGCGTTGGGTTCATACACTTTAATGTTAATACCTATACATGTAGCCATGTTGGCAACGGTGAAACCTCAAAAAGAGTCCTAATTCAAAGAAAATCATCATTCAGTGAGAACAGAGATTCTTTTGCCATGATTAGCTGTTGATTTTGGCGTATATTCTGGTCTGAGGATGAAGATTGACATTGTCTTGTGAAAACATTTAAAGGAGCTGGACATTGGTCTGTGAAAGCATATGAAGATTCACACGTAGTCACGAACAGCTGGCATGAACTGTGACAGAATTGCCATTTATTCAAACAGGAAACGTATGAACCCTTGGAGATAACCAGCGTGGTCACATGCCAGCATCCATTTCCTCATAACAGCTTTCTGATTGTGTGGTTACCGTCTTGCTCTACGCTCAATCTATCCTTACTTCTAATGTTATGCAACAGTCGAGGAACTCACGGCTGGGCAAAGATATTTATTTATACTTTAAAATATAGTTTAATTAACTTAGTCTGATATATTCTCTGAATCTAGGGTTGTATTTTGTTGTTGTTCCAGGGAAAAAATTCTCCCAAGTTTGGAATTGGCCTATCGCTCTATCCCTAAATGATGATGGTGAAACCACCCGGTTAATGTTAACGTGTTTTTCATCGGCTGATCGATTCATCTTTCATCGTTCACGCTGATTTTGCAAATTGCGTTAATCCAGTTATTCATGGCCCAGTTCCTGTACCAGGCTGGTTAGCTGTTGACCTGAAGTAGCTGTGTCACCGAACCCGTGTCGTTACCATGGTGATGTTACACTTGTTTTACCGGCAGAGGACCCCTTTTTCCACTCGGGCACTCGACCGTCTTCGTTAACGTCTTATTCCAAACCTCCAGGCCTGAAGATAGGAATTATGTGTGGAGCTCGTTTTCACCCTGGGAACTCAGCAAGACCCGGATTGCCCCCCCCCCCGAATCCTATTTTGGGCCACTTTCTGCTATCAGAAGGACTGGTAGAATTGCCGACTATGACTCACCACTTGATAAACCCTACCCGTTTGAAAGATCAGTAGCATGATCTTTTCTGAATACTTTTGAACGGATGCAACTTTCGTGAATCTCATCAGTCGGTAAAAAAGATGACTGAGGACATCTAGAAGTTCAAACTAAATAACACTTAGCTTCAGCTTACGAGTTTCAATTTAGTGAACAATCCCCTCGATTGTTATCATAGGACATATTTAGAGCCCCTTGATGACAGCAAGAATTATGACAGTGAAGAAAAGGTTCTAAATTAGGTGCAGTGACTCATAAAATAAGCCCGATTGAAGCATAAATAACTCTAGAATCTCACCCGTTTGATATCATTTAATAAATGATTGCACCATCCCTTTGAATGGTATTCTGTATTCACTAATAAGAAAAAATATCAGCTACTGTGTGTCATTCATGTTTATGATTATGTGACGTTCATCACTCCGCATTTAAAATAGCGTATATATATATGACTTTCTTTCTGATAGCATGAACGTAGGCGATAAGATGCATCCAATAGCTATTTTTGCTTGCTGTAATGGCATCCCAGATGGTAGTTATCAGTCGCCCATCACACCAGATGTAATATCAACAGTGACAGACCGTCAGTCACTCCTACCATCTCTGTCCGGCAGGTGATGCAGCAGCCCACCCCCTCCCGCTTGAAGATCGCTGAATTAGGTATCAATTCTGTAGAAAGACGACTCCAATACTTTATTTCCATGGGAAAAATCTTTTTTATAACATTGGGTTCTACGATATCTGGTTAAAATATCAGTTGCTGTCTGTTTTTCAAATAGAGGAGTCATTAGGTACATGCGCGCGCTCGAGTTTTTCGTGACCGAAATTGATTTTAGTCCTAGAATCTGCTGAACTGCAACTGAAGAGTGTGATTAAAAAAAGCATCTTTCACTGTCGGCCGCGATCTGCGATCGAAAGCACACGAACAGAATTCCGCGACCGAAAGTAGTAGCTTAGGTAAATGTCAAGGTTACCGTAAAGAGGCTTGATTACTACATTGAGATAACGAATCGCGAAAGATCATTCGGCTCTAACCAATGAGTTAAAGTTGGGCGAGGACAACTCTGATCTGATCAAAGTCCATCCTGAACTCAACTACATTTCCTCGCCGCGACCGTGTGTTCGTGTGCTCGCAATCAAATTTTTTCCAAAAATTTTGGTCGTGAGCACGCGAATGCACCTAATATCATGATGCTCAACTTTCAGGATTCTACTGCCGGACGTAGGCTTCCCTCTTGTTTGACCACGTGCTTCTGTTTGTGGCCTTCTTGGGCCAGCTGTCTTCTCACTTTATGCTATGTCAACCATTCCACCTGGTTTTTGGCCTGCCATTACATCATTTACCTAAGGCATTCCACGTCAGCACAACACAGATAGAAGACTCAAAGGCAGCCATGCATTATTACTTTGTTGTAGGTGCGGTCAGGCGTGGCGCGCTGCCACGTTGGAAGGCTGGAGGCTGCACCATGACCCTAACTACGCCGAGCAGGGTGGGCCAGTCGAGTCTTGTTTGGGTAACGCCCATCGTGATGTTTGGAAGGCCGCATGCTGGGCTCTCTCGGAAGAGGTAGAGAAATAGCTTCCTTTACCATAGACATGCGATTTATTGTATATATGTAATACACATTATAAAATAGATTATGCATCTATAGTGAGTTACAGACCACTATTCTGGGAAGCCCGAGTTGAATTTAAGACAGACCCTCCGTAGAAACTCCTGATTGAGACATCCAACAATGTACAACCTCAATCCAAAGCTCATTCCAAATGCCACAGTTGTGTTCTTTGGGCTTTGCTCTTGAAATCCGTCTAAACGGCAAAAGTTAAATTTCTGAATTTCAGTCTAAAACACCACTCAGTTTGTCTCTAGGCTGCTCGCTATAATTCTATTGCCATGAAGGATATTTCTCCTCGATATCCAAGTGTCCATGCAAAACCATACAATGGCGGGTAAATTCTTAGGGTGACCCACTAGACTAATTTCTATTTACCCAAGGCTGCCTCTTTTTCGCAGCCAACAGATTGTTAACCAATGCCTACTCAGCTTATTGCTACTACCACACATTGTGATCCTGATTTGGCTTGCTGCTATGAGTTGTTATCCCCCTCGTCACATTTGTTCCAAACAAAGATTGCTTTTCGGCCTCTCGGTTTCGATTATTGACACGCGTCACTACGGTGCCTTAATATTAACTCTCATATTTTCAGGAAGCCTTCAGTCCGTATGAGCGAGCTATCTACGCGTCGCTGTGTGGGAACCTAGAACAGCTTCTACCTGTCTGTGACACTTGGTATGATGTCTTATGGGCGCATCTCAAGGTAAGGGCCCTGAGTCCAGATGATCATGGTAGTGACTTTTGTTGTGTCTATATTCAAATAGGTTAGCTCATGAAGAGCCGATTCCCGACACCCACAATTATTCTACGCCAACAGCTAATCGCCGACATCGGTAGATGGTAGCATAGGTGACCAAAACTGATTTGTGCAGCTTAGCATATTGAACTTTGTCACCTTTGTTAACCTAAGTTTAGTTATATGATCGAAACTCTAAAATTCCCACACAATTGTTTGGTCACAGTCACCCAATCACTTCCCGCTTCACTGCCCGCAAGCACGCATTCAGCAAGAATGATTTATACACAGACTGAGCTTAATGCCGGCTATTGGTGTGTTTGTAATACCCATCGAATTCATTCGGATGGCTCATTTGGTGCGGCAGCTTTTGCCAAGAAGTTTCTGTTTCCGTTTCGTTTCATTGGCGGAGTGAAATGGTTCTTCCTGATTTTGTATCGTAATCATCATGACGATGTCCGGTCACCGGATCGTTTGCTTTTTCATTGAATGATTCATTGATAGGTTAAAGATGAGTTTCCCGTTTACATTGCCAGCATCGCCAAGGAAATGCAGTCGTGTTTTTTTATGAAAAGTTTTAGCCTTCTCTCTCGCATACTTGGAATTCTGCCGACATGTTTGAATAATTTACGCTCGCCTGACAGCCATTTATTTATCATCTCTTAACATCAGTAAAATTCCGATTAAATTTTCAAATCACGCTGCGCTATTGAAAAATCCGATTGGCTTTTACGTTGCAAAGGAGAACTCCAAAGTGAAAGAGCCTAGGAATTTTAGCTGAAATAGTCAGAATTTAGTTCAATTTTTGCTACAATATGATAGTAATTCGGAACTTAGCGCAGGGTTGCCTTGTCCTTTGAATTAGGAGTTGTTTTTTTACAAAACAGCATGCTCTCCGTGACGGGGAATTGAACCCCGGTCTCCCGCGTGACAGGCGGGGATACTCACCACTATACTATCACGGATTTGCTGAGGGGCAACTGGTGGTTTTTCGCAACGAGATCGTCGCGACGACGGCTTATCTCTGTTGTCATAGCAACAATCATTCACTCATTTCTGCCTGATCCCAGCTACTGATAAACATTGGTATATTACTGAAACAATCGGATTCACCCTCGTAGGCTATTTGTGTCCTTGGTTTCGCATAGGTAGGAAAGCACTACAAAGCTCATTGAGATTGGGCTTAAGATTACCACATTTAGACTGATCAGCGTTTTCATTGAGGGAAGAAGTTAAATGCCCTTCAGTAATCCCAGAAATGCAGTGACCTTTAGTGCTACAGTAGATTATCCTTGAAAATAATCTTAGTCGTTGTTCATATAGGGATTGTTGTCAACGAGGCTGGGCCTTGCTTTCCCTTGAAATGAAGCTATTTTGCCCACGGCAGTTTTCTCAAATAACAGGCCGATCTACATCTACATTGTTGCAAATCTTGCCATGCTCCTTGGAATGTTGCAACACACCTGTCATTCTCGAATCGCGACTGCAAGCTGAACGTCTTCTAGTGACTCTCCCTGGGAAATGTGGAATCAAAATAGCTCAGTAGGCCACTTTCTATACCACTTCTGACCGCTGGTCTGTTGTGGAGTTGCGAAATTACGTTTCTTACTACAGGTCTTGGTGGATGTCGAGTTGGAACAGCACATTCGTCTGTATACGATGAGCTCGGGTCTGTGCGATATGCCTACTCGATACTTTGCTCGCGATACCAGTGTTACGCACATCTTTAAGTCGCTGGAGTCGAGTGTCAAGGACACGGTGCGCGGTGAGACTCATCATTTCTTTCACCGAATTCAGAAACATCTCATCCTGCAGGACTTCGGTGGTAAGTCGCCTCGCCATACCAATACTGGACAGCCACACTATTCGATGTAAGTGAATGAGTTCCTTTAATAGTACCTGTGACTAGAGAGTTGAGTAAAACCTTTGATATGAATATTCATGCATCTGTAGTACAAGACTAGCCCCGCGCACATTCTCACGGGGTCATGACATCTCAGAGCAGTTGCGTTGCTGTAAATTTAAAAAAGATAATGAGCTCCGTAAATTGGATGAATGCTAAATTGCGGTAGTTGGCCCTTTGGACAAAAACAGAAAAGACAACTTGTGATGTAATTGTGAAGTTTTCGGCGTAGTTTATGTCTGTTTGTGACTTCAGAAGTGGATCAGTTTGTTTGACCTTGTATGCAAAAAACCAACCCTACTGATGCTCTCATGTTGTAAAGAGTGCAACTCTCTTGGATGTTTGTTTAGGTCTGCTTTCGGTGATGATTGAGACTAATACAGAGAAGAATCTATCTCCTCATCTGCTTCGCTTCATGGCTCACTACGTGCTGCTGCTGCGGAGCATAGATCGCCTCGCTGTCGAGGGACAGGTAAACAACTTTACCTGATCCAGCATTGCGGCACCTAACTTCTCTAATGCTGCCCGCCAACCCGTCATCTATATAAAGGGATGTAGCCTTCTTTATAGAATGCATTACGAATCACTCTGGGACCGGACCAGGGGGTTGGCTTAATGGATAGTGCACTGAGCTTACTATCAGAGAGCCCAGTTCGGGCGCCATGTTCTCTTTCAACCTCATTATAGTTGGATCGCAGCATTAAAAAGAAGAGTCCCCTTGAATAGGGGTAAGGGATGGCTTAATAGATGACTGGCCCTTGGATCATGGTTCCCTGGTTCGATTCACAAGTTGATCAAAGCTTTGTTTTTGCAACATCCCTAATGAGGCACCCCAGGAAACGCTGTAGGGCTGATTTTCGCTTATCACTGATATCTCACTGGCCTTCCCCTTAAATCTCCAATCGAACCTGGAAATCGGTCCACCTTTGGGCTGTGGTCTCCTCTGTTCGATGAGGTCTTAGCCCACCAGAAAGTCAGTGCCCCAATTTACACAATATTGTAAATTCGGGAGTTATGACCCCTTTCAATCCTATTGGCGCAAAACACAGATTTTCTATATTGTAGACTATAGAGATCGTAGAGGAGTATATAAAGTATCTCAGTATTACCAAGCAGTACAGTCTGGTGGCTAGTTACTGTCATGTTCTGCCTCACAACGCTCAGATTATCAACTACGCCATCTTCCTTTCCGGTCAGTGTCCTCTACTCACTTTTCTCTTATGCTTTTGTTTTTCATACAGCTGTGATTGTTCGGTGGATTTCAGTTGGTTTAAAAAGTTGATTTTAAACGGGTTGTCTTTCCTTAATAGACAAGAATTACAGCAAGTCTAGTGAAACTGTTCCATTTTGCGATATAGAATGAGACTGTTTGTGGGGTCAGCCTCGTAGATGTGAACTGATTGCCGCTCCATATAAGATTTCAATAGCGGGTCCTCCCAAGTTGAAACAAAACCATATCCTTCCTCCCCAGTGAGCTTTTCTTATAGATGTACCAGCATCCTATTATTAAGCCGCCTGGGTTTTCGGTTACAGTAGGGCCCTTTACCAATTATAGAGGGGATCGTGGTTGTCGTAGCAACCGAGATAAGCCTGTCACCCCGACGATCTCGTGGCGATTAACCACGGTTTGCCCCTCAGCAAATCCGTGATAGTATAGTGGTGAGTATCCCCGCCTGTCACGCGGGAGACCGGGGTTCAATTCCCCGTCACGGAGAGCATGCTTTTTGAAAAAGAATGGACAGTGCTCATGCAGTGAGGGAAACTGCACTGTTGCCTTGTGTAGTCCCAGAAGTCACACAGTGCTGCTATAAAGTGTATAAGAGGTTGCGTCGGATTCGCATTAGACATTCGGTAAAAACACAACGGGCGCGAGTCAAACTCTTTTTACTCTCCGGGTCGAAAAGTTATTGACTTCGCAAACTAGGGATGTTTCTGTACCACTTGCGAGCAGGCATTCATGATGCCTGATGGCTAGGGCGATGAGATTTCTGTGGTTATCTATTAGTCAGTTTATTGCTTGTTATTTTTTCATATTTTGTATTCTCATAAAAAATTCACAAAAGATGGCCTATATCATGAATACATTGTACATTGGCTGAAGTTTCGAACAAATTGCTAGAACAGTAAAACAACTTCATTTTCTGTTTAAATCATATCACAAGTTTTCGAGTTATCCGAGGTCGAGTTAACCGAGCTTGACTACCGGTTCCATGTTTAGATAGGGACGAATCCGACGGAAATCGCTAAGCCCCGCCCACCATTGTATTGTGTCCTACCTTATCAGGCATTTGAGGGAACAGGTTTTGAGCAAGATGTTCTAAGAAATGAGATCAAGGGTACAATGCGTGACCATGTTTTTCAGTGCACTAACACTTTAAGTAAGGGGGTCACGCCAGTCGTTGGTCAATGTACTTTCAGACTGGTCTTGCTCAGTCTTAAAGGGACCCCACTCTACATAGATAATTGTAGCCATAGCGTTTATGACATTTGGTGCGTCCTAACCCTTTTAGCTTTGTATTTTATAGCCCTTGATCTCTCTTGCAAATTCTCGACCGTTTGCAGATATTCGGGATAAAACAACAAAGAAGGCGTGTCTGGAGTACGGCGCGCAGGCGGGACTCCACATGACCCAGGTTACCAAGGTCGTCGTTGAGGAAGCTCTAACGAAGCTCGCCGAGGTGTTTGCCGAGGCATCGCAACTCGATACCATCGTCATGGCGGCCGATCGCGTCACCCAGGTAACAAATAGCTTAAATAAGTAAATGGAACCCCTCATTACTGAGAGTTGGGGGTTATTGAGCAAGCGAGATATTGCCTTGGAACGAGGGGAGTTTACATTGGGATAGCGAAATAGCTCAGTCGTTACAAGCTCTGGACTTGCAATTGTGAGAACCCGGGTTCGAATCCAGATCATTCTGATTACGAGCTCGTCGCATTCACCCTAGCTCATACCACTACAACAAGCCTGAGGCTTAGGAGATCCGTGTCCGTTAAATAGGATGGCCCAGTGCCCGAGTAGAAAAACAATACTAATACCTACTTTATAATATACCTCATCATCACCTGGGCTTACGAGCACAGGTTCTCTGTTTAACCTTATTGTTTTGGTAGATTAGGCACTGGCCTCATCACCACATCATCACTCCACCATATCTTTCCACCATCATTGTGGTCTTCGTAAAGGTGCTGCACCACTTCTGGTAGCTGTTCTGTCATGGAGAATCGAAATTCGTGAAACTCCTGCGTTATTTCGATAGGTTGATGATGTCATTTCTGCGTTGGACTGGCTGCTGTTTGATGACACTCAAATGCTGGAGGCTATTCAGCAAGCGAATGCACAGATGCGAATTTTGTTGGGTAAGAGACGGCTTGTCATGCGTTTATACCCCACAACCCAGCATTCCATCATCTGTCTACATCCCATCCTGACGCTGTCTCTCGTTCCGAACTGCACTGCTGCAAGTTTATCCTTGAGTTGAACACCTTGGAACTTATATGTGTGGAAATTAGTGTGCCCGAATGAGTGGCCGATCAACTTTCTGAAATTCCGAATTTCCCTTTCATCAGAGGGCAAACAACTCCACTTTGTCTTATCAGCCAACAGAAAGTTTGGGGTTGTCTACTCTTTGCACAAACGCTGTGGATTACTAGAATAAGTACATCATTAAGATGGCATCACAATGTAATGTGGGTGCCAGCCTGTTACCATGTGTGTCATAGTTTCCTCCATGCGGTCTAATGCTTCTCCCTACGTAGGTCTTCTATAAAATCCGATTTGCCCGTATTTCATCGGGACTGTTCCGTCGAAACTTACTATCAATCAATCAAGAGTAATCTTTTTCCTGGAAGAAGAAAAGAGCTCAAGGTCACAGTTTTGCCAGTGCATTCATCTTGCTTTTGTTTCAGCTATGAAGCAGCACGAAAAAGTACGGCTCATTTTCACCAAGCTGCCAGAAGATTGCGTGGTGAAGGCGACCGGTAATTCACATGACACCGCTGACCCCAACGCCATTAGGGAGTTTGTCTGCTTCAAAGCCTATCTGGTAAACACAATGATACTTTCATAGTTCCACAGTCTAACGGTCTAACCCGACTTTTCACTTGGTTACCCAGATGTTTGATGGACTGTTTTCATAGTTTTCGGACGGATGGAACAGCAGATAAATAAATGATAACTTGACTACCTTATATGGTTAGTTTCCCTACCGCGGGGCTCAGCTTGTCAATGTTTAAACGGACTCACTGATCACACTGTTTGTTTTTCTCCAGTACAATGTCGATAGTGCTGTAAACGGTGTTTACTGGCAAGGGAGGGCAATTCCATATTTTGCTGTCCGCAGGTGCTACCCCTTCTTAGTCCACGCTCTTGGCATGGCGCCAGGCGTGTAATTTCCGGTCATATAGAGTGGTGATTAGAATTAGGGCCAAGCGCCAGCCGGTCGTTTGTGACGACTTGGCCATTCAATAAAGTTGCTGCCTGAGCAGGGTCAGCATAGTAGTCTTAGCTGGCGATGTCCGTGGTCAGCTTTACTCTTCCTGGGCGCCTGCTGATTGTGTGTGAAGCACGAACAAGACTAAACAGAATGGCATTATATCTCCTATGATTGACACGAGGTTATCGTTGGCAGGATGGGGAGCAGGCATTCGCCGATTGGTTCCAGCACTACCACCAGAAACCGCGGCAGCCGGAGCAGACTTCAGCGGGGCAGAGCTTCACTGATAAG
>Ga0224501_10004926_pt1 | contig 10538 bp, 9 predicted proteins | sample SF_Oct11_sed_USG_4_FD_169105 | JGI IMG/M metagenome (GOLD analysis project Ga0224501, IMG submission 169105) | Sediment microbial communities from San Francisco Bay, California, United States - SF_Oct11_sed_USGS_8_1 | ecosystem: Environmental > Aquatic > Marine > Sediment | place: USA...
GAATAGGTGGTGCAGTGTTTGATATTGGCTTACAGGAGTTAATAGTAATATTCATCGTTGCCCTTCTTGTTTTCGGACCAAAAAGACTTCCTGAATTAGGCAGGGCATTTGGCAAAGGGCTTGCCGAATTAAAGAGGTCGTTACAGGATGTAAAGGAACAGGTACAGACTGAGTTTAAGGAGAGCGTAGATACCTCTGATATTCAAGAGGTGGTAAAGGAAGGGGCTGAATTAAAGAAGTCATTACATGAGGTAAAGGATCAGGTGGAGACAGGATTTAAGGACTCTATAGATATCTCTTCTAAAAAAGAGCCAAAAACTGATGTAACTATAAAAGGTGCGGAAGAGGAAAAGAAAGAAGGTCAAAATGGAAGACAGTAAGATGCCGCTTACCGTGCATCTTTCTGAACTGAGAAAAAGGATCACTATTGCTCTCATTGCCTTTGCAATAGGATTTATTGCGGCCTTCTTCTATTCCGAAGAGCTGTTTAAGTTTTTAACCCTTCCAATGAGAAGTGATATTTCATTTACGCTTTCACCGCCTTTTGTATTGATGACAGAAAAAAGTATTAAGGTTCCCCCGCTTGTATTCCTTGCCCCTGCAGAAGCATTCTGGATGCATATGAAAGTCTCAATGATTACAGGCCTGATGATATCTCTGCCCGTGATTTTCTTACAGCTCTGGAAATTTGTATCCCCCGGCCTGGTACAAAAAGAAAGAAAATATGTGATCCCTTTTGTAGTGATTACCTCAGTATTTTTTATAGTCGGTGCTTTCTACTGTTTTTTTTTGGTTCTCCCCTTTGCATTGGGATTTCTTCTCACCTATAAAACAGGCTCGATGACCCCGATGATTTCAGTGGGGAGTTATGTTGACTTTTGTATTAAGTTTATACTCGCATTTGGATTGATTTTCGAGCTCCCTATTGCGATAATCTTCTTTACACGTATAGGTGTTGTTACCCCAAAGACACTTGCAAAGAACAGAAAATATGCGATTCTCATTGCTTTTATTGCTGCTGCGATCCTTACTCCAACACCAGATATATTTAACCAGACTCTGATGGCTGTGCCGATGATCGTTCTCTATGAAGTGGGTGTCCTCATCTCGAAGTTATTTGTGAGAAAAAGGGAAAGTTAATGCCTACAATAAGGGGAAAAAGTATCAAGGCAGTTACCTATGATATCGCAGAGGGTTATTTGACAGTTAATCCTATTTTTTTGAAATCACTTGATGATGACTCTCTCAAAGCGATTTACCATGAGCTGACAAAGACACAGGCAGAGATAAGGGCAGAAAAGTTCCCGCATAGTGATATACAGGCAATCAGATGGAGAAATGTGAGGCTTCAAAGAGTTCATCAAGCCTCGATGATTATCAGGAACTTTGCCAGAGAAAGAAGAATACTTCTTATCTGACGTTTGACACCATCAAAAAAAGTGTGGTAGTTTTTATATATGGAGATGTCTGAAGATAGTAAAGAAGTAAAAGATGTCCTCCAGAACATCATAAAAGCCAAAAAGGCATTTAGAATGTATCCTGTGAACAATCCTATCTATATTAAAACACTTGAAGATTTATATGGCCTGTTTCAGAACTATTTTGATTATAAGGATGATCTTACATTGAAGGTAAATCAGAACAGTATTTCATACGACACAGAACAGATATATTATAATCCTGAAAAAGAAGATAACATTGCCTTTTTTTTCTTCAAAGATGGTTTGAGGGAGATCTCATTTAAGAAAGGACTGCTCAGAGAAGAACTCGAGGAGTTCTTGAAAATTATTGCATTCGATTTCGACAGGGAAATGGTAGATGATGATGTGGTTACTCTCTTATGGGAGAAGGATTTTGAGAATATACGGTATGTTGTTGATGAAGCATTTCTTATTGACATTGACGAAGAGGATTATGAGTCGAAGGTTTCAAATAAGGTAAAAGAAGAGGTGACCGATGCCGACAGGCTTATGAAGGCGTATACTGAGATAATAAAAGAGGAGAGCATAGAAGACATTCCCATCATTCCCATTACCGATAGAGATTTACAGATGCTCCTCACAGAGATGGAGAAAGATTCTGCTGATAAAACAGATAAACTGGTGACAATCCTTTTTGAAATCCTCTACCAGTCTGAGGGAGCGAGCTCTATCCTTGAAGATGCCCTGATGTTCCTGAAAGAGACTATCAAGTTTTCTATGAAGCAGGGAGACATAGATGTGGTGTTAAAAATAATGCAGGAAGCAAAAGAGATGCTCAACAGTCCATTATCAGCGGAAGCGGTAAAGAAATACATGAGAATGATACTCCTGTATCCTGGAAATGCAGAGATTATAAGCATTCTCGGCGAGGTGCTCGAAAGTGGTATAGAAATTAAAGAAAATAGTTTTAAAGAATTTGTAGAATTGCTTGATAAAAACGCAATATCTCCACTCATAAAGATTCTTGGAGACTTAAAAACAATACGTGTGAGGAAAATAATTATTGAGGCGCTTATTATACTTGGGAAAAAGGATATTAAGGCAATTGCACGCGGGCTTGATGACCAGAGATGGTTTGTGGTCAGGAACATTATTTATATCATGAGAAATATTGGTGATAAAGGGGCAATTGACTTTCTCCTGAAAACGGTGAAGCACGATGATATCAGGGTAAGAAAGGAAGTAATCAAGACGCTCGGTGAACTTGGTGGACAGGGAGTCTTTCAGACCCTCAGAGAGTGTCTTGACGATCCAGATATGCAGGTGAGAATTGCCTCTGCAAGGGCGATGAGTACCATTGGTTCAGAGGTTTCCAAAAAGACAATCATTGAAAAAATATTCAATAAGGCATTTAACAACAAACCGTTTGAGGAGAAAAAAGAATTTTATGAAATTCTCTCGCGATGGAAAGATGAGGAAGTATTTAACTTTCTCATAAGTGTATTAAAGAAAAAATCTTTCTTCAATAGGGCAAAAAATTATGAAAACAAGGCATGTGCAATATGTTGTCTCGGTCTGCTCGGCAATAAAGATGCGCTTCCTTTTCTTTCCCAATTTAGAGACTCCCATAATGAACTCTTGAGAGAGTTTTCAAACACTGCGATTAAGAGAATTGAATATGGCCATTAAAGAAGAGAAACAAGTTTTTTTGGTGGGTAAGGATGTTATCAATCAGCTCTCTATTATATTAAAAACAGCCCTCATTCATGACCCTGCGAACATTGCGGTGAGAACAGCCATAGAGAAATTCATTATGCTTGTTAACACACTGATAGAGACGGAGCGGACCATATCACTTGAACTTATCGGCGAGTTCTTTTACATCAACGGTGTACGAATACGTTATTCCCTCGAATACCTCCTTAATTTTGACTTTCTCGTGAAGGAATTCAAGAAGAGGGAAATCGGGAGTATCCTTTTTAAGGATATCGTGAAACCTCAAGAAATCCAGGTGTTCCTGGAAGCATTTATCGCATCCGGTTATTCAGAGGATCCCTACGAGACAATGGGAAAAAAGATTGACGCATTACATACCATCAAGATAGATAGATTAAAGAAGATAGGGACTGGCGAAGAGACAGATGTCAGAAAAGTAATAAAAAAGACATACTTTAATGCTGTTTCATATGTGAAAGGGGTTATCACAAAGGTCAGATCAGGGGAAAAAGTGAACATACGGAAAGCGAAAAGGCTTGTAGAGACCGTAGTCGACCAGTTACTTGATAAAGAGCAGGTGCTCCTCAGCATGACTGCAATCAAGAATTATGATGACTACACCTATCATCATTCAGTGAATGTGAGTATCCTTTCAATAGCCCTTGGTCAAAGATTGGGACTCAACAGGAAGGCACTTACAGAGCTTGGACTCGCATCGCTGTTTCATGACTTAGGAAAAATTGAGATTCCTCAGGATGTGCTCAATAAGCCAACCAGTTTTAATGAAGACGAATGGAAACTCATAAGGAAGCACCCTATCTGGGGAGTGTTTGCAATTTTAAAGTTAAGGAGTTTTGATGCTACTGCAATAAGGTCTGTTATTGTTACATTTGAGCATCATATAAACATCGATTTTTCAGGATATCCGCAGGTAAGAAAATACAAGGAACTTGACCTCTACTCGAAAATAGTCTGTCTTGCAGATCAGTTTGACGCAATGACGTCCTCAAGAGTCTATTCAAGGATTCCAATGTCTCCGGATAAGGCCCTCAGTGTCATGATGGAGAGATCAGGCGTTGATCTTGACCCCTTGCTGTTTAAGTTTTTTATCAATATGGTTGGTGTATTTCCTATAGGGACACTCGTGATGCTTGACACAAAAGAACTCGGCCTTGTGTATGAGAGTAATGCAGTCTTTACAGACAGGCCGAGGGTCTTAATCATTATTGACAGCAAGGAGAACAAGGTTCGAGGTCCTGTGGTGAACCTTGCTGAAAAAGATGAAACAGGAAGATATATGAGGTCCATTATAAAAGTCCTGGACCTCAATAAATATAAGATAAACCTCGCAGAGTATCTCCTTTAAACTATCATACTCAGTACTTGAAGTAATCCTTTGGCGTATTTTCTATGATATATTTGGCAGCTTCGTAGATGCATGTCCTGATGGCCTTTTCCATAGGTGTCTTTGCATATGTGGAGAGTGCGCCGCCAAGTCCGACATCCCCAATAATTCCACCAGCGAGAAAGCCAAGGTTTACATCAGTAGCTTCTCCCTCAACCCTTGTCGCTGAAAGGACCTCTGAAGTAGCAGTATCAATAATTCTGATATCCATAGCCATAGTGGACTTTTTTATACCACCACCTACTCCTCCAATGAAAGGGATTACTCCAATTCCTATGCCACCTTTGGTACCGGAAGTTCCAGGATCCCATCCCGTAACTGCTGCAACGACGAGCAGTTCAGCACCTTTTATTTTGCCTTTCTTCACAGCAGTTTCTTTTTCAACATAGCCCCGTTCGCCGAGTGCGATCTCTTCCTGAATCGCCCCGAGTTCCTGTCTCTCAAGAACCCTGAATCTTTTGCTCTGTACAAGGGTTGTGGTGAGCATATCTCTCAGACCGCCCATGATACCTGAATGTTCGTGAGTTATTGTGATGGGTTCATCCCTCATGCCCCGTATCGTCGTTGTACTGCTCCCATGGGCGCCGACTTTCCAGTCGAACCTTGATACTGCAGCTGCAGCCTTTGGTCCGCTATAGGGTGGCAATTGTTGTTCAAGGCCTGTATCAACTTTTGCTGTTGGTTGTGCTGCGCTCTGCAAACAACTACTCAAAGAAAGTCCAAAAAGCAAAATGATAAAAGGTGAAATTCTTTTAAACAATGACATCATACCTCCCTCCTTATTTGTTTAATGTTATAGGTTACCACAAAATAAAAGTTATTAAATAAAAAAAAATGGTAATTATATGTGTTTTAAAAACAATCCTTCCGCAAGACAACCTGCAGTAATATTTTGCATCTCTTTCTGCAGCATAAATACTGCATATTCTGCATAACGTACTGAAATTATAACTAAATTTAGTTGGCATATTCAATGCTGTTATGGTAATAGCATCTGTATTTGAAGGAGGAAATAATATGAGGGTGTTAGTCGCATATGATGGGACATTAGATTCAAAGACTGCCCTGAGATATGGGCTGGAGAAAATAAAACAAAATGGGGGTGATCTTTTTGTTCTTCATGTATTTAACAGTAACCTTTTTGTTGATTATGACGCAATTCCAGAAGCAAAAGAGATTGCACAAAGAGAATCATCCCGATATGTGAAAGAGGCAGAGATGATTATTAAAGAGGAAGGTAAAGGAGTGAAGGTAAATATAATCGAAGAAGAAGGCGACCCAGAAAAGGAGATAGTGAGTTATGCAGTGCAAGAAAATATTGATATAATTATTTCTCCGCCACGATATAAGTCAATTGTAAAAAAAGCTCCCTGCCGGGTCTCTATAATTCCTGGTACTATATTAATACCCCTTGATAATGAAGACAATTCAATTATGACGATTGATCAAATAGTAAAAGAGGCAAAAGCAATGAGTTCTAAAGTTGTACTTTTGGGTCTTGTCCCTATACACATTTATGGTAGGTGGGAGAAATCAGAAATAGATAAGATTACAGAGGAAATCACTTCAGTAGTTAAGAACCTTAAAAAGATACTCATTGAACAAGGGGTAGAAACAAAAGAGATTATTCGTTCGGGTTATCCTGATGAGGAAATATTAAAAGTTGCAAGTGAAAACCCTGTTTCAATGATTATATTCCTCACCAGAGGTCATAAACCTTCTGAATTAAATAAAGCGGTAACGATACTCCTTGATGAATCAGATAGATTGAAAATGCCAGTTTTATCCCTGTCAGAAAACAGTAAGGGTAATACAAAAAGTTTATAGTTAGTATAAAAATAATCTTGCGGTGGTCCTCTATAGAAGCATCTCTTACCTATTTAGTCATTTTGGGATATAATTAATAAGGATGAAAATAAGAGAGAAAATCTTTCTCGGTGTTGGCACATATATATTTCTTGCCTCAATAGTCGGATTATTTGCATACAGAGAACTACTCACGATTAAGACCAGATTACACCTCGTTGAGATAGCAGACGATATCACCCATAACATCGGTGAAGTGAGAAGATATGAAAAAAATTTCTTGCTCTATAGAGAGCAGGAGGACTTCCAAGAAGTTAAGAACTATCTTGGTACACTAAAACATAATATTGATAATATCAAAGCAGAAATAGTAAAGGCGATAGGTTTAGAAGACTACAATAATACAAAAAATGAGATAAGGGAGTATGAAGTTCTTTTTAATAAGGTAGTAGAAAACCTTCAGTCACAGGGAAAAATCTGGTATATGTTAGCAATTGCAGAAAGGAGAGTCGAGCAGGGAATAGATGGAGAAGCGCTTCAGATATTCTTAGAAGTGAGGAGGCTTGGGAGAAACCTTATTATATACAAAGATCAAAAAACTTATGATACCTTTGTAAAAAAGTTCGCCTTATTACATACAGGCAGTACTGAATTGAGGAAATATCGCACTATTGTGGACGACCTCTACAAGCTTTATCGTGAAGAAAAAAATTCTGCAAATAGTATGAGATCAAAGGCAAGGAAAATACAGTCATTTTCTGAAAAACTTTCCAAGAGAGAACGGGCTGAGATAGCAGCAACAATGAGCAGGTCTATGAACTTACTCCTGGTTGCCTTCCTAATAATCATGATTTTAGGTGCGATTGTGAATACAAAACTTGCCATGAGTATCGCCAACCCTATAAGAAAGCTCGAGAACATAACAAAAAAGATTGCAATAGGGGATTTTTCCGAAACCCTTGAAGTTAAAGGAAAAGATGAAATCTCCTCCCTCGAAATCTCATTTAATCAGATGGAAGAAAAGCTTAAACAAGCCCTGAGCTCTCTTGAGGATACAATAAAACAGTTAAGGGAGAAACAGATGCAGCTTGTAGAGGCAGAAAAACTCGCTTCTATAGGAATATTTGCTTCGGGCATTGCTCATGAGATAAGCAATCCCCTTACCTCTGTTCTCACATTTTCAAATTTAATGCTTGAACAGACACCAGAGGATGGCCCTAATCGTGAAAGGTTAAAGATGATGGTACGGGAGACAGAAAGGGCGAGAGATGTGGTGAGACAACTTTTGAGTTTTGGAAGAGAGATTCCTATCAACCGTGTAAAGATAAACATTAATGAACCTATTACTGAAGTAATTAATTCTCTTGCTGCACAGGAGGTATTTAAAGATATCGAAGTGAGTGTGCACCTCTCGGACAATCTTCCAGAAATACATGTTGATCCTGCCCGGATAGGACAGGTAGTTTCAAATATATTTTTGAATGCTGTATACGCAATCACTCCGCCCGGCAGGATAGAGGTGTCAACACAGCTTGTGGAGAACCTCATCGAAATCGTTTTTTCTGATACAGGTTGTGGAATATCTGAAGAGAACATCGGCAGGATCTTTGACCCATTTTTTACCACAAAAGATAAAACTAAAGGAACCGGACTCGGCCTTGCAGTAAGTTATGGTATTATTAAAAAGCACGGTGGTGATATTGAGGTGCAGAGCACAGTTGGTAAGGGAACGACATTTATTGTGAGGTTGCCTGTAAATGGATAAATTCAAGGCGATTGTTGTCGACGACGAATTAAGTGTCTTAGAGGCTGTAAAGGCGATCCTCGAAACAGAAGGGATAGAGATTTTTACCACCCCCAGCAGCCTTAATGCCATTGAACAGATTAAGAGGGACAGCTACGACCTCATTATATCAGACATGAAAATGCCCGAGATGGACGGGCTTGAGCTTTACGAAAATGTCAGGGAAATTGCTCCGGACAGTATATTTATTATTATCACAGCATACGGAACGATTCAATCAGCTGTAGATGCGATAAAAAGAGGAATATACGACTATATTCCAAAGCCCTTTACACCTGATGAGGTTCGGATTCCTATAAGAAGAGCATTGGAAAAAAAGGTACTTGAAAGAGAAAATATTGCACTGAGAACACAGATAGAGGCAAGATACTCATTTCAAAATATCATTGGAAATAGCCCTGAAATGCATGAGGTATTCAGGATCATGAGACATGCAGCATCGAGCGAAAGTAATGTCCTTATTACAGGAGAAAGCGGCACAGGGAAGGAACTTGCTGCCCGGGCTATTCATAGTAACAGTGTAAGGGCACGAAAGAAGTTTGTGACTGTCAACTGCGGTGCAATCCCTGAAGGGTTACTTGAATCAGAACTCTTCGGACATGTGAGGGGTGCATTCACTGGAGCAGTTTCAGATAAGAAAGGGCTTTTAGAAGAGGCAGATAAAGGTACCCTTTTTCTTGATGAGATAGGAGAGCTTGCTCCAATTCTTCAGGTGAAACTCCTGCGAGTGTTACAGGATGGCGAATTTCTGAGGGTAGGTGACAATCAGCCTCGAAAGGTCAACGTGCGTGTTATCGCTGCCACAAACAGGGATCTCGAAAAAGCAATTGCTGAAAAAAAATTCAGAGAGGACCTTTACTATAGACTTAATGTAATACCAATAGAATTACCACCTTTAAGAAAAAAGAAAGATGACATTCCGCTTCTTATAGGTCATTTTATAGAAAAACATAAAGTGAAGGCTATGAGTAAGAACATTACAGGCATCTCTAAAGAGGCGATGCAGGCGCTCATTCATTATCATTTCCCTGGTAATGTGAGGGAACTTGAAAATGCAATTGAATATGCGTTGGCATTTACATCGAGTTCTATAATTCAAGTTGAAGACATGCCAAAATATATTTCAGAAGGCAAAAAACTGAGCGAAGAGGCGAAAACAATACCGTTAATGCCTCTCAGGGACGCAAAGGCACAGTTTGAAAGGAGTCTCATCACAGCTGCCCTCATAGAGTCAGGAGGAAATATTTCTGAAGCTGCAAGACTTCTTAATATCCATAGACAGAATCTTCAGCAAAAGATAAAACTGCTCGTAATCGATTTATCCTCTATATCCCCCTCAAAACAATCCTCATAAAAAATAACCTGCAGTAATATTTTGCACGTTCTCCCGCAGTATAAATACTGCATTTACAGTATAACCTGTTGAAATTATAAAGATATTTACCTGGCATGCTGCATGCTTCTTATTATAGAAACACTCAGATAAAAAGGAGGAAACAAAAATGAAAGTCTTAGTGGCATATGATGGAACACTCCACTCAAAGACTGCCCTGAAGTATGGGCTGGAGAAGGTAAAAGAAACCGGTGGTGAGCTTATAGCCCTTCATGTGTTTAATAGTAGCCTGCTCATTGATTATGATGCACTACCTTACGTAGAAGAGAGAGCAAAAAGAGAAACGATTCGGTGTCTGGAAGAAGCAAAGCTGATAATAAAGGAGGAAGGAAAAGGGACAAAAGCGTGCATCATCGAGACAGAAGGTAACCCTGAAGATGAGGTCATAAGGTGTGCAATCGAGGAAAATGTTGATTTGCTCCTATGCCCAACAAGATATCGCACCGTAGTGAAGACCTTTAAGAAAATGCTTAATGAAAGGGGACTTGAAACAAGTATCTATGCATATGGGAGCAGCCCTTATGCAACCGTTCCTTCGACGAAGTGACAAGGTGCGCTTCTCTTCCTCATACTTTGCAAAGAATATTATGGTGAGGAACTGAAAGGAACTATAAGAAAGGATAGAACACATGAAGGTCTTAATAGCATATGATGGGACATTACAGGCAAAGGTTGCCCTCAGGTATGGACTTGAGAAGGTGAAAGAGAATGGTGGTGAACTGATAGCCCTTCACGTATTCAATAGGAACTTGTTTATTCATTACGATGCGGTTCCTCGAGTAGAAGAGGTCGCAAGACGAGAGTCAGCTCGATATGTAAAGGAAGCAGAGATCATTATACGAGAGGAGGGCAAAGGTGTGAAGGCAAGCATCATTATGGAAGAAGGCGACCCTGAATCAGAGATACTGAGATATGCAGAAGCTGAACATATTAATGTATTCCTCTGTCCAACACACTACCGGTCTATAGTGAAGAAGTTTAGAAAAATTCTCA
>Ga0224501_10004927_pt1 | contig 10536 bp, 11 predicted proteins | sample SF_Oct11_sed_USG_4_FD_169105 | JGI IMG/M metagenome (GOLD analysis project Ga0224501, IMG submission 169105) | Sediment microbial communities from San Francisco Bay, California, United States - SF_Oct11_sed_USGS_8_1 | ecosystem: Environmental > Aquatic > Marine > Sediment | place: USA...
CAGGTCGAAAGAAATATGCAGATGAAAAAATTTGGGAAACAAAGTGCAGGCAATACATCGAAACTGCTTCAGGCATAGTGTTTAACTTAATTCATGAGAAACCGTGATCAACACCACATTTTTCTAAAAATGGTGGATTGCGGGAGACACCTCCAGCTTTAGAAAACTTAAAGAGGAGGATTTACAATTCATAAAGTATAATAGGAGCAAACTGTGAATCTAATCTCGTGAATTGAGAGCAGGATTCTCTAATCACGTGATTAAGCTAACCCTAACTAATCATCGGAGGTGGACGTTTACGGGTTCATCACAGACATTTACCATAAAGTATGTTATACGCGGAAAGTTCGAAATAGATGGAGTAGTTGAAAAACCAGACGTTATAGGAGCAGTTTTCGGCCAAACAGAAGGCTTGTTCAGTCCAGAACTTGACCTGAGAGAACTGCAGAAATCAGGAAGAATCGGCAGAATACAAATCGAACTGCATTCTCAACAGGATAAAACCACGGGCACTATAACAATTCCAACAAGTTTGGACAAGGTTTCCACAGCGTTAACTGCCGCAAGCATAGAAAGCATAAACAGAGTTGGACCGTGCGCAGCAAAGGTAACCCTTGAAAAAATTGAGGATGTCAGAGAGGCACGTAGAAAGGTGATAATCGGCAGAGCCAAGGAAATCCTACATAAATGGACGATCGAATCCATGCCCTCTGTGGATGAAATCTTCAAAGAGGTCGCAGAAACACTGAAAGCGGCAAAGGTCGAGAAATACGGGCCGGAAGAGCTTTCAGCCGGACCCGAAGTCAAAAGTGCCAAAGAGATAATAATCGTTGAAGGAAGAGCGGATATAATCAACCTGATGCGCTGCGGAATATACAACGTCATAGCCGTAGAAGGCGCAAAAATCCCGGAAACCATAAAAAAACTTTGTAAGGAAAAAGAAACGACAACCTTCCTAGACGGAGACAGAGGCGGAGACCTAATCCTGAAGGAGCTTCAGCAAGTCGCGAACATAAAACATGTTGCTAGGGCACCCAGAGGAAGAGAGGTTGAGGAACTAAACTGCAAAGAAATATTCGTAGCATTGGAAAGCAAGAGTCCAGTCAAGGGCTTACCCAAGCCGAGAAGAGAAAGGCGAAAGATAGAGGTTTCAAAAGAAATTGTTCAAACAATAAAAGAGTTGGAGGGCACTTTGGAAGCTGTTCTCTTAAATGAGAAGCTGGAGCAAATAGAACGGTTGCCAGTGAGCCAATTATCAGAAAAACTTCAACAAATAGATGGCGTGGATACCGTCGTCTTCGACGGAGTGATAACGCAAAGAATTGTCGACGTGGCAAACGAGAAAAAAATAAAGAATGTTATTGCTTCCCGCGTATCAGGCGCCGTCAAAACGCCATTGAATGTCCAACTGACAACTTTTTCTGATGCCATGAAGGGTTAACTCCCGAAAAAGTCTGTGAGCCTTCTAGCTTCTCTTTCTCTCACCCTAGATTCTAACAGCTGTTCCTCGGTTATGCCGAAGCTTTCAAGAACTCTGGCGGCAGCTGGCACAACCTGTTTTGAGACGTAATACTCAATGTCCACCTCATCGTAGGAAGCAAACACGTAGGGTTTGACCCTTTCATACAGGCGTCCAGACCCAACCACCACCACATAGCCTACTTTGTCACCTACTGTAAGCCTCCAGCCCTTTTCCTTTAGCATTTTTGCAGCCTCAACATGGGAAGCCCTTACGACATATTCTTCAACAGGCTTAGTCAACGTCTTCCAAATGATGAGGTCACGGTAAGGAACACGCCTCTGCCAAAGCTCATAAATAAATTGCTGCACAAACTTGGCAGCCTTCTTAGGAGACTGCTCCTTCAAAATGACTTCTAGGACTTTTTCCTGCACTCTCCTGGCTACGGCTGCCCAGTCTCCACGCATCACCTCCAAACCCACGATATCCAATCGGTCATCAGGTAAAAGTCCAGCATAGCGTTTCTTGGCTTCGGTAAAGAATATACGCACGTAAACTTTGTCCGGTTTAATCTCCAATCCTAGTTTTTCTTTTATCTTCTTTGATAGCTTTTCAATTTTTTCCGGTTCATGTTCTATGAACAGGCTGTCCGTGTCGCTGTAAACAACTTTCAATCCGGCTTTTTCAGCCATCTTTATCGCTGTATGGATCGTGTACCTTCCCCAAGCTGTTGCTGCTTCGGCTACTGGCTTTATGTACCACCTTGCACCTATCCACCCGGCATATCCATAAGAAGCATTGGTAATCACCTTTACAGCTTTTTGACGAGCATCTAAAACGCGGTATTCAACGCTTTCCGGAGCAACCTTCTTCATTTTTGAACGTATCTCATCCCGCACATTGATGAGGTAAGACAAAACTTCCTTATAGAACCCTGCAGGCTCCTTTCGGAATCTATGCTTAACTTCCGGAGCTTCATAAACTCCGCATGGTGGAATGGGTTCTTTCGGTGACACGTAAGTGTCTTGAGACAGGTTGTACGTTATCATTATGTTTGGATACATGGCTTTAAAGTCTAAAACAGCAATGTTTTCGTGCAGACCAGGCTCCGGCTTAAGCACTACGGCACCTGCATAACGCCTATAGGGTTTCTCAACTCTTTTAGGCACAAGCTCACCGATTTTGTGAGCGCGTTTTATAAGGAACCATTCAACTCTGAAGCCCACGGCTGCTGCTCCAACATGATCAGGTGGAAGACTCACGAGGTTTGAGAGTTGCATTGCGAAATCCAGAACAGCTTCGGTTATTCCTAGGATGCAGCGTGTGTTGTCCATGGAAAACCTTTTCAGGTTTTTGCGTTTCTCCTCGTCTTCCCAATAGTCTGCGAAGTCAACATCTTCGATTAAAACGCGATTTTCAATTTTCATGACACCCAGATAATCTGCCAGATTCTCCAAAGTTTTAACCTTAACCTCTGGAAACTCATCCGCAAAATCGAAGAGGTCTATGTTGGCTCTTCCAATTATTGAAACGTGTCCATAAACGCTTCTGTGGGGTTCCGTTCCAGCCCTATCAACAGACAAGCTCAATCCAAGTTTTTTACATCTCTCCTTAAGGTAGGACCAATCTTGTCTGTTCACGCCATAACCGATGATAAGGTCAGGGTTAAAACTGTAAACATAATTCCGGAAAGCTTCTAGAACCGGCTTGTCGTTTTGGCCTTCTGCCAAGAACTGTTCCTCTTCGCCCGTGTTTGTTGCAACCGAGATTATGACTACCGGGTCTCTTTCGGGTTTCGGGGAGCCCCCCCTGCTGTAGAATATTGTTGAGAAGCCTAAAATCCTCAATTGCGGAACTTCAGCCTTTTCAATAAACTCTGGGAGAGATTTAGCCGTGTAAACCTTGTCAACTTCAACACCTAAAGTGTTTGCCTCTTCATTCACGTCTATTTCGTGCCATCCGCACGGAACAACATCGTTGTCGATCAGGTAGCGCATGGAATAACGAATATCATCTTCGAGGCATTCCTTTACACCTTCGAGTTCTCGAAGAGCCCTAGCATATTTTGATACAACACTAGGATCTCTGCAGTGAACCTTCACGGCTTTCACTGGTTTCCCAAAGAATTTGCGTTCAACAACCTCAAGCTTCGTTATAAACGGATACTCAGCCTTCCCAGCCCCAATTTCTTCAACAACTTTTGCCGGGTCCGCGTTATCTTCAACAACAGCATAAAAGTATGCCAGAAAGGTTCTGTCAATAACAAGCACTCTATTTCCAGAACTATCAATACCCCAAAGCCGAATTTCAGGTATGTGGTCCTTAACCTCGTAATTCACGTCTAAAAGCCAAAACGTAACCTTCATGATCCAACACTCTTAGCAATCAATAGTGAAGACAAGCAAACTTTTAACACTTTTTAATGGGGCAAAAGTTGATATTGGATGATTAGATATAAGCAGAAGAGGCTGGGCTTCTGAAAATCTTGGAAATGAATTTGAAGAAAGGTTTTGTGAAGGTTATTCCGGAAACTTTTGATGATTTATGGCACTTATACAATGTCATCTACAGAGGTGATGAAGTTTACGCATACACAAAACGCGAAATAAAACCAGACGAAAAATATGCAAGACCTAGACGCGGCCAGCGGGTTCCAGTCTTCTTAGGTGTTAAAGTGGAAAAGATTGTTTGGGACAAGCTCTTAGGCAGACTTAGGGTTCACGGAACCATCTGTAAAGCTCCTGAAACCGTTCCAATAGGTGCCCATCACACGCTTAACATAGCCTTAAACAAGCCGCTCACCATTGTGAAGAGGAAATGGGCTAGACATCATGTTGAAAGACTGAAGAGGGCAAGGAAAACATCAGAAAAACCAATAACGATAATTGCCATTGACGATGAGGGTTACGCGATTGCAACAACAAAACAGTACGGCGTTGAAGTAAAAGTAGAAGAGAGAATAAGGCTTCCAGGCAAGCTTGAAGCTGAAAAAAGAAGTGCAGCAATAAAAGAGTACTTCAGAAAGGCTCTAAGCAGTTTGCGTCAAGTCTGGACAGCAACGCGTAGTCCAATAGCAATCATCGGAGTAGGCTTCGTGAAAAACGACTTTGCGAAATTCTTAGAAAGTGAGGCGGCGGATGTTGCCAAATCGGTTTTGGACGTGAAGGGTGTAAATAACGGTGGCGTCGCTGGAATATATGAGGCTTTACGCTCGGGCGTTCTCTTGAAAGTCATGAAGTATCTGCGAGTTGTGGAAGAGACAGAAACAATGGAAGAGATTTTAAAAAGGCTGGGGAAAGGCGAATCAAACATTACTTATGGACTTGAAGAAGTTAAAAAGGCAGCGCAGCTAGGCGCTATTGAAAAGCTTGTTTTGGCAGATACAATGTTGCGTGAAACCTCTGCTGAGAATCGGTTGCTTCTCGAAGATTTAATGAAGATCGTGGAGCAGAAAGGCGGAAAAATAATGATTATAAGCACAGAGCATGAAGCCGGAGCAAAACTTCTCGCCTTAGGCGGCATAGCCGCGCTTCTTCGCTTCTCACTTTACCAAAATCTCTATCAGTGACGGCTTAATTATCCTGTAAACCATCGAAACAGTTATCGTGTTGGATTATAAAATAAACTACATTCTTACGTGATTTGGGCTGAACAAGATGGCGAAAGGAATGCCTTCAATACACATTCAAAACATAGTTGCGTCAGCATCCCTCAACCAAACCATAAGCTTAAACTTGATAGTTGAAAAGTTTCCACACGCATAATATCGTCCTAAAGTGTTTCCAGGGCTCGTCTTTCGATTAAAAAAGCCGAAGACAGCCACCTTAATTTTTGAGACTGGTAAAATGGTTTGCACAGGAGCGAAGTCAGAGAAAGCAGCAAGACAGGCAGTAAACAAAGTGGCGAAGAAACTGAAAAAACATGGAATACCCATTAAAAACAAGCCAGTGATTAAGATCCAAAACATTGTTGCGTCTGCAGAATTAGGGGGAGAAATAGACTTGGAAGCTATTGTTTACAAGCTTAGAAAAATTATGTACGAGCCTGAACAGTTTCCAGGAGCAGTCTACAGGATGGATGATCCAAAAGTGGTGTTCCTCATATTCTCGGCTGGAAAACTAGTGTGTGTAGGGGCAAAAAAAGAGCAACAGGTTTATGATGCCGTAGATAAGCTTCAAAAAATACTGGAAGAAAACGAAGTTATTTTTTATCCATAAAAGACCTGATGAAAAACTTTAAGGTAAACTTGTTAGTCGCCTGCGAACCGCTGGGTTCTGGTCCGCAAGCCTCTTCAAAGCCATCTCAAAAGTTTCACCTGCAGACAGCTCTTTTTCTATGAAAACTCCTGTTCTGCCAACCTCATCCCTTCTTAAAAGAGCGTGAACACGATCCAAGACTGTTTCAACAGATATTTCAAGCAGCTTGGCAACATGCCCCTCACGTCCAACAATCGCGCTTTCTCTATGCCCATCTCTAATCGGCTCAATCAGCATTAACTGTTTATCTACTCCGAGAACTCGCAAGCCATTCCTCAAATTTTTGATTGAAGCTTCGCCGCCAAACTTGTAAAATTCCCTTTCGACCTTACGCATTTTCATCAATGGAAACGAGACGCTCGTGTTCTGGTCTATTTCGATGTATGCCTTCATGGCGTAGGTTGGTGTGGCTTGCACAACCAAACGCCTGTTCACTGGTACGCCAGCTTTTTCCAATGCTGTTTCTACCATGAAAGATGACACTTGAGATGGTATGAAAACATCTATGTCGCTCTTTTGAGTAACGTCTCCTCTTGCAATACTACCGTGCACAACGGCTTCTAAATGAAAAAATTCTAAGGCTTCCATCATTTGCAAGGCTTTATTTCTAAGTGTTTTAAGCAGAGCCCAATGTTCATCATCATAAACAACTTCTCTGTATTCCGAACGTCTCCGAGGTTTCTTCGACATATCTTTGCCTCTTTCAAAAGACTATTGTACTCGGTTCAATTTAGTAATTTCCTGAAACAGTTCAAGGCAACGTGAACGCTCAATGAGCACTGTCATCTGCAATATTTGCGAGCGCAGGGAAGCTTTCTTTTTTAGGCCCTACTCCGGAGACAAACTCTGCAGAAAATGTTTTACCATGTCTATTAAGAACAAGGTTAGGGCGACCATCGCCAAGTACAATATGCTGGAGTATGATGATAGGATAGCCATTGCGGTTTCAGGCGGGAAAGACAGCTTAAGCCTACTCCATGTTTTAGCTAGAATTGAGCGAAACTTCCCGAAGGCGTCGCTTGTTGCTGTTTCTATTGACGAAGGGATCACAGGGTACCGCGACGAAGCCATAAAAATGGCGGCGGAAAAATGCAAAGAACTCGGCGTAGCACACCACATAGTCTCTTTCAAGGAGCTTTACGGCTACACACAAGATGAGATCGTTACACGCAGGAAAAGGGAAGAGAAAACCGAGTTGACGCCATGCGCATACTGCGGTGTCCTGCGAAGGAAGGCATTAAACATCGCTGCAAGAGAGATGAAAGCGGATAAGGTTGCAACTGCACACACGTTGGATGATGAGACACAAACGATTCTTCTGAACATTCTTCACGGCGACCCCTTAAGAATAGCAAGGCAGAAACCACTCACAGACGATGTGCATCCGAAACTTGTGCAGAGAATAAAGCCTTTCTGCGAAATTCCGGAAAGGGAAACGGCCCTTTACGCTTATATTAAAAAAATAAGATTTCAAGACATGCCGTGTCCGTACGCCTCAGAAGCCATGAGAAACGACATACGCCTCTTTCTGAACAGAATGGAACACAAACACGCGGGAACAAAATTCACAGTATTTAAGTCAATAGAAAAAATTAGACCAGCGATAGGAAGAATGGTCAGAAAAGAAGAGTTGACGGAATGCGTCAAATGCGGGGAGCCTACAACGGGAGAAATATGTAAAACGTGCGAGATGCTTCAGCAGCTGAAGATGCTTTGAACGCATTAAAATAATTTAACTGCTAACATAAGTCCCATGCCAGTTAAAAATATGCAAAATCGTACTAACGATTTTTTTAAACTTTCTTTAAACCTAATCTCAGGAATTAAGTCTGTACAAGCAATGTAAATAAAATTTCCTGCTGCAAAGGGCAAAAGAAAAACAATTGACGTTCCAATCCAAGCATAAAGTAGGTAACCTGTAATCCCTCCAAAAATCACCATTGTAGCCGATACATAATTCAAAATCAGCGCTCTAACCCTGTTAAATCCACCATAAACCAAAACTCCAAAATCTCCAATCTCTTGAGGGATTTCGTGTAAAGCTATAGCCAAGGCAGTAACAATCCCGATAGGAAAACTGACCATAAATGAAGCCGCCATTACCAGACCATCGATAAGATTGTGTATCCCATCACTGATTAAAATCAAATAGGAAAATGGCATTATTTCGGGATGAGTCGTGGCGTGATGATGATGCCACCTAATCAATTGCTCTAGAATAAAAAAGATACAAAACCCAAGAAGCAAATACAAAAATACGTTCAAAATAGATACTTCATCGACACCAACTTCGATAATTGCTTCGGGCATTAAATGCAAAAATGCTCCTCCAACCAAAGCTCCTGCTGAAAAGGATACCAAAACCATCAGAATTTTGTTTAGTAATTTTTCTTTTAGAAATAGAGTTAAGGCTCCAACAAAAGCGATTAAACTAATTACAAAGGTAGCTCCAATTATCCAAGTCAAAACGCTCATCTAAGGTTCCTCCACCTATCCTTGTTTCTTTTTTCATGTAGTTTTACAGTGATTTTTCTCCTGATTTCATAACCATGTTTTAACTCTAAAAACTCAATCACCATCATCAACAGAATAACAATTGCGATGATCCTCAAGGTTTCAAGAAGAGGGGCTGAAATTACGTTAGAAGCCATTGAAGACATTTTGCATCATCTTCCCATGCATGTTGAGTCTTGGAAGATTTCCTTGCTGCATGGGCATGTGTCTGGATGACCATAAGTGCGACAAATAGTGTTGATTAAGTCTTCAGAACAATAGTATTCTATTTTGGAAGCTTCTTCGCATGCTTTCTCAGTATCATATCTCAAAAATTTCACGAACAAAATTTCTAGAATCCGATGTTTCCTTAATAGCCTTTGAGCTTCAACCATTCCTCTTTCGGTGAGCTTGGCTCCATAATAACGTGTGTACTCAACCAATTTTTTCTTAGCAAGTCTTTGAAGAGTTTCTGTTGCAGTTGCTGGGTTAACTTTAAACGATTTGGCTAAAATTGTTGTTGAGGCGCTCTTATCTTCCTCAACTTGCTTTCTGTACATAAACGTTAAGTATTTGCCCTCTTTTGGAGTTAGGCTTATTTTAACACGCAAAGACCATCGCCTATGAGATAAATTTAGGTATTACTTAAAAATGTTTGGTTGATCCTAAATCCTTCAGCGAAAAATCCGAAAGCATGAGTGTTGCGACAACTAACTTTTTCGTTTTTCTGCTGCTTTCCTCTTCAACCTCTTTAGAGTTATGGATGCCTCGCGTGCATTATCGGCAGCTGTGACATGTCTAGACTTGTTCACAACGATTTTAGATCCACAGTATGGACAGGTTCTTGTTTTCTGTTCAGCTTTGGCTGCCAACAAGCCGCCACATCTGCTACAAACAACAATTACAAAGGGGGTCACAGCTTCCGCGCATCCGAAAACCTTTTCCACAATCCGATAAATAACTCTTAAGGTAAGAGGAGAGCAGATGAGCAACGAAGAGAAAGCAAAAACTTCATCACGTTTGGTGCCGCTTGCAATACGATACTTTAGCAAGAAGGGGTACAAGGTTGAGCAGGAGAAGACGACGTTGGAAGGTTACAGTGGAATCTCGAGAAAGTTTGATTTAATAGTTCAGAAGGGGCGTTTGGTGCAGGGGGTTTGGATTAGGGACTGGAAAAGAACCATAGGTGTGAACGTTGTGATAAACCTTGACAAGGCTTCTGATGATGTTGGCTTATCGAATCCCATAATTATTGGTGAAAAGTTCAGCGACCATGCGAAGTCTTATGCGAACAGAAGAAAAGTAACACTATTAATGAAGCGGCAAATAACTTTAGGCTTACGCTAGAAGATTAAATTCTTAAAAACTCCTCTAGCACGCCCTCACTTTCTAGTTTACCAAGCCAGTCAACAACGCCAACACGACATTTCTCAGAACCATTCAAGACATTCAAAATCTCGTCGACTGTTTCTCCCACGCTCTTACCTGAAACATCTAACTCGCAGACTTCTCTCTTTTCATAAACACTCAATGCGTCACTTAAGCAGACATCCAAAATCTCTGAAGCCAAGTTTTCCCAAAGCTTACGTCCCGAAAAACCGCATTTTTCCATAAATTTCCATAATTCAACAGGGTCCCGTCTCAAAACAAAAACGTGGGTCGTAAGCTCCTTGGGAACAACGCTAGCGGCGTAGTGTCCATCAACAATAATGTTGTTTTTGTTGCAGTTTCGGATCATTTCACGGATTTTCTGCCGCATGCGATTCTCATCAACGATTATGGAGCCTCTCTCCTCATCTTTGCCCAGAACCAAATCTTCACGCAAGGCCAGATCTGTCAGATTCACATATAAGGCGTCAAGTTTGGAAGTGAGCATGTATGCAGCCGTGGTTTTTCCAACGCAGGGTGTCCCGGTCACCAGAATAACGCGTTTAGGCATAGCTCAACCATCCACCTGCACCATAGATAAGTAGGCAACAAAATAAAGCTTCCAAAATTCTTATTGGACCCCGTTGCATTATTATATTTAGGCTGGCGAGTTGGTGTGTGGCTTTCGAGCCTCTTTGTGAGGCTTGAGGAAACTCCGCCCCACGTGTAGAATTGCAACATCCGCAAGGGTGTAAGGCGAGAGCCTTGGCTACGGAGCAGAAACGGAACGTCCATCCGGCAAGTGCCGATGAGGCATGGTAAGTTGTTGAGAATGCCTGATGCGAAACGGTGAAACGGCCGTCCTGCAAGTGGAAAGGGCAAACAGACGCTGATGAAGCGCTACCTGAAGCGCGGGTAGCCCGATTAGCCGAATGCCACAACGAACAGAAGGCGGGTTAC
>Ga0224501_10004928_pt1 | contig 10534 bp, 12 predicted proteins | sample SF_Oct11_sed_USG_4_FD_169105 | JGI IMG/M metagenome (GOLD analysis project Ga0224501, IMG submission 169105) | Sediment microbial communities from San Francisco Bay, California, United States - SF_Oct11_sed_USGS_8_1 | ecosystem: Environmental > Aquatic > Marine > Sediment | place: USA...
AATATGTACGGTTTTCTACCAGTTGAAGCCATGGCGTCAACTCTACCCTTCAGCATGATCGTTGTAGCAGGTCACGCGCATTCCCTGGAATTCCCGGGCAATATCGGCCAAACGGGGCTCTCTTTACGCTTGTTTTGACAAACCTGGAGCTAGTGATTCCACTCTAGATCCATTCTCAGTGCTTGTGTACAACCTTAGGAATGTGTCAATGGTTATGAGGTGTCCTAAATATTGGGACACTCTCTGTAAAGCCAGGTAGAAAACAATCAACTTTGAGTGCCTGGCCATTGACTAGTCATCAAACTTGCGATATTATATGTCAAATAAATGGCCGATTAGGCTCCGCCCTTTTAAAAACGTTTTTTCAGAGGGTGCCAACTTTGCCATCTTTAGCACAGATTTAAGGGCACTTCTGCTGTACCTATTGCACTGTAACTTGACTCAGGTAGGCTTCGAGACATGCTGATTCTGATCAGCCAAAAAAAATTTGCCTCGTCATCCAACCTTTAAACAGTGTCCATTAGACCGTTCAAGTCAAAATTTGGGCTAAATATGTCACTGATTCTGAGAAGGTGGCGCCATCACTTGTCTAGCTGGTGCTTTAACTTACTCTTCGCTTTTGGTCCTATAGAGAAGTGGCAATGCCCAAAGAATCTGGAGATGAACCAGCAGCAAAAAAGAGTAAATCTGACAAGATTGAAACGGAGATGGTAACAATGAAGAGGGTAGCAAAGTTTGAAACGCTAAAGGCCTCACTTGACATTGACTGGAGTAAACTAACAAAGAAACAGCTAAAAAAGATTTCCTATGTCTACTTTGCTGTGAGAGGTTAGTACACACTTTTTGAGTTTAAACCAGATGAGATGGTGAAATGTTCGGTTTCTTGTGCTGTGTCACCTCACGTATGTCGGGAGTAGTGCAGAACTTTGTCTACTGAGTAATTCACTCAGCGTTTCCCGGGGTATGTCATTAGGAGACTTGCCACTGTCACCAGCATACCGCATAGAGAAGGTCTGCTCGCTGCAAATCAAAACCAGTGAGTTTGAAAGACAGAGTGACGTCAAGCCCGGAATGGAACCAGGCACCTCCAGTCCTGGTTCTAATTTGCTATCCACTGAGCCGTCACCGTTTTGTGCTGGGCTTGGAAATCAATTTGTAAAGTTGTTCTGCCCTTTTTAATACTGCAATTATTGAGACTTGCTGCTTTGGGAATTTTCGTAGCTATGTTAGACTTCTGTGAGGAAGCAGGGCATAAGCCCAGGGAGACTGATAGCGCTGAATTGCAGACACAAGCTGATAAAACTATGAACAGACTCGGTGTGGATTCCGTGTATCTTCCTGCCACATTTAGCAGGTTAGTCTCTGCAGTGAAGTGTGTAACGAGAATCAAACCGTAGCAATAATCGCGGTTACATTTATATTTAAGCTTGAACTCTGGGCGTTTATAATTTATCCTTTGTATGGATAGTATTTTAAGATTTGAAATACTGGTAAACTGAAAATCCCACTGAATGCTACCAAAACAACTGCGCTTCATTTGCAATTCTCTGTGAATTCAGATATGTAAAATGGAGTAGTCACTATTGAGAACTGTCAGTATTGTGTAGTTTTATTTTCACTTCTCTATGTCAAAAATCTATTCAAGGGGGTATTTGATTAAATAATATTTTTGCGGCTGAGGTGTCTAATAATATATTTCACTGTATTTTTCTATCTGAAAATTGTAAGTAATTGTTGCTATAAATTTTAGACTGGCATGCTTGCCAGAACTGAGCCCCGTATGTGCTGTTGTTGGAGGAGTGTATGGTCAGGAGATTCTTAAGGTTAGTACATAAGAATTATAAATAATTTTGCGATTTGGCATCAAGTTTTATTGGAAGGTGGTGGTCTTATCCGTAGATGATTTGAAAAATATATATTACGAACAAGTCACGCGATCATGGTCTTCCATGAATGCTAACATTTTGATTTTCTGTTTATATAAACTACAACGGGGTTGCTTTAAAGCAAGAGAGGGATTGTTGTGAACCACTTTGTGGTGTTCAATTGTACGGTGCATGTTGGGATTGCTCATGGAGTTTTGGGCTCAGTTCAGTCCCTGAGTACAATAGTATTATTGAGTCACGAGACCTGTTTGCGATGTAGGTTTTCTATTTCATCTATGGTCCAATCTACAGTTGCAGGAGCCTGGTTTTGTTCAAGTTTTATTTTCTGAACCTTGAATTCTTCCTCATAAAAATTTTTGCGTTAACAGTATTTTGTCCCCTAGAACATATGCAAAAATAATGCAACACATTCATAATGAACACTGTTATCATTATCAGCCATCTGTGTTCCCAGCCATTGGTCAAATGGAACGTAAATTATGCTGTAGGATTTGGTTAACTGACCAAACGCTAGGGGAGCAAAGTCAGGAAACCTCTACAGAAAACCATGCCAACATGCAGTACCAACATGCAGTACCAACATGCAGTACCAACATGCAGTACCAACATGCAGTACCAACATGCAGTACCAATATGCAGTACCAACATGCAGTACCAACATGCAGTACCAACATGCAGTACCAACATGCAGTAGCAAGCATGCCAGTGTGCTAGCAACCCCTCATGACACATTTCATTTAATTTCACAATGGCCCTCAGTCCTCAGCAGAGAGTGCAAATGTGGATATGTTCAAAAATTCAGAAAGATAGTTACATGCTGTAGTATTTTAACTCCGAGCTCGTATAGCCACTGTAATAGGCGGCTGTTTGTTTTTAGGCTGTATCCCAGAAAGACGCTCCACTGAATAACTATTTTGTCTATGATCCGGAGTCTGGTGGTGGCCATGTGGAGAGCATCCACAGTTCTGCTTTTGTTGTTCCCAAAGAAAGTAAAACAGTTATAATGGAGGAGGAAATACTTTAGAATCTGCAGCTTTCCATGCCAGCCTCGGTAGTACTGGCGCACTGCTTGATAGTGTCTGTTACTGTATATAATGAGGGATTATAGCTGGTTCAGAGCAACTGAACCCAGGTTTACTCGGTTGTAATTATATTATATAGCAAATAAATCATATGTTCTATATCATATGTTGCTAGCACTATCAACAAACTGTGACTAAACTTTCAAATGATGATGTTAAACTTCAAACTCTCCATTTTTTAGTTTCCATTGGTATGGGCGTGGTACTTCTATTTGACACATTTAACATTTGGTCTCTTGCACCAGTGACATAAAATCTCCACTTGCGCTGGCTGGCCAACCAACTAATACCAGTTACATAATATGCCACCGGCCCACTGCTTGTACTAACTGTCCCTAACGGTCCCTTCTCTTGACACATTTTGTTGCCTCTTAATGAAATGTTTTGTAATGAGAAAACCAAAGAACGGTTTAGGCCACTCTCCTAGGTAAGTAAACTCCGAAAGAAATCTTGGATCAGGTTCAAAATGTGCAATCGACTAGCGGGGATAGGATTAGGGATTCCCGTCTGACGTTGCAAGTCCGTTAATAAAATTGCCTCTATTGGTCGTTTACGACTGTCGCGTTGTTAGGGCTTTGCTGATTGGGTTACATGGGTATTCCTGTCTAATCAGTTGTCGGCAAGGCGAAACCTAGTTCCGGTCAAGGTCGTATATGCCGGTGTAAAAGCTTTTCCTGGTAGCGACTCTCAAGAAATCCCTCAACATCGGCATGGATAGCCAGGGACGAAGAATAGTAGTCTGTGATAATGGAACTGGAGTATGTATTCCTTCTATCTTTGCACCTTTGTGCCATCTCCATCATGGGTTTTCGGATGAAATCTCAGTTGATTGCAGGGTAAATCGCGGAAAATTTTGTAAACAAAACTAGGAAGTGAGAGCGTATGTTGCTACCCTATCAAGAATCGTTTTGTTTTGGGGTTGCATGGCTTCCCTTCTTCTTAGATGCAGATGCGATTGTTTTATACGCGTGTTGTGAACGATACTAATGTCATTTAACGGCCTCAGTTCGACTTTAGAATCTATTCGTAACCCAACCGACCGATCCTCGGGAGTTGAGTAGTCCATCTTCTTGACAATGACTAGTTCAGTTGGCACTAGTTGCGTAAACTGTCCATCGAATCAGTTTCATAGTCACAAACTCCAAAAACAGCAGTTCTAATATAGCTCGGCGTGCTCACATTCGTTTTGACTCCTTCGCCTAGTTTACTACTGGTATTAAAAGAATTAACATACTAATTACTACTGTCCTGTCTGTTCCAATCCATCCCATGTCACCGTCAGTCAGTCGAACCCATAAGAGGCTTCATCGGTGGTTCCTACTACCAGGCAAAGTTAGGAGCAACACCCATAATGCCTTATTCACTGATTCACTTCCACCACACAGTCATGCAGTGTTCTGGTTTTGCAGTTTGTAAAATGTGGCTTCGCTGGTGCAAACTTCCCCGCGCATATATTTCCCTCCCTGGTTGGACGGCCAGTTATCAGATCCACTGCCAAAGTTGGTGACATACAGATTAAAGACCTCATGGTCGGAGATGATGCCTCCAAACTTCGATCAATGCTTGAGGTAAGGACTTTACTGTAATTGATTTGACTTGGCACGTAGTTCTACCAAAACTATCTAGAAACAGTCTCTGCCACTTTACAGAGCAGCCAACCATATTGTTTACTGGTTCACGACAAACCTTCAAAGAGTAATCGGTAGGAGAATGACTTAAAAAATTGTACTCGCAAACCCCTAATCCTGTGATGGTCCTGTGTTGCGTTAATTTTACTGGCTGGAAAATCCTCAATCCGTAATTCTCCCTACTCCCTATCAGTGGTGAACTTACTGGATTATCTGACTAGGTGGAGTACCCGATGGAGAATGGAGTGGTGAGAAAATGGGAGGACATGCTGCATGTATGGGACTACACATTCGGTGAGGAGAAGCTCAACATAAACCCAAGGGACGCAAAAATCCTGCTCACAGAACCCCCGATGAACCCCAGCAAAAATCGCGAAAAAATGATTGAGGTTAGTTGCATAATATGTTTCAAGATGCCGACCCTGGTTAGCAGGGACACCATAGGTCACTTGGGATGTTACAGATATTCATAACTAGAATTTTATCATTCTGACTCTACTGTCACGAGGTTTTCTCAGCTAGATATTCTCCTCCATTTTTGTCTCTAGATTATCCACTCCGTGACAACGCTTTGGTTACATTTGTAGGTGATGTTTGAAAAGTACGGCTTTGCAGGCGTTTATATAGCTATCCAGGCCGTGCTGACGCTATATGCCCAGGGACTGCTGACGGGTGTGGTAGTGGATAGCGGAGATGGTGTCACTCACATCTGTCCCGTCTACGAAGGATTCGCTCTTCCCCATCTGACCCGACGTCTGGACATTGCTGGTCGTGACATCACGAAATACCTAATCAAGGTGAGAAAGTGACCCAATGAACTTCTCAGTTACTTGACTAGCTTTTTTCTGCTGAGAATACTTTCAGCAGTCTATGCTTGATGAGTGTTTACAAACAGACGTATCAGATGACACTACCCGTGTAAGCCATGGGCCCAGTGCACTTAGAGCTTCAGCTGTTTCAGCATACATGCATAGCCTGACCACTGTGGTTGATGTGGAATGAAAAACCTTGCATTGGTAATAACATGTGAGATAATCAGTACTTCCTGTCTTAAATAATTTCCAGATTTTCATTTTAGCATTTTAGTCAGGCATCTCCCACTCAGCGCAGCACATACCTTTCTTCAGTGTTCAGTGGTAGAGCGCTTTGCTTGCCATCGTGAGAACCTGGGTTTAAATCTCGATCATGGCGGCCTCCTATTCAATTCTAGCTCAAAATAAAAAATATGCCTGGGATGGGGCATTTGATGCTGACCCGTTTTTGGTGTTCGATGCTAAACTGTAACTAACACAACCCAATGAAGACGTTTTATCATGGAACGAAACTACTGAATACTTCTCCGAGATTCTCAGCGCTAAAGAATAATTTATCCATGCCCGCTTTGAGAAACGGCCCAGTTTAAAATAATGATTAAACGTGTACCTCTTTCCAGCTTCTTTTACTGCGAGGCTACGCATTCAACCACTCGGCCGACTTTGAGACAATTAGAATAATGAAAGAAAAACTAGCCTATGTTGCCTATGACATCGAACAGGAGGAGAAACTGGCATTAGAAACTACAGTTCTCGTTGAATCATACACTGTAAGTCTAGTTAATGAGATTCACCTCTGAACCGCTATCAACGTCTGGCCACACCAATAAACGCCTGGAGATTCTATTTAGGCTGCTAGTCAAGTGAAGTCTGGTGTATAATGTGCTGTCCTCTGAAAGTGAAATTACCCTAGATAGAGCTATTCTAGATAGAACTTTTTCTGTAATATGAGATTCATCACAGGGCACATATCTCGCTGTGTTTGATATGGGCCAATCAAGGTACCTTAAATTAAAGCTCATTGTACATGTGACATTAGCATTAGAGCGTTATCCATTTCTAGTAGCGTTATGTGTTTTAGTTACCAGATGGCAGAACTATAAAGGTTGGTGGGGAGCGATTCGGTGCCCCAGAGGCCCTTTTCCAGCCCCACCTTATTAACGTTGAAGGTGTTGGCATTGCGGAACTCCTTTTTAACACCATACAGGCTGCCGACATGGACACCAGGTGCGTCTTTGCTTCTATCCCCACAACTACCCCACCCCAACCTTTCCTCAACATCCAGCGTATTAAAGTTCCATATTGTAGAGTACCTAAACTGAGCAAATAGTTTATGGAGCCCCGGAATTAAGAGTTGCCTTCCGCTACATAAAATATCCCAAGGATGTGTAACTCCCAATAAACCCAACTGACTGAAGTTGTCTCTATTCACTTGGTAAAGCCTATGATTGCAATGTTATGCCCGTTTGTCCCTACCTGTTGTAATTTCCAATATATCTAGAGCACATTCTAGTGGTCCAACCAGCTTCGCATATCTTGCCGCATTTATGGGTAAATCATTTCAGGTCTCGCCTCACAACCCTGTCAATAAATTGCAAACGCATTTCATTAACAAGTAATAGATAATGGGTGTGTACACACCTTGCAAAGGGCACTGGGAATGCCCACTAAAGTGGTTACTGCAATTTGGAGTTGTCCTCTTTTTACAAAAATCTGCCATGAGTGGAAAACTCCTGTCAGAAAAACTAATAATATTTCCGGTTTATTCAGGCCAGAATTCTACAAGCACATTGTTCTGTCCGGAGGTTCAACGATGTACCCCGGCTTACCTAGTCGTCTGGAACGAGAAATCAAGCAGCTCTATCTGGAAAGAGTCCTACAAGGAGACACGGCTCGTCTCTCGGTTAGTAACCATACAGCTGCGAAACATCCAATCAACTCAATCTCATGATGAAATTTCAAGTCTCACGCTTCTTGTGTTTCCGTGGTATTGTAATTTCTGCCCCAATAAGATTTTTAGCGGAGTAAACCTATACCTAACGCTTAACACCATTTATCCTATTTGGACGGAATTGAATTGGATTAGCCGAATCAAATTCTAACTCTTCCCACAAACATCAGCAGGCACGCATTTCCCATCATCTTTAATGTCGTCTCTGTTGCCCGGTTACAGAAGTTCAAGATTCGCATTGAGGATCCACCCCGCAGAAAGCACATGGTGTTCCTAGGTGGTGCTGTGCTCGCCGACATCATGAAAGACAAAGATTCGTTCTGGATCTCGCGTGAGGAATACGAAGAAAAGGGACTCCGATGTCTGGAGAAACTCGGCATCTCCAAGTAACGCTTCCAATACTTAGGTGAGTCTGACCGAGAGAGTTTGGATAATCATACAGCTCACAAGGTCATCTTATTTTACCTGAATACCATCAAGGTGGTCCATGGTCTGCCCCCATAGAGTTGTTACTCTATGGGTGGGCCTCCGAACGCCCCAAAGTGGCGCACAATCTGGGAATTGGATCCGGGTCACCTGCTCGAGAGCTAATGTGATCTATTTGCATCTCGGAGCAGTGCATAACCACTGGTCCCAGTGTTATGACAATCTGTCGTAAAACCAGGAAGAACAGTTTCTTTTTGTTATAGAAAGAATCGCATGAAATTGAGTTGTTCGTCTTCCGGTGGCAGACGCAAAGACAAAGCGATTGGTACACCATTCCAACTGAGACTCCATAATCTCGAGGCTCTATCTATAATCTAAGCGCTCTACTGAAGGCCTCTAGTCGCCGACATTCGGCTACGTAGGGCTCAAGCCACCTTACTGAGGGCGTCGAGTCAAAAGATGGGCAGACAAAACTAACCAACCTTTTTTAGCTACCGGACAAGACTTTTATGGACTGCTAACCTATGCAGACCGTCTTGATTATTTTTTATTATTGGTAATTTGTTATTTATGAGTCAAGCGGTATGATTAATAAAAATTAGAAAAATATATTCTGCCCTAGTTGGTTTGAAGTAAGTTCTGGGTGTAGTTTAGCATTGCAAAATACGAAGCAGTGGTTCTGAGTCAAATATATTTTGGTGATCTGCGATTAAGCTATGAGGATATTATTCCCAAGTACTTGGTTTCATCAACTTGTACGAAATTTGAGCTTCGGGCAACTCCCTTGCAAAGGAATCGGGTAAATGAAATCTAGCAATAAAAAGGACACTGCTGTATCCAACTTCCAAGCTCATTTCCAAGGTTAGCTTATCTATAGAGGTGTTGTGGCTTAGTGGTTGGAGAGCTGGAGACTGGCTCCTAATATGTCGGGATCAAAATAGTTGATGTAAAAGATTTTTCAAAAATTACCTTCACATACCCAGCAGGAAATGGATAACTGGGTCTTCAGATTTGGGGGAGGTTAAGTCGGTGAGGAACAAGAGTGGTACTCCATCTTGATTATACTATTACCGGTACAAGTTGGCTCTTCCCAACATGGCCATTAGCTATGGGACAACCTTAACAATTGCCCATCTAGAAAATCTCTACAGAAATGCTTTCATGAAATTGAGCTCAGCAAAACACCACAACAAGCGTGTAAACCCCCACTAGTCATATTCGCGAGTGAAGCTTTAATTTAATCCGGCCTCCATCTTTCAACAGGCCACACATTACCAGGTATTAACTGTGGGGCTTCTAATCATTAGGTGTGGAAGAGTAGACAACAGCGGGTAAAGCTTTGAAGTCTTTGATATTCTGTTATAATAATTAGCAATAAATCATGCAATATTTAAATACATAATTGTAGAAAAATACTTTGTAACAAAATAGACTATATAATTTGTCTCACAGAATACTGATTACAGCTGATTTAGGTTCACCAAAAAGGAAACTTGAATAAAAAGAAACAAGAATTCACAAAGAATCACATAGCCTGCACTGGGTCTTTATTACTAGCTTCAGAGTCACGACATGAACAGATACATTTAAGGCTATTCTCACAATCGCATGCTAATCTATTCACTCTTTTTTCCTGTCGTATTGAGATAGGGCGAGATTTTCGCTTGGGAGTTGTCTGCTCATCACTACAGCAGTTGTCCCCATTACTAGCGCAGACTGTATGTCCAGTAGCATTAAATAAGGCAGTGGGGTTTGGCTGAGCTTCAATCGGTGTGCTGCTGTGAGCGACAGGAGACTGCGCCTCACCTTCTGCAGATTGACGACCGTCGAGCGGCAGCGACTCGTTTCGGAGTATTGTACTGTCAGCGTTCATCATGCTGACTGCGGTATTACTCATGCAAATCGTGCTGACATTAGGAGGCAATGTACCAATCTCCCCGGATGTGGCTCGACTAATCCTCGTGCTATTTCGAGTTTGATGATTCATACTTTTATACTTTTTCCTCTCAAAGTACATTTGCGCCGTGGGTATGGCAGTATAACCAGTCTCTGTATCTGTAGTAGAGGCGGAGCTTAGCCTCTGATTTCTCCATGAGGGCACCGGATTGGCTATTGGGCGACGGACATAACTGCTGGCACGGTAACGATGGTTACGTTGAGGACGACTGTGCATCTCGGGCACCCGATCTTCCTGCTCGTTCTCCTCATCCGTCTCAAACTCTGTGTCTGTAAGAGATAATACAAGACTTAGATCGGATCATCTTCATTGACATGTACATGGATAGCATCACTAATCAAACAGTTAGCTTCGAGAGTAGTTCGTGTTGCCGCTGTGTCCCATTGAGAAGGCTACTCCTTCATATAACGATGAGTGGTACTTCGACACAACCGTTGAAACACTGTAGAAAACGCATTTATTTTCTATTGATGATTCTAAAAACCAGTGACATACATCACTGCAAAAATGAGGCAAAATGGCACCCAATTTTGTGAATTTGCAAGGGCCCTATCAACCAAAATTGCAATGAAACTTGGTTCTTCGTTTTAAAAATTGAAGCTCTCTTTTGTTTTAATTGAAGCGAACTGGCAGTTTGAAGTGTACCCGCGTGTCCGCACAGGAATGGCAATGATAGTGATTGTACATGTATGTGCATGTAATGTGAGTTATAATCACCTGAGAAGCTTCTTGGTTGGATCATTGTCTTCCCACAATGCACTTTGAGAGACTCATTGATTGTGTTGTTCAGAG
>Ga0224501_10004930_pt1 | contig 10529 bp, 3 predicted proteins | sample SF_Oct11_sed_USG_4_FD_169105 | JGI IMG/M metagenome (GOLD analysis project Ga0224501, IMG submission 169105) | Sediment microbial communities from San Francisco Bay, California, United States - SF_Oct11_sed_USGS_8_1 | ecosystem: Environmental > Aquatic > Marine > Sediment | place: USA...
GGGTGTGTTGGTGGATAGGGTATGTTGGTGGATAGGGTGTGTTGGTGGATAGGGTGTGTTGGTGGATAGGGTCTGTTGGTGGATAGGGTGTGTTGGTGGATAGGGTGTGTTGGTGGATAGGGTGTGTTGGTGGATAGGGTGTGTTGGTGGATAGGGTGTTTTTGTGGATAGGGTGTTTTTGTGGATAGGGTGTGTTGCAAGTGAATAGGGTGTGTTGTAAGTGGATAAGGTGTGTTTGAAAATATAGTGGATTTGTGCAAAGCTTCGCTCATATGTTGCCAGCAATCAGAAATCAGAAACAAATGCATGGAAATCGGGCCTGAGACGGCGATGTCTTCCAGCTGGCTTTAAATGGCGTTTTTCAGCCCATTTAAGCAGCTGCACTAGCTGTTGTAGGCATTTATTTTCCCTTAAAACGGTGTGTAAATTGCTAAATATGCCTGACATTTCACCCGTTGTGTTGGGTAAATACGAATGCGCTCAGTCATCCTGTTCATTGTGTCGCTGCGTCTGGGTAATACTCGGCGCAATCTGTTTAATTTCTGTATTAAAAAGAGGCTTTCCTGGTAGGAAACGAATAGTGACACGTAAACAGACCAGCTTTATTGCTAAGCCGCTGTTTTTAACATCTTACTAAACAACTAACTCGGCAGTCTAAAGAAGTAACCTCAGTGTTGACAATTAGAGCTAGTTTGGGGTTCTGATTGAATAACTTCAAACAGTGACAGTATGTTTAAAGTTTAATCGTTTTGACTACCGTGGTTATAAGAAACTCTTTTAGTGATGCTCTCATTTTTTGATCTTTTCTTTCTGTCGTTGGCTCGGATTTGCATTCGGGCAGGGATTATCTGCAAGAGAGATCCCGAATGATTGAGAAGATTGATTTACATGTGACTGGCTGGTGTAGGATAGGGAGAAGTCTGCATAACATTCTTTCTTTTTTCATCCCCGCGGATGTTCACCAGTTACCAACTCTACTGTACTTTTATACCTTTTCTTGTAATCGTAAGGACCCTTCCTATTGGCTGACCTGTCGGTAAGGACCCTTCCTATTGGCTGAACTGTCGGTAAGTTCGGAGCTTATTGGCCGCTTTGCTTGTAGTTCCGCAGCGGTTATTCTCTCTGACGAACAGGAACCGGGAATTGTCCTTTCCATTCCTGATACCGAACACAAAGGTGAGTCCATGATCCTGGTCATCGATTCACACACGACCACATAGCTATCTTTAATCCTCATTCATTATTTGCCCATAGTTCTGACCCCCGTCCACCCGCCCATGGATTTTGTCCTTCGCACCGCAGTAATCCAGTGCTGTTCCATGTGATTTTGTATATAAAACTTATTCGCTCATATCCTGGGTTCTCCAAAAACGACTACTTGCAAATCAATACTTCCATTTTGTACTCGAAAAAGGCAGACAGTTACAAGCGCTATAAGTAACACGCGTAACACTTGAGCAGTTCTTCTATACCTACTAAACAAACAGTACAAAACACAAATCAATTATGGAAAAAGCGCTTGCCTAAATCCATACAGCGGACAGGACATTAATTACACTCAGTTTGCCAAGAGGTAAAAAATTTCATCAAATATTTGAGCACGTTTTGTTGGGCTGTAGAAGCAGTGGCAGCCTGTTTGTTCTCTCGCGGTGTCAAGATTTGCCGAGTAAATAGCATTGTCCAACGCATTGTGGACGAAGTTACTTTAAAAAATTCAAATTTATATAAAATATGTTATATCAACAGAATACCACTCTTAGAGGGTAATACTTTATGAAAACCTGACATTACAATAGCTTCAAGTACTTACTTTAGCTATCCTAAATGCAAATATGGCATAGCTACCCCTTACCCACTCTCAAACCAGTTCACACAACATTCTCCTCCCACAAAATCATTATGACAATTGGTGTCAGCCCTCAATTCAAAGGAATTATTTATATGAATTATACCGGACACATCTTACACATTTACAGTAACTCTGTTTGGGGAATCGTTGTGTATTTTTGTCAATTCGGGAAACGGTGTGTATTTTTTACTGTCTTTTCGGGAAACCCATACGGGTCTCGAGTCTCAAAAGACAGTCAGATACTTTGCTTTTGGTCATTTGTAGAATATTTGGATGTCATTACATCATTAGAACAGTCACCTCACCATGACCCCCAGCGTTAGCAGTCAGTCTCTTAGCATCGCAGTCCCTAGCTGTCGTGAGATAATACCGCTGGCCTGCTTTATTGGCATTTCTTCCCTACTGTTTGTTCATCATGAATATGGCATTAGCCTCGAGTGTTTGTATAACAGTTTGTTAGAAATTTACATAGTTGTTTCAATATCTGACCGTTTGCTCTGCGCTTTTTTGTGTGTATTTCGGCTAAATACTCTATTATGCCAAATTCACCTTACCTGCTAACCGAATGCAACCAGTTTTATTTCGGCGTCTCACCTGTTAGCACCGACGGTGGGAGAACTCGGTAGGTAACATTCTGGATGCGCTGACTTCGTATCGCATTTGATGTGATTCTTACTCGCTTGATGTAGGTAGTCCTAATGCAGAGATTTTTGTAGAGAAGAGCGTTGATGGAGCTAATTTTTGGGCAGAACAACTCAATGGTTCACTAACTGGTAAGTCACAGTCCGCTACGCGAGAGTACACATTTAATCTCCCTAATTTAATCCCCGTGATGCACAGATCCTGTGTCGGACTCGGAATATTGAAGCAATAACGTTCTTGTCGGTTCTGTTTTCAAGTCACGCTAACAGCGATTGTGATAGGGTAGTAATTATCTGCTGCCTAGAAGTGTTAGAGTCTGTGTCAGACCCTCCCCCAGACCACACGGCAGCTCTCTTATTGATGATAAGTATGTGGAAGCAGTAGGGTTTTGTTGTTTTGGAAGTTAACTGGTGATAATCCTATTGTCTTATCCCTTGACGGCATCAGATCACCCACCGTCAGTGTAACGCCAGTTACTGAGTCAGCGAGTTTCTCTCCTGCTGAGTCAGCGTAACTGACAGCCCTCAGTGGCGACTGTCTGCATACCATAACACAGGGGATGTTATCAAGAAAATCACTCACAGAACTCCTAGTCACTCTCAGGGCAAAGATAATAACCGGGATGAGTAAAGCACTATTGAAAGTATATGTTTGTGAGCGGAATTATTATTCCAGTAGTTAGTGAGACTAGGTATCACATTTTGTCACATGACTCGAAAGCTTTGCATCTAATTGTATCCAAGTTTAAAATATCAACATACACAGAGGGCTCTAGTTAACTGATGATGACTTTTCAGCCATTATTTACACATGTAAAGCATTACATAGACAGCTACCCACTGTCTGCATGGTGGGAGCTCTTTAATAGCGATGTCTAGTCCTCCTTCTTTGCCAGAGATTGTACCCCTGTCTGGGTTCTCAGTCATCATCTAAATCAGTGGCCGTAATTGTCAATTTCTTGTCTTTTTCAAACGTAAATGCTACTGGCGGAATAGATAAACAGTAATGACTGGCAGACTAACACATTGAGGGCATTTTTGCCTGGAATGTTTTGTGATTAGTTCGTGTTTACCTTGACTGTCTACCTTCTGAGTCAGTGAGGCTGTGGGAGACACTGCAGTTGTTAATTTATGGCTGTAAATGTCGGATATTTCACTGACGACACCCAGTCGACTAGTTCAGAGAATTTTACTAACTTAAAGTTTGAGCCTCCATTCTTTAAACCGTATTGAATTGAGGAATTCAGATGTAAGTTTGATAGTCATATGACTGTCTGTTGTGTAGGTGCCAGAACAGCTGAGCTCTCATATACAGATCACCAGTCTGAGGACTCACCCCAATCATCAAACACTGGACTGATACACCTTACTATCAGTAAGTCTTCCTCTCCATCCTCCGTATAGAGAATACTGCTAAGTCAAGTGATCTATACGGCTAAATGGTACTACAAACAGTCACTGAAAATCCTGTGTCCACAATATCGGCATAGTCTGTAGGTTTTATTTAGTAAAGCGTATGGGTCTGTCTTAAAAGAATCTAAAAATGATTTATTGTCGCCAAGGACTGAACGGTTCAAAGCCATGAGTGAGGGGTTTTGCGGAAGAATCACTTCGTATATTAGAGGTACTTTATAACAAGAGACATACATGCATCTGTACTTATTGGGTTAAAATAGTTCCTCTGAATTGAGGTGTCACACACAAAGTCGATCGAGGAAATTTCACGTGTTACATCAATTGTTTGCAGCTGAACAGTACTGACTCACTCAATCGTTTCTAGTGACTCAAAGACTGACTGATTAATTTCATTTCAGGCCCTCCAGACGGCACCATGCAAGCATATTCCCCAATCGGCGGCCAGCCTGGCTCCTCGTTTGTACAGAATTCTGGATTCTATGGGGGTGGGTATTTCCATACACAATCCCCCATGGCAGGATATGTGAGAGGCAAGGAGGCTGGCTACCTACCCTACACTACATCACAATACCCCTATGGTAAGAGTGCAGTAACTGGTTCTTTGGGATTAAATTTCTGGCAAAGCAAAAACTCACAGACAAGTGAAAAGTGAGATGTCAATTACAACAACAAAAACTATAGCCACTGCTGTCCTGTGTTAACACAGTTTTGTGTAAATCTGACCAGTGTACAAATGAAAGGCAAACAGGCTGTTTGATGTGTAGAAATTGCATGGCTTCTCCGTTAGATAACAAGATAATTTTTTAAACTCCGTGACTTGATCATGGCGCATCTATCGAATGAAATAGGACTAGGCTGCACTAGGGGTATTTTGTCATCAGAGACTTATTGTTATAGTACTTGGTGTCATTCTAGCTCGCAGTTTTACTACATACTAAAATCATCGGGTTACAACATTTCTTCCTTTATAGGCCCAGGAGCAACCAGTGCAACAAACAACATGTTTAATGCGACCAATCCACAGGTATGTATTAAGGCACTATCCTGCCTGATAAATGATACCCGTTCAAGGCAGTGGACAATGTTAATCCAATGGACAACATGGGAAGGCAGATATTTTCTGTTTCTTAAATAGAATTTGGTTTCATAAACGTGGCTAATTGGTCAAAAGTGTGGTCTCTTTCTATATGAAGACCTTCTGTCAATAAAAAAAACTGTTTCTCTTCGCCTACTGACCCCTCCCTCCATTGGTTACAGTGTTTCCTGTTTCTCTTCAACTTCTGACCCCCCCTCCATTGGTTGCAGTGTTTTAGTCACAATCCTTCCCTAAGCAGGTAGTTTTTGGGTCCACCATTAGTATTATCACGGGACGATGCGCTTGGCTGGTTCCATCTCTTCTTACCTCCTGTCATACGAGTCTAAATGGTTGGATTACAAAGGCAGAGTCTCTTGTCAACTCGCCGTCTCCTATAACCAACTAACCAACCAGACGAGAGATTCATTGGTGGTCGGCTAATTTGGTAATTGTTGTCATCCTCGGCTTGTCCTGTCACGACGATTTACCCGAGGTAGTGACTGAACCATGATTAAAGTCGGATGCTTGCTCCTATCATGAGGACTGGTACCCAGTCGTCGCGTAATGTGGTCAAACTTAGGCGGATAGCAAATAAAATGATCAGCCTTTTCAGTGGCCCTTGGAATTCATATGGGGTTATCCCAGTGTTTTGGGCAGAGTAAGAATTGATTTGATATTTGTAGGGCTTGGACTATACTTCGAGTTTGTATAACACATCAGGACAGTACGGTCCTTATGCTCAGTCAGGTTACCCGTATATCAGTGGTGCTCCCTGTACCGCCGCCACGCCATCACCCACCGTACCCAGCACCCAAACATACCAGCTTCAGGATCTCCCTCCTGCCAACACAACCACAGCCAACAGTAAGTCACTCCCTGCATACACTACTGATAGTTACCAGACTGTCTCTTGGGGTTTATAAGTAAGAGGCTTTAAGTCGAGATTGTTTCCGCAGTTTCACCGCACTCATGTGTTGGCCTAACTCAATGGTTTCTAATATCCACAGTAATTCAACTTGCGGTGCTCTGCCATCGCCTGACCACAAATTGGCGTTAAATTCAATTAGCTTTTGCTGCCTTTATCAACCCCTATCAGTGCAGAATGTTTTAGTTGTAAACTGTTTTTCCGCTTATTCCACTGCCGCTTTAACTCTACCTTTAAGGCTTGATCTCCATACAAATGATAGACATATCCGAGTTGGCATTAAGTAGTACGGGCAGTCAAAAACTCCCTGAAATTCAATGCAATGTTAGGTTTGACTGGAATAGTTGCCCATACGCTAGGTTTGATGTGATAGAGAAGGTCCCAAAATTTGTATGGAGATCCAGCATGTTTTTTCAGTAGCTGCATGAACCTAGCTCCCCCAGCGCATGAACCTAGCTCCCCCAGCGCATGGTTGTAGCATTCTATATTCTCCCTACATAGGCAAAAACCTTACCTGGGTTTCGGAGGCTAATTTCTGATGGTGAGCCTTATGGTCTACAGTAGGTAACGACCCAGCCCATATAGGTTGGAGTGTGTTACCATCTCTTACAGCCCACTAGCATTTATTCCTTGGCCATGTGACCATCCGATGATGGCCAATCTCGGATATTTATAGGGATGTCCAGCGAAGCCGCCTCTCTGTTACTAACTAGTAACCAAATTTCACCAGCTCTAACCGATGCCAGTGGACCCAGCTCTGAAGGTAGTCTAGTCTCCTTTCAACTTTCTACAGCGAGCGCTCAATTCAGAAGAAAAATTTTGGTGATTGGGAATGATTATCCCAAACTCAGCTCTTTCGATTTGAGAGAATTTAGCGCCTCACTCTGGTTTCCATAATTTCCGCTTTTTGTCAGTAGACTTTGAAATCACCTCATGCAAACATGCCACTGATGTTTAGACTCACTAGCACCATATAGTAGTTAGTAGCTAGTAAATATGCTAGTTTTGACTCTCATCACTCAACCCTCATATGTTTAACCTTCTTTTAACCGCTTTAACACATTTTTATGAAAGGTGGTATGCACGAGTATAGGTCGCACTTACACCTTGATGTTTTCTGTAGGCGAAAGTCCATTCTCACCGACCATTCCAACCACACCTTCTCCTCCGGCAGGAAAAATAGATGGGTCCAGAGGTAAGCTAAATTAGTCTGGCTGTCTCCGACTCCCCTACTACCTGACTGACTGACTGGCTGGCTGGCTCACTGGCCAACTCTAAGTCACTAACTCCGACCGGCTCAATGAGTGACTGACTGAGTGACTTACTGAATGTCTTACTGACTGAATGACCTACTGACTAAGTGACTTACTGACTGAGTAATCGAATTGCTGGTTGACTGACTTGTTGACTCTGACTCAGAACTGCAACTGCCCCTCGTCTTGTAGGACGCGGACGCACGCGAACCCGCAAACAGACAACCTCTCCTGGACCAGAGGGAGATATTGACAGAGTTTTTATTTGGGACCTCGAGGAGACCATTGTTATTTTTCACTCCCTGCTCACCGGAGCATACGCACAACGATTCGGCAAGGTGAGTGCAAGCGGATTGGGACGAATGGTTATTTCGAAGTTGCTTTGACCGATTCCTGTTTGAGTCGAGGTTCGAGTGATTGAGTCGAGGTTCGAGTGATTGAGTCGAGGTTCGAGTGATTGAGTCGAGGTTCGAGTGCTTGAGTCGAGGTTCGAGTGATTGAGTCGAGGTTCGAGTGATTGAGTCGAAGTTCGAGTGATTGAGCCCATATGGTGTTTTTCAGATGGAGGGTTTTTTTTAAAATAAAATACAAGGCCTATAAATTGGTCAGGGCTATAAATTGGTCAGGGCTATAAATTGGTCAGGCTTATAAATTGGTCAGGCCTATAAATTGGTCAGGGCTATAAATTGGTCAGGGCTACAAATTGTTCAGGGCTATAAATTGGTCAGGCCTATAAATTGGTCAGGCCTATAAATTGGTCAGGGCTATAAATTGGTCAAGGTTATAAATTGGTCAGGGCTATAAATTGGTCAGGGCTATAAATTGTTCAGGGCTATAAATTGGTCAGGCCTATAAATTGGTCAGGCCTATAAATTGGTCAGGGCTATAAATTGGTCAGGGCTGGTTTTCAAGTTCCCTGACGATTTTTTTATTGTCAGCAGGGATTTCTCGCAGCCCCTGTCCACGTTTTTACCTCGGTGTGATTCGCGTCGTTAGGCGGGTAAATCAGTCTTAATAAATCTTGTTTATTTGTCATTACTTGCACTTAGCTACTTATACCATGAACGTTTTTGGCTCCAAATCAGCCCCAAGCAGTATGTGTGATAATTGTAGCTGTCATCGGCCATAACTCAGGTAAAGTCAAGTCTACCTGTCAATTACTTCAAGGGTGAGGTGTAATTACCCAGCCCAAATCTAATTTGGGCCTTTCTTCTCTTTAAATTCCAAACTTTCTAATAGAAAATTAATCAGCACCGCTCACAAGTTTAGGTAGGGTTAATTTTTTTAACCCAAAAACCTTGTTTCCAAAATGACCCACCAGAGAAATTAAACCAGAAGGACCAATTTATAGGTCAAAAACGGAAGCAAATCCGGTCAAATAGTGGAGTACTAGTGTGCATGTCATGGTACAGAGCTTTAGATGGTAAATATGTTTGCTGACTCTAGTAAAAAGTTCAGATATGAAGCCATCAGGTTTACCAGTGGATAAGCTATTCTGATAGCGCCTATTTAGATACATCCAATTTGTAAATCAATACCCAGGAGAGTCAGTATAAGTCTTTTAACATTCAATTATAATTTGTTATTTTTACCTTAGTGACACTGTAGCATTACTATGAGCTTCCAGTAATTTAAAACCGAACAAATAAATTATCATCACCGCTTATGGTATGCTATTACAGGCTTCCTATTCATCGCAAAGAAATTGGGTTTACTTTTGTACGCTGTGATGCATGCGTACAATCAATTTCCTTTCATAATACGGCTCTCCCTGCCACCTAAAAATCACTCTGAGATAATTATTAAGTTATGCACTAATAGTGTCATCCCTTAGTGTTCTCTCTGCTAGCAAAGACCTTCAGTGTAAATATCAACTCTACTTTGTTCCCAAACATGCTATGATTCAGTTGGGATTGTTCCAAAATCCGTGACCTTTTGCGCTTGAATCATCCCACCCTATCTCATGTTAGTGGTATTGCCAAAGTTTTGAATAATCATACAATCCCTCAAATAGGTTTTTAGATACATCGAAAGATAATAATTGAATATTCCTCAAACCAAACTGCCTTTCAGTACTCACTGAATGAACCCGATTTAGAAGCCAAACCTACTACCCTAACCAGAATCTGTTTGCAACACATCTGATGTTCTATAATCACCGATCAAAGAGGAAATATTTTCTCTTTTGATCGAAGCACCCAGAATTGCTGTTCAGACAGAACTCTAATAGCACGGGTCGCCAAATGACCGGGATTGGCCCGTTTTTGTTTTGAATATGAAATTCCTGCTAATTTGTGGGTCATCGCTGTTTTTGCCTTCATGTACATCTATACCTGAACTCACTCGCTTGTAATACAATTCTACCAAAATATTTAATCGTTTAATCCTCAAACCCTATGGTTTACTTAGGACCACCCAGGTCTATAGGAGGAGGGGACAGAGAACGCAACTTATAAACCCCATCATTTAGAGCCTTTCAGCCTAGAGCCCCCTACTTAAGAGCCCCATTGTAAACGTCGTCCAATTGATTCCATTGTTATACAGGATGCATCGCAGTCTATGTCACTGGGAATTAGAATGGATGAGCTGATTCTTTCTCTCGCGGACAGCCATCTTTTCTTCAGCGACCTTGAGGATTGCGATCAAGTTCACATTGATGATGTCTCGTCAGACGATAATGGCCAAGACTTAAGGTGAGTGAAATGAGTACGAATAGAGCGGGCTGGCAGTGATAAAATCAGGCAGAATTAAATGTACAAACTAGACTCTTTGGATAACAAGCATACTACTGAAGTAAGTCCAATCATTGGTTGGCTCGCTTTGCCATGGATATAAATAAAATTAATTCGCCGCAATGGACAATGTGGTTATGTATGTCCGTCACACATAAATAAAATCAATTGGCTATATATTGCCTCCCATCACTAAATTCTGTTGTTTTTATAGTAACTATAATTTCCATGCCGATGGTTTCCACCAAGCCTCCCAGGGAGCTGGTCTGTGCGTGGCCACAGGAGTACGAGGGGGAGTCGACTGGATGAGGAAATTAGCATTCAGATACAGACGAATAAAGGAACTGTATAACAACTACAAATCTAATGCCGGAGGTAAGTGTGGTCAGGGTGCTAATGCTGGAGGTAAGTGTAGTCATTGTTCTAATGTTGGAGGTAAGTGTAGTCAGAGATCTAATGCCGGAGGTAAGTGTAGTCAGAGATGTTATGCGGGAGGTAAGTGTAGTCTGGGTTCTTATGCAGGTGGTAAGTGTAGTAATGGTTCTAATGCTGGAGGTGGGTGTGGAGACCGGAGGTAGGTGTGGAGACCGGAGGTAGGTGTGGAGACCGGAGATGGGTGTGGAGACCGGAGGTGGGTG
>Ga0224501_10004931_pt1 | contig 10529 bp, 7 predicted proteins | sample SF_Oct11_sed_USG_4_FD_169105 | JGI IMG/M metagenome (GOLD analysis project Ga0224501, IMG submission 169105) | Sediment microbial communities from San Francisco Bay, California, United States - SF_Oct11_sed_USGS_8_1 | ecosystem: Environmental > Aquatic > Marine > Sediment | place: USA...
CATTGTTATTGATTAAGTAGCGACTATTGGTGTTATGTCTATGGGGGTTAGAGCCCTTTACTGTATGCAAATCTGTGCGAGGAAAGGGGCTCTGGTAACAGCGCTTCTACGTCCCAATAGCCTTACTTCACGTGCAAAGAAAAACCGCACGCTGGAGCTGCGTGAAAACAGAAGAACAAGAAGGTACCCATTAAAACCGGCCAAAAACGCAATAGTGTTTCAATCAGCAGACTCTATTGCAGTGTTATTACTGCTACTGCTATTGCTACTGGTATTGTTGCTAAAGTCCTAGATTTGACTTGATATTAAATTTGAAATGAAACTTCAATTTCATTTTTAAAATCCAAGTCAAACTCAAACTGCGCGCAGGTTTGGTTCGCCTCACCGCTGTGACTGTGAGTCGCTCGATTGTCAAGTCTGTCTCAGTCAGTGTCACTCAGTTAGTGAGTGAATGACTCGCCCAGACAGTCACTCACTTTCAGTTACCGTTTTTAAACTAATAAAAGGTACTAACTAATACTATGCAAGCGACGCTCGTTTTAACTATCCATCATGATTATCCAGTGGGTGACACTGACAGTCACTGTCAGTGAGTGAGTGACTAGTGAGTCGGTCACTGACTGACTCACTGAGTGACATATCCTTGACTATATGACTATGAGTTTGAATTATCCAACACTATCACTCAGTATCACTCAGAGTCAGTCAGTCACTGAGCCAGTCAATATCATCAGTTATTCATAATTCAGTAGTAACTTAGGAGTTACTTAGTACTTACTAACTAACTTACAGTTACTGTCAATGGCAGTCGCAGTGTGAGTGTGACACTGACTGTGAGTGTGAGGATCAATTCATGCTCATCACTGATTCCTCAGAAGGAGATTGATCATTCATACTCTTCACACTTAACCCTACTAGTACTACTATTACTATACTACTACTAGTCATGCGTGATTCACTGATTGATCCAATTATTATACTTATAGTTATATAGTAAATAGTTGATGCCCAATACTCGTTGGAACTCATTAGAACATTGAAACACACATGATATTGATACCGGCTGATTGAGATAGTGATACTGGCTGAGTGATACTGGTAGGGATACTACTACTAGTGAATTATGAATCAGTGATAGTGATACTCATACTGATCTTATCAAACACTGAAAGTGAAACAGTGTTACGGTTAGTGATGTGAAACTGAAACTGAATGATGATCATGATGATCACCACTTTATTAGTTTATAATATTGATTCACGATTCGTTGTTTGATATAGTTTGTACAGTATGAGTATAGTGAATAAGTGGTGCTCATCATTCAGTTTCATATCACTGATTGATCGATTCACTCATCATTTTCATCGAGCCACTCAAAGGAACATACACTCAGTAATTCACCCACATTCATTCAATTAAAGGGAAGCTTGGAGTTAAAGGGGGTGAGCCATGGCCGAAAGTGTCTTCACTTATTTTCAGATCCTGAAGGCTACCATGAACAAAATGGGCCCAATACCCAGCTGAAAGGGAAGCTTGGAAATAACCCTATCCATTGCGCATACTTAGACCCCTCGACAACGCACTTTTCACATCGTCGACGCAACAGAATTGGCCTCGATAGGAAACTAGCACAGAACTGTTGGTGTTTGCATTGATTTCTCCGATGCATACTAGACTTGTATTTACACAAAGTTTCTCTGAATAGAGAAAACATGCAACAAATATATAGAAATAGGGTTTCAGGGTCAATTTTTCACCTCTATCAGCGAGCATTAGTGCCATTATCGCGCAATGATAAAGGTCCGAACGTAACAGCCCCTATTTGCGGCAAGGGAAAACCCAGCAAAGCACTTCTTATAACTTCAGTTTTCTTTGATATTACGTTCAATGTCGAGTTCTACTCGGTGTTATGAGGGAGTAAATATCATAAGGCTACTAAGTTTTCGTAATGCCCATATTATTTAGCCCATTCAGGCTGTAGTTATTCGAGTGACCGATATTCGCTTTTTGGAAAAAGACCACTCCCTATCTCTGCAATTAATGCAGAGTTGCCTCCCTTCAAGAATGGGGAACACAACTGTGAAAGTATGTCTACCCTCGACCGTGGCCTAACCTCGTTAATGATTGAATAACTCTGACTTGCTCAAAATCACTTCTTGCCATCCTTGCTATGTATTCAGTTCCTCATCAGCCATTCAGTCATCTGGTTTGGTTAGTTACTCACGCATATGGTCATGTCAGTGATTTCGAATTGGTGATATACTATACCAAGATGTAGTGTTGTAGCTTTAGACTCACCATCATTCTATTTGATCTTATCTAAACCTTTGTCAGACTACGAGCGAATACTCATGTTTATCGTACCCCCAGAATTATGCTCATTCAAAATTGGTTTCAGGTTTGAATTGCATTGTCAAACCAACGCAGAAATTCATTGACATGGCTCTTTGTCTAATAGTAGGATCAAAACATGAAATCAATAAGAAAAAATGAGTTGCTAGGGTTATACGAGGAACATTTGTCGACGATGGACTTTATTGACGAGATAAGTCGTATGAAGCTGTGGCCAATGATTGTCGATCGGGGATCGAGATAACTCAAAAGTTTGAGGTTATCGCTCGGATATTGAGGGAGTCTTGAACCGGCCACCGTACCTTACCACTGTTATTAGAGTGGCTTGCTTTGAAATGTCCTGTCTGAAAACAATATGATTGGAGACGAACATAATGAAACATTGAATATATTTTCTCAATCTAGGGTCGACGCAGCATGGAGCCACACAATTTTTGTTCGTTGCCACTTCACGAATATTTGTCGACAAATGTCCGCTTATAAACTAGCAACCTTTGTGACAGAACTAAACACAAAGATGTGTGTGCAGAAACGTGAAAGAGCTTCCTTGAAATTGGAAAATTTCTGTTATACAAGATTAAAACTGGTATACACCATGCCATAGATACTAGATAATACTTTAATGAGCATAGGCTACTAGCTGTGACATGTTGATTTGGGGGTAGGGCGGCCTGACTACCGTTACTTTAGCTTATCGTCTGTCATAAACTCAACATCACACTTGACTTGCCCCTGGCCTCGGTGCACTCCACAAAGCGTCTAAATTTGGCCTTACATGAGTGCCAGAAGAATTAAATGAATGAATTACGTTACCTGGTAAATACAAAAAAGAGATACATTTTGTGGATTGTGATTAAGTTTGTCGATTGTTGATATGTTTGTTAGTATTATGTTTGTTGTAGGATGAATGGAAGCACAAAAACCGTTGTAGGTGTTGGAGTCTCCTTGCTCGGGCTTCTCTTTGGCTGGGCCTTATACTGGCAACTGGTTGAACGTCATCGGAAAAAAGATGAAAACTCTGAAACAACCTACCAGGAGAAAACTGAGAAAGCGGAGATTAAGTCTGGAGACATGCCGTCACCTCAGGCTACTAGCACTGAGTTAGATCTGTCAGCCAAGGACACCGACAATCCGGATGAGGAGACTCTGGTGTCCGGAGTGTCAGAGCGTGACACTATAGTAGCCGAATCTTCTTCTGCTCAATTTGAATCCTTGAGTTCATCGTATGAGACCTCACATGAGTTGGACAAAACCGTGTCTATTCACTCTTCGGATTGCGATGGACTCAGCGACTCGGATATTCTCGAGGTTAAACCCACTCATTATGAAACAGATAACTCCAAACCTTGTGAGGATTGCTTCGCGCAGGATCAGCTGAATGACAATGACATAATTGAAGTGACACCCTCTCAGCACCAATTGGATGACTCGGACATCATTGAGGTGTCTGAAGTGAAGCCAGTCCATTCAGAGCCTACTGTGACCACCGCGGCCCCTGAAGTTATTTCCCTGTTAGATGATAGTGATATTGTTGAGGAGACCATGGTGGAAACTGTTGTTGAAGCACAGGAAAGCATCACCAGCTCGGTAAGCATCAGCCAGGTAAGCATCAGCCAGGTAGAGACGACTGCCACGTACACCATAGAGGATGGTCAAACGAGTATGAGTCATAGTGAGTCGGCTAATACAAGCTACACAGAATCGGCTGAAGCTAGCGCCAGCTACGCAGAGTCGGCTGAAGCTAGCGCCAGCTACGCAGAGTCCGCTGACGCTAGTGTCAGTACCACAGAGTCCGCTGAAGCTAGTGTCAGTATCACAGAGTCGGCTGATCTGAGTACTAGTAACACAGAATCTGCTATGGGTCTTGAAAATGAGACTGTTCCGCTTATCGCAGAGGACAGCAGCACATCAGTGGAGAGTCGAGAGTCAGACAGCAAAGTGAACAATGGTGCTGCCGCCTCCCGCTCCATCGAGATCGTCAACGAGGTACTCGGACAAATTGCAAGGAATCGGGCTGAAATCGCCCCTTTGTGTGAAGAATCAACGAGTGACAGCAAGTCTGATCTGTCAGTCACTGATTCGGGTATATCGGTGGCCACTGTCGCAAGGGCAAAAACTGTCCAGACACAGTCCACCAAGTCATCTTGCCTTCAACCTAATCAAAAGTTACAAGCTAACGGAGTCAGTCATTCTCCTAATTCAGCTAAAGATGCCAGCCAGGTGAGCTTGATAACCTGTATAATATGCTTTGGGGTTAACTTGCGTATCTGACCTTATGTCGTTAAGGTGCCTTTCCACTTCATAGAATGTCCGATCAGCCTCGGACTGGACGCTCTGACTGGACGCTCGAGACGGACGTCCGACCCCCTGAAATGGAGTGAAAAGGCTTTGGACGCCAGAGTGTCTGTTTCTCAGAGACAGTGCGAGTCCGATCTGCCTCGTATGTCCCGACTTATCAACCAATCAAGTTGTCTTCCACAGCGTACTAAGCAACGTTTACTCATTTCGGCCTTGTGCTAGGATCATTTGAAAGGGAAATTTATTTGATTTCGCTACAATATTCACACAAAATACAGCACAAAGTTGCAATGGGAATAGAGGTCGCTTGCTGTGAAAGATTTGAGTAGCGGATCCAAGGTGCGACGCGAAATGCGCCGTGTCTGAGGCGGACCGGACACCCGATGGAGTGAAAAGGGGTGCTTGGATCCACGGTGCGACGCGAAATGCGCCGTGTCTGAGGCGGACCGGACACCCGATGGAGTGAAAAGGCACCTTGAGTAGTCGGAAACTTGTGCTGGAATTCAATGTTGTATCTATCTCCTGTCGGATATCTGTTTGAAGCAATAGAGCTGAGTCACTCCTGACTCAGACCTGACGCATACTATGGCACCTGTTAAAAGTCTGTGTTCTTTAAACCAGCGCAGTGTGTTATGTGTTCAAGGCAAGTCTTCTTTAATTAGGATTAACAGGTTTATGACCAGTCAACCTGCAGGTGGTTCCATTGTAGGATGGAGCTGGTCATGAGGCTAAACCCGCCGAACCGACCAACGGGCATTCATGTCCCAACACATCGCCGCAGAATGGATCAGATAAGCTCCATGAATCACTGAACAATGGATTACCGAAAGCTACTGAAGAGGTCAGTAACTTAAATATCTGTTAACTATGGAGAATGGTTTTGCAAAAACATGTTTTTATGCCATTATCGGCTCAGACTTGCTCGCTCGGCTATAGTTTCCACTAGCCGTATTTTATTTTAGAAAAAGAATACATATTGATTACTGTCCATATGACCTTTGTGTATCTGTCTAGAGTAAAAAGCTGAGTGGAGAGCGAGTAACTCACAGCTTTCTGCTGCCGTCCAAGATCTGCGGCTTGTTTATTGGGAAAGCCGGCCGAAAGATAACAGCTTTAAAACACCAGACAAACACCAGCATCATCGTAGGACGTGAGCCGCTACTGAGTGGCGCATTCCGACACTGCTCGATAGAAGGTTGGTTTGCCCTGCCCTTTAATGCTTCCACTGTAGGCTGGTGGTAAATGTAGGAGGGTCTGGACTCTATACCATACAATTCAAAGCTGGTCATTCTGAACGGCGAATTCCAAACTCCCATGCTGGTAGAATCTGCAACTAGAAGCACATGGTGGTGACTGCTTTAGTTGGTTGCAATAATGTAGGAATATAAGGGCCTGCACTTGTTTGGTGTAACATCGTGTCATGCCACCTAGTAATTGCGGTCCATCATTTATAGGCTTTAAGGAGGATGTGGCGCGTACACTGCAGATAATTCGTACTCAGTATCCCGAAGTAGACACCAAATCTATCACCCCGGGTCAACCTGCGCTCCAACTATCCCCTGATAGAATGCAGGTAAGCCAGTAAGGCAGCAAAGGAAACCCCCGTCGCGTGGTAGCAATGGAGAAGAGGTGTTGTATGCTTGGTGGATATCCGATTGGTAGCCAATGCCATTTACATTCATAGTTATCCTCAGTAGCTGCAGTCTGTAGCTCCTGCTGTGTAACATTTGAGACCCGATTCCTGTATATGTGGTGAAATTGCTACGAACAGACCAGGTAAAACAAGGAATAGATTATCCCGGCAAGGTCGCGTCGGTGGGCGGCCATTGACTGTTAGTGCACACTAGTCTAGGTAAATATGGGACTACTTATGATAGATAAAGATTAGCCGAATAGGTGAGGTAGTTACGCCTAATGAGCTCATGTCGGTATGCTGACTGATTAATTTCGAGTGCAGTGCCTGCAGCATGACTCTTGGCCCATTCCCTCGCAGGAATCCTTGGCTAATAACAGGTTATCTAACCAGCACATCTGCTCTTCACCGGGTGAGCGATGGGCAGCGCACAGTTATTACTCACTATAAACTATATCATCTATGATTTTAGTTGCATCTTCCTATGGGTGTCACCGTGGATGTGGTAGTGTCTAATGTGGTGAGCGCTGGCCACGTGTTTGTACAGCAGCCTACACACCCGTCTTATAGTTCCTACCAACGTTTGGTTGACTTTATGAGAGAAGTTTACTGCGACGGCAGCACGGTGCCCCCCATGCCAACCAATGTAGAAGGTAATCTCCCCTAGCCATTAATTAACCCGTAGATAGAGCTCTGAGTTCTTCACCCCTATGGATTGTGAACTGTGTTAGTGTTAGTGACAGCTCTACTGTAGATTTATACCGCTGATCAGAGTTAACTATTACAGTATTGCTCTGGTGCTGTGAAAACTGTTTGATTACAGGTTTCACAAACAATCAAGCGCAAAGGACTTTTTTTGGTGATCATAATCAATATCTACCTTTATATTCAGTTACCAGAAGAATTGCTTCGTCCGCGGACAGGTCCATTTTGTTTTCTGTCTCAGAAAAGACAAGCTTTTTCTTGTAGATGGCGTGCTCTGCGTGGCGCCAATCCTGAATAACTGGTATCGAGCTCATATAATGGCTATCAGCTCTGACCGATTGTTCTGTGAGATCAAATTGGTAGATGTTGGCGGGTACAGCATGGTGGAACTGGCTAGACTCCGTCAGATCAGACAAGACTTCCTAAATCTGCCGTTCCAGGCAGTAGAATGCTATCTCGCCAATATAGAACCGCGTAAGAGAAAGAAAGTACCCTAAGTCACTAAATACCGGCAACTCCAGCTGCTCTCCTGGTCAAGCGACAGTATCTAATTAATCACAGAGTACCAAGGCTCTGTTGCAGCAGCATAACATTTCATTAGCGGGAAGAGTGGTGAATTATTGACGCTGGAAATAATGAGATGAAGTGTTGGGGTTTTACTGTCGTAATGCTGCTATGCGAAAACGATCTGAACAGCACCTGTTTCAATTGCTGGCATAATGCAAATTTAATTTCAGTTTAACCCCCTCTGAAATGGTCATCACCCGACTAGTCTTAGCAGGAGTTGTCTACACTTCTCAAAAAGGGAACGACTCCAAATAACTATAAATTTATCATTTCGTCTGATACTGCTGTTTGCTTGGTGACTGGTACGGATATTAGCTGTTATTACATGTTCATGACAGCTTTGATTGATATTGGGTTATATTGCAGTGGATGGCAAAAGCTTCAGCGAAGAAGCAGACTCTGCCCTGAATGAATTGACTAGAAACCGTGTAATGCAGTGTCAGCCTGTGGCAGTTGCCGAGAACAGTATACCATACATCCATCTAATGGCGCAGCAGCCTGATCATACTGTAAGTAATATGGAGAAAGGTGAGATAGTAAATGGGCACTGTTGCAAAGTTAAGTACTTATTACTCAGCCTTTGGGTTATTTCTAACCAGCGTTCTTGAAAGAACAAAGATTAGTTAGTGAATAGGTGTTTTGCATCAGGCTGTATGAAGTTGTGGTTTATTGTACTGAAATGAACCACGGGTGAAACCTTGGTATCTCGAATCTCATGGGACCAGTTTATTTATTTACTTAGAGATTGGAAACATGGCACAAAGAAAAGACAACTTCATTTTAGTAATTGCATTGAATTTGAATGCGACAGCAACTCCCCAAATGCCAATGTTACAGTCATTGTCAAGGTCATTAACCAACCTATCAGGGTCGTTAAAATTGCTGTTCTACAAGAAAATTATCAATAAATTGTTCACAAAACTGACCATTAAAACAACTGAACACCTTTTTCGAGGTACAGTTAACGTATTTGCATTGAAATGGTACAAGAATCCATGTAGTAAATGATCTTTGAACTTGGAGAATGCGAGGTGAACGATCCACATTTCAAGGGTTAGTTTATAGATAGTTATCATTGGGTTGTCCTGTTCCCAGCTGATACCTGCCACTAACCAAGGATTTCAACTTACTAAGCTACCACCTATATAACCACCTGATACTACCAACTCTCGTTGATAGGCCATCATTGTCAATCAGGAGTTGGTGAAGAGAGGGCTAGTGAATTGGTATGACCTAGAGGATGAATCAACACAGACTGTACCATTATGACTTGCGTAAATCAGTTCAGCCATCAGAACCAAATCTCACAGAATCATCCTGCCAGTTGCATATAGGTGGATTTCACACATAAGACACGCTCCATCATCTGCCAGCCAATTCTGCGTTCTATTACTAGTATTTTATCCGGCATCATTTGCAAGACTACCCTATGACCTTCACAGAACTATCTGTATACTAAAGACTGTCCTGTCAGCTTATGAGTGTATGCAGTGGGCTTATATAAATAAAATAAAGAAACATCAAATAAGTGACCTCTAATTCTAAAGATGAAACGGTAGTCAAAAAGGACCTAACACAGTTACAGTCCCTGGGTGTACGGACCGCACACGACAGCCAGTCAGTTCACCCATTACATGAAGCGTGTGGGTTTAAAACAACATAACCTGCTACAACTAAATGCTGACGAGACCAAGACTCGCCTTTCCAGTTTGGATGGGTCGACTGGCCCAGCCAAACCAGTACCACCGGCGGGTCTTTGATGTTTGCGCGATTATTCATGGCTTGCCAAAAGCCATCATTACGCAGTCCTAAATACAAGAAAAACAGTATCCAGGCCTACGGGAAAACCCCATCTCCACAAAACCACGCATATAGCTAGCAAGAACAGCTCATTGTTTTATTTTGTTGGCCCTGAAAAGGGCCGTTGGGTTTTGGGTTGATGATCTAGGCACGCTCTCCACGGATTCTTCTAGCGAGCTGGATGTCCTTCGGCATGATGGTAACTCTCTTAGCATGGATGGCACACAGGTTGGTGTCCTCGAACAGACCAACCAGGTAAGCCTCGCTTGACTCCTGCAGGGCCATGACAGCAGAGCTCTGGAATCTCAGATCAGTCTTGAAATCCTGAGCAATCTCACGGACGAGACGCTGGAATGGCAGCTTCCTGATGAGCAGTTCAGTAGATTTCTGGTATCTTCGGATCTCACGGAGAGCGACGGTTCCGGGCCTGTATCTGTGAGGCTTCTTCACTCCTCCAGTAGCTGGTGCACTTTTGCGAGCGGCCTTGGTGGCCAGCTGCTTCCTCGGTGCCTTTCCACCAGTTGATTTACGAGCAGTCTGCTTAGTACGAGCCATTGCTGATCAGAATGTCTGTATGGATGGACTGGAACTCAAACTATGCCTTTTAAACTAGGCCTTGGCCCGCCAAATCTGACAATAACCAATAGAAATGTAATGGATAATTTCACTCGGATCCCATTGGACTAATTCAAATGAATCTCAAATAGGTCAACCCAATAACCAGTCATCACTGGACACTAATCATCTTTAGCAGATAACCCATGGAGAAGTCATTAGTCTTTGTTTGGGACTTGAGAGCGCAGGCCTTTGTGTGGCTTAATTCAATAGGAGGTCCGCGATAGCTGCTAATAAGAGCAAGCCGCTCCTTTTCCATCATTCACTTCTGAAGCATCATGTCAGGCAGAGGCAAAGGTGGAAAAGGACTTGGAAAAGGAGGCGCGAAGAGGCACAGGAAGGTTTTGCGTGATAACATCCAGGGTATCACCAAGCCCGCTATCCGTCGTCTGGCTCGCAGAGGTGGAGTCAAGAGAATCTCTGGACTCATCTATGAGGAGACACGTGGTGTCCTCAAGGTATTCCTGGAGAATGTGATTCGTGATGCTGTCACCTACACCGAGCATGCCAAGAGAAAGACCGTCACCGCCATGGATGTCGTCTACGCTCTGAAGAGACA
>Ga0224501_10004932_pt1 | contig 10528 bp, 9 predicted proteins | sample SF_Oct11_sed_USG_4_FD_169105 | JGI IMG/M metagenome (GOLD analysis project Ga0224501, IMG submission 169105) | Sediment microbial communities from San Francisco Bay, California, United States - SF_Oct11_sed_USGS_8_1 | ecosystem: Environmental > Aquatic > Marine > Sediment | place: USA...
CATCATATAGCATCTGTAGAATTATCTGATTGTTTGAAAAAAAACATGCATATGTACATTATTGATAATAAGTGCTATAGAGTCCTCTCCTAGTACCAAGGCATTTATCATAGTATAGCAGTGAAGGAAGACCAATTCTCTACTCCGACACTTAGCCATTTTATTTAATGGACCGCATAAGCCCGAAGCCTGCTGTTGAAAGGGTAGGAACTAGCTAGAAATTATGAAAGCTTATTCTCGCAGTGGGTGTTCAGGATGACAATAAGGTTTAACCCCAAATACTTCACTCTTGAGCCAAACACTATAACTATTGCACTATGCTGCAATCCCCTGCAGCGCTTGGCAATATTTCGCCAGCCAAAAGATTAAAACTGGTGATGAATGCATGGTCCCATTTTGGTTGTTGCTCTGGTTAGCATTGGTATAAAAATCTTTGTGTCTAAAACCCCTCGCTCTCTGGACATGCTTTTAGAGACAGTTTGCCATTTAAAGCAATAAGATTGTTCGTATAGCATTAGCAAGGCGGGGTCCAATGATGCGTGACATTTCCTACAACCACTCGAGGCATCTTTAATAGTAAACGGCGCATGCCCTGGCTGTCCTGTCCTGGCAAGGAAAGCAGCTCCTCTCCCACTCACCCATGCAAGATTGATCTTTTGTTGGACAGCTTCTGCCGATGCACGACCCCGTTTTATACTCAAGTCAATCAAAGATGGCTGATATCCCGATGTTAATAATAGGGAAACCCGGAAATCCAGCCTATAAATATATACGCCCAAAGCAGGAAACCTCCAATGCCTCATGAAATTTTAAACTAGATGACACTATCCACCTAAGGATTTGCTATAAACCAGTGGACCTCTCTAAGCCAAAAGATGACATATGACGCAAAGAGCTTAGTCACACCAGACAACCCTTTAAAAACAGGATAGCACATAGCTCAGGGGTAGAGGATTTAGCTCATTATCATAAGATACTTGGATCAAGACTCAGTCATGCCAAACTTCTGCTCCCTGCGTATTAAGCCTATTCACCCGGTGCTAGACGTCTCATTACTAGGACTTTATTTATTATCTTTCAATGATTTTCTGGTCAGACGACCAGTAAAAAGTTGGTCACGCTGGGGAGCTGTTTGGATTTTTTTTGTGCGCCTGGGAAATATAAGTTTGAGCAGGCGCCTGGCCAAGCGAGCGGAGACAGCCAACTACTTTTCAGCCAATCAAAACTGACATCCGGTTAGTACCGCATAAGTTAGCTCGAAGATGAACACCATCGGTACTAAAACTTTCACCAGTGAGTGGGTATTATTTGGTCGGCTGATTATTACAATCCGAGACGTTTTGACTGTGTGCTCTTCGACTGCTTTTATTATAGTCAGACGCCTCATTAGTGGGAATATCGAACGTCTAGCACTGGACAAATAGGCTTATTGCCTAGCTCCTACCCGAATATGCCTCAAACTTATAAAAGATATTTTAGATAGGATGACGGAACTGCTGGAAAAGAACAATAAACCACCCCTGACAACCGCATATAATTATGCTTTTAGACCTACACCATTTAAAAGCACAAGTATTATAGTGTTCAGTTGAGCATGCTACAGTTTATCTTACCTTGGGACATGCAAAGCTTCCAGCTTGTCCAACCAGGAGATATAGTTGCTGCCCCTGCTGTAGATGTGCTGTCACAACGACTCGAGCTCCCCAGGCAGGGCAGCCTGTCCATCCGTAATTCCTCCCGATATATCGACTCTGGGCCGCCTCCACACTCCCAATACCAAAACCTCCTGAGGCACCGAATGCACGAATCCTGCAAACAACACTAGTCTTATTTCGTCCTTAGTGGTCAGGCTGATGGCTTGGTCACCGGGCTTTCTTCAGAATGTGGCAAGGTAAAGATGGTAAGGAAGAGGAGAGGTGCCCCATCTCAGTTACATCATTTCCGGGTAATCGGCATGACCCGCTAATGGTCACGATATATCCGTGTGGCCATTGGCTAGAAGCTAAACTTTATTCACATTGTAGAGCTGGAAAGATTTTTGGGACAATGCATAGTAATGTCCGGCGTGGTAATGTTAAGTCCCCGGAGTAAAGTGATAGCTATGGGGAAGTACGGTTGTATTTGCTAGAGAATGAATAGCATTCTTTGAAAAATTTTAATTAGCGTGTATTTTAATTCAAATCGCCAACATTTTTGGTTTTAGAGTTATCTGGTCACGCGCCTGCATGTGTCATTGTCTCAGCTTCATACACTGAGTATAACTTGAGATTCTTTGACTTAGCATTCCGTATCCATGGATGCACTGGAGTTCTGATTCAACGCAGGATGTCATAGTTTGTTGACCCCATCATAAGATGTTGAAACATCCAAGGTTAGAGATTTGGCAAGAGACCCGAAGGATTGGATTTTATCAACAAGGTCAACAACCTAACCCGATATTTCAGATGATTGAAACAACAGCAGCGACGCACTTGGAGAGTTAATTGTGACTCTGCGGGAATTTGCACGAGAACTACAGAGAAAGGCATGGGTAATGCTGCATGGTTTTTGTTCTTGTATGGCGTATTTACCGTCATGGTGAAGCTGCCGACTTCTCTACCTGTTTTTGCACCAGTAACGGCTTAGCATGGAGGACCACGAGTGGTTCAGTATCAACCCTCTACCTTATACCGAGGCTTGTTTTGGTCTGGATCTATAGGATACATTTGAGGAGCTCACACTCACAACGGGAGTCCACCATGTTGGGATTTGAAGCCGGGCTCTCACGGTTGCATGTCCTTGTTTGGCCGCAACGCTATTTGGGCTATCCCACGGTGAACACCCTTTTAGGGATGAGGTGCTAGCTGGTCATGTAACTAGCAGCAGCACCCCTCGATGTGCTAGGTCAATTTTGAGAACAGATCGATTTATTATTAAGTATGTGGAAATCGTGAAGTAAGCTAGCCTAACTAGGACTACAGTGTCTGGACAGCCACACCCAAATTTTTACTCTACACACAGGCTGCAAAGATAACGAACCCTATCCCCTCTTTGGAATTACACCGCTGCATTCCTCAGCCTTTGTTGGGTGGACTAGCCCTGCTCTAACTAGCAGGCTAACACAGATACTCAACAACTTAACGTGCCAAAAACAAAACAAAACAAAACAAAACGGGACAAAGCTGGAGCTGTTTTTGTAGAAATGTAAGAACTGGGCGCGCTTTTTAGAAATTAGTGCGATCCGATGCTATGCAGATGAAAAACAGCTTGAGTGTGACAAAACTACAGTATCGCTGAGTTCGGGCTCTAACGTATAACCGATTAGTCAACCAAGTCGCTAATTGGCTGCTCGAGTGGTTTCCAATAGTTCCATTGGAAGTCACCCAGGCAACCAGTGAATAGGTGGACTAATCGGGCAAACGAATACAGCGACGGGTACACCGGGCCCCTCACCTCACCCTCACCTGTTTCCATCGGTTTGAATGGGAGATAGTCATCTTGGTATAATCTTTGCAAGCTGCACCTGTTTTGCGGTAGGGCTTATTCTTAGCCGCACATCACCATTTCCAGGCAGTGACACGAAGTAACTGTCTTGTGAGCAAGACATTTTTAAATCTATGAATTATGGATCTTCGTATCTCTTGATTATTATCTCACCTGTATATGTTAGTCTTTGGAACCGTCCACACCTGCAGGCCTGGATACTGGGCATCCATAGCGACCATCACATTTTTTGAGTGGGAGTTTTTGTTGTACGAAGTGTAGTAGCTTTCGCATTGTGTCAGGGTTGGTCCATATCTTCCATGAACATTGCACGTGTAGAACCCATACGTTGCTGAAATGGAACAATTTTATAGAGGAGTTTGCTTTTCAAAATGGCCGTCGATCATCTTCAGGACGCAAAGCGAGCAACGTCTTTATATTTTATTTTCCTCTTAGTTGGAGGCTTGTATACTTGTATATTTATGTAAAAGTGTTTTGAAGGCTGTCATTTTAGCTCAGTCGGAGAATGAATGTATCTCACTGTCTGCCCTCTAGGTGGTCCAGGTTCAATTCCCGGATGAAGAGATTTCTCTCTGGCTGATAACACTCTGCCAACCTGTCCTAAGCCAGTGTGGCAGAAAATAGCTCAATCTCCGCTCAATGGCACCACACAACCCATAGATATCGAGGAGGAAGGCGGAATCCAACCATGGGCAGAAAATGGCCGAAATAAATACATTTTGAATTGTCACAGTTTTCTAATCGGCCATCTTTTCAGAGAATCTGAGGTTTGTTCTGGAGTGGTAGTAGCTAGTCGAATTATGCAAGGGGCTCACACTCACAGTGCACGGGGGCCCAAAAAAGTCCAGAGTCAGCGCCCAGGAACTTTCAATTATGACTTATTGAGCTATCCTATTAGTCCATTGCTGTGTGTTCCATCAGATTGGGACTGGAATGGCGCGATATGACTTAGTGGGTAGCGCACAGGGCTCAGGATCAACGGACTCTGGTTCGTTTCCTGTTTGGCCGGGCACCTATCTGTGCTTCACCATTGACTGTCAAATTTGAATCACAAAGTTAAGGCAGCACATCCATAACGTAACCTTTTCTATGCGGGACACGAGTGCAGGCAGAAATCCCCTGATGACGCACCCTGGGAAACGCTGAGTGAAAGACTTGGTACAGACCAATTTCTGCAAACCCCGGACAATGGTCAGCATACCTGCAGGGTACCTACATGACCCTTACCCTGATCAGGATACCTGCAGGGTAGTGAGAGTACCAGCAAGGTACCCGTATGATCTTGACATTGGTTAGGATACCTGCAGGGTAGTGAGTGTACTTGCATGATCCCCACACTGATCAGGATACCAGCAGGGTATTGAGGGTACCTGCGAGGTACCTGTCTGATCCTGACATTGGTTAGGATACCTACACGATAGTGAGGGTACCTGTATGACCATCACACTGATCAAGATATGATAGAAGAACTGATTGGGGCTCAACCAAGGAAATGTCTCCACTGTCTGCAGATGAAATGTCATCATTAACACATCCATAGCAGATGCTAGTCAAAGCATTCCCTTCACTACATAAACTGAGCATTACTGGTAAAACCACATATGGGCATGACCTTTATTCAATAAAGCCTTCAGACATTTCGGGAAAACTCATAGCCTATGGGCTAAAGATCAGACACTTCGGTGACAGAGTAGGCTCTCCTGTAAGGCTGAGTGGTGATTAGGCCTTTTCTCAATCTCGCCGAGGGGACAGTCTATTACCTAATAAGGCTGCAACAGTGGGATGAGTAGGAGTTCGCTAGAGCATGATCTTGAACAAGGACAAGTGAATTAGCCATGTTTTTGTTTGTGGTCACTGTGGCCATTGAACTTCCAATCTATTATGTATAAATAATTCATAAGTCAGCTGTGAAATTTCATGTTGGACATGATATTTTTCATCCCAGATTATAAATGAGCAACACTGTTAATATTTGCATGGTTGCAAGATAGCCATCATCTGGTAAGCATGCGAAGGGAAATCACATGGGGGGTCTCTCCGAATTATGCATTCAGAATAAGCCTAATACTACACACACTGATGATATGAGTGCATGCAGATAATTTATAGTCAATCATAACATCTACATTCCTTTACGTCATTTATGGAGAGGTGCCAACTCCTCTACGTGCTGAAAGTCTTCCTGTGAGATTAATTCGTTTTAGAAGTGACAATCTGCATGTCTTAGATCACGCAGGTATGACCCGATTACTTCTTGACCCATGCAAAAGCCTCTCCACACACGTATGGGCTCCTACGAGAGGGTCTATACCAGTGCTTAAAATCTGGGGAGACTCAGGGGCAAGAGTTCCAAAGTATATTTGGGCAGGAGAACGCTTGGTGATCAGCCTCTTTTCACCACAACAATTCCTCACTGAACTAATGACGCCTGGTTCTTACACTATCACACACAGTCGCATGACTCTACCTCATCACCTCATCAAAAGTGGAGCATTAATAGTGACCCACTCATGGTGCCCCATGTTTCATCATAATGATGCATGAAGATATGGCCAATTTTTATGTTTACACGTCATACCTTGTGTTTATTACTTACTAGCTCTATTTTTGACGAAAACCTTCGGGATGTGTTTGTCTATAAGGAGCTCCACCGCATCACAGCTAGCTGAAAAAATACCCAACTTGAAAGAATAAAATGCACTGCGTTTAGGAAAATGGGAAACTCACACATAGATAACGAGAATACAGTACAAAGTGAAGCACCAAGGTTTAACAGTCTTTACAAATTGCCCAAAATAAATCATTACAACAAAACAATGGATGTCTTTGGATTATTATTGTCTGCCTAATAAGCGAATACCACAAATATTCCTTACATACCTACAAGCAGGAGAGATGAAACTGCAAGCGCCTGTAAAGACATAACGTTAGGTGCTGATCAAAACTTTGTGCAACACTGAGATCAGCGTTGCCCTGCCGCTGAATTTATATCACGGATTCATCAGTCATGCAGTGTCGAAGGCAAGCTTTTATTGATTTACGGAGCTTAATGCCAGTTTCTCGTAGGAGGACGGGATGATATGTATGTCAAGTACTCAGACAAAATCTGTACACTATGATTTATGATAAAAATTCATAACAGCTGGCAATGGCTCAATCATAGTATAGTGACTTTGCAACTGATGATTGAGTTGATAAGTGCGTTGAATGGAATGCGGTTTATCGGTTATTGCCACCGCATAGCTGTGATGCATCCTGCTTGGTACGACAGCTGTTTTTACATGTCTCATCGTTGATGACCCTAAATGTGATATAAACGGATCATTTTTACTCTACTAACTGAGCTGTCATGACCAACCATTGGACCAATCATCCAACCATTAGACCAATCATCCAACCATTGAGCCAACTGTGCAACCATTGAGCCACCCATCTAACCATTGAGCCAACCATCAAGCCATGCAACCATTGAGCCAACCATCAAACAACAACAGTTTTAATCCCATCTCTGTAGACCCGGTTGGAGACAACTTCTACTAATGTGTCACCATGATTATTATCATAATTATGAGTTTCATCAGGCTATCAGGCAATCACTGTGCAGAGTCGTCTGCTGCTTTTCAACGCTCAGGAGAGAATTTGGGGTTCGTGCTCTCCTTGTTTTCTATATAGAATATTTCGGTTTGATGACACGATTCACCGTATGCGGGTTGTGCATTCTGATAAATAAATCAACACTCCTCTATTTTTACGATTCTAATGCCCTTAATAATTTCGTAGGATAGTGATGGCATTATGGGATAGCCCAAGGTTGTATAGCGCTGGGCTCGCAACCGTGAGATTAAGGGTTCAAATCTTGCCAAAATGGGCTCCATTGGGAGTATGAGCTACTTGCTCAAAATAGGAACGAGGTTCACTGCTGAAGTGAAGCGTTGATACTGATCCATTCGTGTCACTTCGTGCTAAGCCGTAACTGATGCAAAACAAGTAGTTAACCTTCACCATAACAGTGTAGATTGAGGTCATCCGTTGGGTTTACTATTTGGCTGATTTCACCCGGCCTAATATAGAGCATCACGAGTGGGTCAGTATTACTGCTTCACCTCATAGTAAAGCTCATTTTTATTTAGCTATGGGTACACCATGAGCAGCTTGCACTCACAAACCAGATTCTCACGATTGCAGCCCAGCACTCCATGCTATCCCGCGAAACAGAGATAAGACAATAGAGAAGTAGTGAAGTTGCGTTTCCGTAACCGTAAATGAAAAACTAACTTGAATTGACCTCACTGGCACACAAATGCAGTACAAATATCTGTACGACAATACCTAATGCGTATGCTTCCTTTTTCTAGTTCAAACAAGTATGTCGCAGTTTGCAGGTACATGTACCAGTAGTCACTGAAGTTATGGACTAATATAGCTACTAGGTATTTGCATATACAAGTAATTATATATTTGCACCCATATTGCGAACTGAATCACTAGTAATACCAATCCAAAGTGGGGAATGTTTTTATTGATACCGGGATCAGACGGGCGTATGTGGTCTGGCGAATCTGACTTTCCATGGCTTCGCTAGACCCCCCCTTCAGCTTCAATTAATAGAAACGCACGTTCAATGTTGCTGTGTGTATCTGAATGATTCGCGGAGGGAGCACGTGACATAGTACCCAACAGTGATCGCTGGGGCTGTAACTTCTCTTGGATAGTTGCCGGAGCGTCTGAAGCCACTCGCATTTTGCTGCCAGATTTTCAATGCGACTGGGAATACACCGGTCTGAAGCCACGCGCCGCATTGATATCAGATATTTATTTGGACTTTTGGGCCAGACCACATACGCCTGTCTGATCCTGGTATGAGTGAGCGAATGGCTCACTGTTGGAGTCCATATATGTTAGTGAGTGGAATTGTTAAAATGTGTTGGAATCTTAGGAAATTCTGATAAATCCAATGCTCCAAATCACAGGAAATAACAGTGTGGGAGAATACTATGATGACAGGGCAAACAGATGCTTAGCATCCACGACACTATGTTTTATTTATAATCAATTGTAACTAAAACATACTATGCCAACAAAAATGCTAAGATAGAGCAACAATTTGCATTTTCCTAAATTTATAATTCAAATTAAAACAGCTGCATAGAGACACAAGTCGGAACAGCAACCTGAGCAAATTGACCTGGTTCCATCAGTTCACCGTTAACCAGTCATCACAGATTTAAATTCATTGACTGTTCGAAGATCTGTTGATTGAGTCGGTCCATGAAAGCCTGATCGATTCTTGTCAGACTATCGAATAACTGAGTTCTTTCTTCTGGAGACCAGTGAGGATACCATTGATTAAATAACTTTAGCTGGCACTGGAATATCGATGGCGGCTTATCATCCACTGTTACAGAATTCATCGCCGCAAACAGCGTATCAACCTGAAAAAAAATTAAAAGCAGGTACAGGAGAGCAAGCGTGACCATCATAAGATGGCTATAAGTGAGTAAATATGGGAAGGAGGGAGTGGAGTGAGGGAGTGGATGTGGGAGGGAGTGGGTGTGGGAGGGAGGGAGAGAGAGAGGGAGGGAGGGGAGGGAGGGGAGGGAGGGAAAGCTTCAATTTATTTGTCTGTACACTCATTTGCTCTGTGAATACCGTGTAGCTGTAGGATAGTGCAGTGGTAGAGCGCTGACCTTGCTACTGGGAGAGCCTTGGGTCCAACCCCGGTCATCGTGGATATGATTGTGAGCATATAATATTCTAGTTCCTACCAATCTAATATGGGCCATGCTTCCAGGGAGGTTCATAAAATAGGGTTGCCAACCGCCTGAGTAATGAAATAAGTTAGGCGACCAGCGCCTTTAGAATAGATGTAATACAACTCACATTGGAAGGAACCGCCTTGTCAAGAAGGCTCTTGAAAAACTCTGATTTCTCATATTGCCTCCAGTTGGTGAACCAATGAATAATACACTGCAGCTCTGTTTCATGAGCTTTCTGCTCCATACAAAGGGCTAAAAGTGATGCCGAGTATTACACCGTGAGTGAGTGAGTCATAACTCTAAAGGATGAAACTCGCCAAGCGCGTGCGTGATGCAGCTCACACTAAACTCACAAAAAGCGATGGATGCATAATTACGAGGCTACGCAACTCCAAATTCTGACAAAAGGAGACTCAATTCGTTACTGTATACATGCGAATGAGAGATGGGAGACAATTTGAATGAACGAAGATTGCGCGATATGAAAGACTGAGTAGACCCCTAGGGAAGTTTACTTTGACAATGAATTGAACAGCATTGATCACAAACTAATGAACAAGTCGAACGCTAGGTCAAAAAAAGTGATTTCAGTAAATGAAAACATGAAACTTGTCAAGTATGTGTTCAGTTCTTGTAGGAAACCCCTAACTCTTGCAGCTCTTCGAGTATAGCCCGTCGGTTGTTTGTTGGAAAGTTGGTAATTGTAGTATATTTTTGCAGGCAAGGTGGTAGAACAATGGCCGAACATTGCTCGCTGAATTTTCCCCAATGAAATGGTAAAAGCTGACTTCGCTAGATGACCCATAAAACGTCCTCCAATAATCAGTATTCGTGTCGCGATCAAATCAAAATTTGGCATGTACTTGCACGTCACGGTTACGTGATTGAAAAATATGCATAGCAGACAAATACGCGCGAATACGCATTTAGGGAAATTCATTATTAATCCTTCAGTTCATACCCTGATACAGCGATACTCCACCTCAAAATTGATCTAGGTATATTTATACTCTGAATCTGAATTGAACGCTCTTCAGCTTAAATTGCTTCTGGGTAGTGAGAAACTACATACCTGTACCCTCAAAACTTTGTACCGTACTCTCGAAACCAGGTACCTTATACCTTCGGAACCATGTACCCTCTACCCCAAGCTCGAAACCATGTACCCTGTATGCTCGATACTGATACGACCATAATTAGGAATTATAGTGCCTTGCGAGGACTATCTTTAGTTATAGGGGATCCGTAGGGGGGAGAGAGAGAGAGAGAGAGAGAGAGAGAGAGAGAGA
>Ga0224501_10004933_pt1 | contig 10527 bp, 6 predicted proteins | sample SF_Oct11_sed_USG_4_FD_169105 | JGI IMG/M metagenome (GOLD analysis project Ga0224501, IMG submission 169105) | Sediment microbial communities from San Francisco Bay, California, United States - SF_Oct11_sed_USGS_8_1 | ecosystem: Environmental > Aquatic > Marine > Sediment | place: USA...
CATAGATATTCTTTGCTGTCTCATCCTCAATACCAGTTACAAACACATCAATATTACCCCAGATATCAGAAGTTGTTCCTTGACCCCAGGTCACCAGGAAGTTTGTGTCTGAAACAGCTAAAGCCGACCACCAGCGTCGATTATCAGTATTGTCCGAGATTCTAAAATTTTCTCCAATCAACGAACCGTTAGTGTCGATGAATTGTCCATAGATTATCTGACCACTATTATTATCTCCGGTCTGCCAGACCACCAGATAATTCGTGCCATCAAACTTTACATCAGCCCAGCGATGACAACCACTACCAAGCGCAATATTGATAACATTGCCGACAAGTGTGCCTTGCGGCGATACAAGATGACCGTAAATCTCAAGGTCAGGATAAATTCCAGTAAACCAAACCACCAGATAATTTGTCCCATCGAACCCTAGATTTGGTCCACCGGTATAGCCGGTGGCAATTGTGATAACATCGTCTTCAGGTTGACCTTCTTGGTTGACAAATCGACCAAAAATACCGCTACTCGATTTATACCAAACCACAAAACAGCGCTCTTCATCACAAGCCATATTAGGACGGTATTCAGAAACTCCTGAGCCAGTTGAAACACATACGCCAGTATCAAGCACCACACCTTGTGGAGTTACTCTTGTAACTGTAGTATAAAATATGTTAGGCACACCATTCTTCTCATCAGCCCAGGCTAAGACATAATTTTCGCCATTAAAACATATTGCCGGATCATTTTGGATAAAATCAGGATTTGACGGATTACATATCTCAAATGAATTGATAGTATCAAGATTAGGAGTGACACGCACTCCGATTAAATCACCTTTAGTTCAACAGTGATTTCTGGTTACAACTAAAAAATTCGTTCCGTCAAAGGCAGCACTACACCGGTAACCAGCACTATCGGTATAAAGTTCTACGCCATTCGGGTCAAGCACTGTGCCATCTTTTGTTACCCGCGCGCCATAGATTGACATATTGGGATATTGCCTTTGGTCAACCCAGAATACATAGTACTGGTCATTGGCATAACAGACCGAAGGGTATCCGGTATAACTAGGTGCAGTGCTGATTGGAAAATCAGCACCGATTAATAAAAATATTAACGGTAACATAATACCTCCATCTTGATTTTATTTAAAAGGTCTTATTTGTAAAGAAGAACTATTAAAGTCCGAATTCGTTAGTTATTAATACTTTTTTGAGTGTTTCTAAGAAAGCATGAACTGAGACTAAAAACTATCAAATAATCTAAAAAATCTTACAAGCCAAGATGAAATTCTGAGTACGTTTCCTCATTCGGATTTTCGAAATAGCTCACTTGCTGCTTGTTCCACTTCGGTAAGTCTTCGCTTCAACAAATCCTGGCAATCCACAATCTTTCGGTCATAGTAATTAATAACATTTATCTTTACGTCATATTCGTTAGGGTCTCGAGAAACCACAGCAATTAGAGCAGCTTGGCATGTCTCAAAGTATTTCCTGATGTAACCTGCATATTCCTGCATAATGGATATGAGTTTTTTAACCTCAACATAAAGTCTGCTTAATTTATATGCCTCATCGACTGGTTGACGAGAAGCAATCTGAATCAATCCTGCCTTGTTTGTTGCATCGGCTATTTTTAAATTAACGCTGTCTAATAATACAAATACTGGCTGCAACCGTTCCAATGCCTTTTGAGCAACTTCTCTGGTCATACTGGCTTCACCGGCTGGTAACATTTTCTGCGCCCGCTCCCAGAGAATAACACTTGCCCGATGGTTTTCGATAATTATATTTAATGCCTTCTGGACATCAGAATGTTGATAACCTTGCGCCGCTCTCCTAACCGTCCGTTTTTTAATATACTTTTCAGCCACCGAATCCTGCTCCACTTGAAGGGTTGGTTCTTCTGTCTCCACTATTTTGTATTGAATAAACCCGGCTCGAAACCGACGGATAAGTACCAAGCAGATAACCGCTAACACCACGACAAAAAATATCCAACCTACAATCCGTCCTGTTTTATTAACACCTTGTTTCTTCTCTGGACGAAAAATCGGTTCGAGTTGTGGCTCGTTAATATCTGGTTTCATACTCTATCTTTCCGTGATGGGCAATTGCCGATTCCAACTGTCAAGAACTGACGAATTTGTTTCAATTTTTGATAATGGTCCTGGCAATATTTTCATCTTAAATAAAGACTTAAAAATACACCAAATTTCTGAGGATAAGTCAAGACAAATTTTTAAGAGCCAAAAAGTTGACTTCAAAAATTGAGGGATGCCACTAAGGAGGGTATGGTGAACTGCTACCAGAGCTACTCCTTAAGCAATACCCTAAGTGACTCTGTAGGTCGCTCCGTAGAAGGCTCCCTAAGTAATCCCCTGAGCTAATCTCTAAGTAACTCCCCAGGCAACCCCCTAAGCAGCCCGGAAAGCAGCCCAGTAAGCGACTCCTGAGGTCACTCCCTAATCGGCTAAGGAAGCTTCTCTGTAGGCTACCTCCTAAGCTGCTTAGGGGGCTACCCCCTAGGCAATACCCCCTCCTTACCAGTAAATAGGAATAAGCCCGGTCAAATTAATAACTTAAGATAATTTTTTACTCGGTAAAAAGTAGTCTAATAGTATACTTTTCTAATAAAAATGCCGAAGCATATATTCGTGTCTAAGTCTTTTGCCCGATTCGGACTAAGTGATACACCCTACTCAAGCGAAAATTGACATAAGTGACTGATAATTAAAAAAATAGGCGAAATAATATCGCGATTTTAGGTTGAATTATATTACAATCTTTTATAAAGAACTGAGCAAGTTTTAGATAAATTATTTTTTTCTCAAGGTTCTTTAAATCCATCATTAAAACCAAGGGTCAATTTTAAAGCGTGGGTCGGGCAGGCATTGACACATGTCTCGCCGATAAAACCAAATTTAAACCGAACATTCAGTAAACTCCAAAATATACTTTTCCGTCTCGGTCAATATAACCCCATTTTCCACCTTTAATGATACCATATTTGTCCAGTTGACCCCCAATATTAACCCGTGCCTTCCCTTTGGAAAAGTACAAGGCTACATCAAACTGCGGCTCGATTATAATCTTTCCGGTTTGGTCAATATAGCCCCATTTTCCAGCAATTTCTACTGCTGCTAACCCTTCGGAAAAGTGTAAAGCATTATCAAATTGCGGATTGATAACATAATGCCCGGTCTTATCAATATAGCCCCACTTTCCACTAATCATTACTGGTGCCAAACCCTCAGAAAAGTGCCTTGCCAAATCAAACTGTAGTTTGATTAAATATATACCGGTGTTAGAAATATAACCCCACTTTGCATCAATCATTACTGGTGCCAGACTTTCGGAGAAGTGCCGAGCTAAATCAAACCGTGGAGCAATTACACATCTTCCAGTCTTATCAATATAGCCCCACTTTCCGTTAATCTCTACTGCTGCGCGGCGTTCGGAAAAGTTCAAAGCCCAATCAAACTGCGGCTCGATTATAATCTTTCCAGTCCGTTCAATATAACCCCATTTTCCGCCTCTTATTAAACCATACTTCCCTATTTGACCGCCAATATTTACTCGTGCCCGTCCTTCGAAAAAGTGTAAAGCTCCATCAAACTTTAGCTCTATTACAATCTTTCCAGTCTTATCAATATAGCCCCACTTTCCGTTAATCGCTACCGGTGCCAGACCTTCAGAAAAGTGCCTTGCCAAATCAAATTGTGGATTGATTACAATCCTTCCTGTCCTATCAATATAGCCATACTTGCCATTTTGGATAACGGGTAATAGTTTACTTGACTTTACTGCCTCATTTTGCTGCAGGTTTTTCATTTTAATTCAACGGATTAATTCAGAAGACACAATGCTTATCTATCTTCTTCATTCATATCGCTTAACCAAGATTATTGAAGTATGACTTCAATATCAGGAATCTCAGTCTGTTTTAAATTTACCTCGTATAAATAACTTTGTTAGTCGAACTGACCGAACCAATTTTCAGCCTGACAAAATAGACACCGGGTTTGACCAGATTGCCTTTCGAATCAGAACCATCCCAGAATAGGGCAGTGTTTGGTGCAAAGTGCTTAGTGCAAAGTGAAAAAGATTTAACCAATCTACCATTGGCGTAATAAATTTTTAAAGTGAGATTTTGGTTCCGTATTTTTGCCGGCGATAAATTCAACTTAAACTCTGCCTTATCATAGAAAGGGTTAGGGCGGATTTCACAAAGCGGTTTTTTATTAGTAAGAGGAATATTTATAACTTCTTTTACTTCTGGTCCGCTCCAGTCAATTACGGTCAAATAGTCTGGACCAGGCATCACAACCGCTGCCTTCTGTACTGCTGGACAATAGTCAAAATAAGAAGGACCAGCTGGTAATACGATAGCTTCTTCACCACGATGAATATGACCTGGCGCGCCAGTGACCGCTGATGTCAAAACAATCGGTTCACCCAATTCGTCAAATCGAACTTGAATCAGACTTCCATAACCTTCATAAGAATTGGTACTAATGATGTTGCCGGTTCTCGGATTGATATTAACCACCGTCTTACTGTTGTAATGACCGATACCGATTTGGTCGAGCACTTTGTTATAATCAAGTCGCAAAGGATAATCACCACAAGGATAAGTTCCAATCACATAAGATGTCTCACCATCAACATAAATTAATGAGAAATTATCGCTAAAGGCATTAGTAACCGTAGCAAAGCGACCAGTGCTGTCAAAAGCAATCTGAATCGGAAAATCACCAACCGGTAATGGCGTAACACTGTGCGTATGAGTATTAATCACCTTTACCTGGTCATCAAATGATGCGGCAACCAGCACATAATCACCGGATGGACTCACCTTAACATCACTGCTCACACCATAAGCTGCCCAGACCACACCGATTACACCACAAGCAAGCTCGGCAATTTCCTGACTGGCTCGACCTGCCAGTTCGACAAAAGAGACCGTATTTGCCTGAATGTTCCCGATATAGGCATAATGGTCGTCCGGACTGATTGAAACCACACCAGCACGGGTACCGGTTGGGACATCGGCAACCACTATGTTAGAATCGAGGTCAATAATCTTTACTGAATTTGTATTGAAAGCACAAACCACTGCCCAGCGTGAATCTGAAGTGATTGCAACATCTTGAACCCTATCACCAATATCAATGATTGTATCGATCGTATAGGTATTAAGGTCTACAATCGTGGCATTATCCGAAAGGACATTGGTGACAATTGCCTTTGTCCCATCTGGAGTTATTGCTACTCTTCTCGAAGCATCGCCTTCTGGTTCTAAGCCGGCATTGGTTGTGCCTCGATAATTCGGGGCACTTGGTGTTGTATAATCGTAGAAGTATAAACCTTCATGACGGTAAGGGTCAAAGCCTATCACCCGATAATCTAATGGTGAAACTGCACCACGGTATTGTGTATTACCACTATACTGTCCAAGCACTGCTTCGGTTGCGAAATCAACGATGGAAAAATTATATTGTCCGCTTATCGCTAAGCTGTGGTCAGGTGAAGTACCAATCCAGAATGGTGTATAAGTCTCGGTGAAGACTATAAAATCAGATGTGGCAAACCGAACAATCGCACTACTATTATTACTGATACCAACAAATGCCTTTGAGCCATCCCGGTTTACTCCTGCTTCCAAAGCCATGCTTATTTGATAACCGGTTAGAGTAACACTGCTGGTCACAGTTCGAGTCGCAATATCAATCTGATGAACAATCCCTGGATTGGTTAAACTGATTGCGATTGCCTTGGTGCTATCCCCGGACAAATTGATTGAAGGACAACTCGGAATACCGATAATAGTATCTTCAGCCAGACCAGTTGTTGTATTAAAGAAAAACACCGTATCAAGACCATTGCTTACGATTAAATGGTTGCCATCCGGTGTGATTTCAAAATTGGTAAAAGTGACCGAATTACGTCCATTCTCCGAGATCCAGCCAAAGCTTGCCAGATAAATCGGGAAATTATTAATCGTCATTGTATGACTCATTGTGGTTAAGTCAAAAACTTCACAGGTATTACTGATGTCACAGGAAACATAGGCTTTTCTGCCATCTGGACTAATTCGGATAACCCAGGGTTGTTGTCCGGCTGGCAACTGAAAAATCGTATCGATTGAATAGTCATTAAGATTGATTATATATATCTCATCGCTGAACGCACAAGCTACAATGGCAAAAGAATCAGTGACCGCAATCCCGCCCGGATAATCACCAGCATCAATATTTGTGATGACTGACATCGTCTGCCAATCAAAGACCGTAACATTATCGGTCATTCGGTTGGTCAAAAGGATTCTTGAGCCATCCTTAGTAAAGGTTACCCATCCCAAATAATCACCTTCAGGCAGTATCCCAGGTTCAATATCAATCCTTGTATAATTAGAATCTACATTAGAAAGAAAATCATTAATTGTCTTGTTGTGGTTGGCGTTTATGTATTGCACGACTGGTTCGGCAAAAGGACAAACCGATTCAGCGGATACTTCAGGCGCGAGCAAAACAAAGACAAAACAGACAAATATGAAATAATTTTTCATAATTACTCCTTTCTATAACAATTATTAAGCAAATATTATGAACTGTCCAGAGAAAAGGTTGGTTTAATTGTTAAGTTTTGATATAGCTATAGGTAGCCGCAGGCTTTAGCCTGCGACCAAACTGTTGAGAATTCCCAAACTTACGCACCCTAAAGGGTGCGGCTACCTTTAAATTTTATTAAAAATTTATTCCTTTATTTCACGACCAGAAACTTTCTAATTGTCGTCCCAATTCGTAAGAAATAGATACCAGGATTTACTCCTTTCAAAGATAAGTTCACTTCAGGTGTAGTAACTATTAGTTCCCTTATTAAATTTCCAGAAACATCGAAGATTTTTAGATGTTCAGATTCTTTCCCGAATAACCGAGAACGGACTCGTATCACGTTGTTCGCTGGATTCGGAAAAATTTCTAAGGTTAAGCGCGAAGCGTTATGCGTATTGCTTTCTTCCATCCCCCCGGTTTGAACACACTTGATGGTCAAAAAGTCATCATCCGAGCCTACGCCATGATTATAACCAGTCACATAGACATTACCCGAAACATCCAGCGCCATCGAATAAACCTCGTCATCAAAACTTCCGGGTCCTGGGTAAAAGAATACCCACTGTTCAACTCCATCTGAATCATATTTAATTATTAAATAGTCTTTATAGGTGCTCTCATTATAACCATATCCACCCACATAGACATTACCGGCTTCGTCAACCGCAATACAATTACCCACATCCGGACCATCGCCTGGACCATTATATCTTCTTACCCATACGCTATCACCGTCTGAATTATACTTAATCGTTACAATATCCCACATCGTGCCTATACCACTGCTTAATCCGGTCACGTAAACATTTCCTTGATTGTCGAGCGCAAGCGCATACGCTTCATCCATATCATCGCGTGGACCATTATATCTTGCTATCCATTGCTCGACTCCTTCGGGATTATACTTGATTGTGACATAATCATAACCTTCAACATTGATACTATCCGGTCTACTTCTTCCTGTAACATAGACGTTACCAGCTTCATCAACCGCAATAGCATATGCTCCATCCTGACGATTTCCTGGACCATTATATCTTCTTACCCATAGGGTTTCACCAGCTGAATTATACTTAACGGTTGCATAGTCGTAATCATACCAAGGGCTGAGAGGACCTTGGCTTTCTCCGGTAACATAGACGTTCCCTGCTTGGTCAACCGCAATTGCATACGCTAAATCCTCACTTATTGGTCCATCATATCTTTTTACCCATAATGTTTCACCAGCAGTATTATATTTAATTGTTACATAACCATTATCCGAGATGCTTGAGCTTTGGATAGAATCACTCGTTCCGGTAACATAGACATTACCTTGATTATCGATTGCAAGGTCAAAAGCCCAATCCCAATCATCTCCTATTCCATTATATCGGTTAACCCATTGCTCGACACCTTCGGAATTATACTTGACTGTCGCATAGTCATATCTATACTCAGTTGAACCCCAGCTATATCCGGTCACATAAACATTGCCTTGATTATCAACCGCAATATCCTGAGCAATATCCCAACCGATTCCAGGAATATTATATCTTCTTACCCATAGGGTTTCACCAGCTGAATTATACTTAATTGTGGCATAGTCATACTGGGTGCCTGAACCATAACTTGCACCAGTAACATAGACATTACCTTGGTTGTCAACCGCGATAGCGTAAGCCTCATCAAAACTATTGCCCGCACCATTGTATCTTCTGACCCAGGCGGTATCGACTTGAGCAAAGACAAAAGTGATAAACAACAAATGTAAAACTATTAATATAAATTTCTTCATATAACCTCCCTAAGTTTGTGCTTTATTTAAAATTACTTTTAGCTGAAGCTTATTTTGAAACAATGAACTTTTTCGTCATTGTTTCGGTTCCTAACTGCAAGAAATAGACACCAGGCTTTATTCCGGTCAAAGATATTTGTGTTTCGGGAGAAGAAATTTCTGTTTCTGTTATCAACTTTCCCGATACATCAAAAATTTTAAGGTTCATTTCTTCTTTTTTGTAGGAGGGGTTTCCTGACCCCGACTGTTGGGAAAGGGAAGTCGCTCCTACATACGGAACACGGACACGAATAACGGACCTTGCCGGATTCGGATAAATCTCTGGTGTCGAGCGTAAAGCTTTAAGCGTAGAGCGTTCTTCTACCCCAGGTGTTTGCCTATATTTAATCGTTGCCCAATCAATATAAGATACCGGTTCGGTTTGACTCCGTCCGGTGACATAAATATAACCTGAATTGTCAACAGCTATTGCCGTGGGAACATCAATACATGAATCTAAATGGTTATAAGTAGCATGCCATTGTTCGATACCGTCTGAGTTATACTTAATAGTAAGATAATCTTGTCGTGTTCTTGTGCTTTCACTATCCATGCTATATCCTACAACGTAGACATCAGCGAATTGGTCAAGCTTCAAACATTTTCCTCCACCGTCGTCATAAATTGCGTCAGTCCCATTCGCGGGTCCATTATATCTTGTTACCCATTGTTCTTCACCCGAAGAGTTATACTTAATCATTACAATGTCGGTCCCGGTGCCGACCCCGGCACTTGAACCGGCAACATAGACATTACCCAATGCGTCAACTTCAACTCCATAGCCAGTATCACCACCATTACCGACCGGTCCGTTATATCGGCGTACCCATGCCGTATCGCCATTCGGGTAATATTTGATGGTTGCAATATCGCTGCCGGTACCAAGCCCCTTACTACGCCCGGTGACATAAGCATTACCCGAACCATCCACCGCAATATCAAATGCCGCATCAGAACTATCCGCATAATTGTATTTTCTAACCCATAAAGTATCGCCATTGGTCGGATTATATTTTATTGTAACATAGTCATAAATTGTGCCAGAACTATAAGGATTACTATATCCGGTAACGTAGACATAACCGGAATTATCAACCGCTATTGCTTCGGCATGGTCAGTTCCATTTCCAGAACCATTATATCTTGCCACCCATTGCTGAACACCGGAAGAATCATACTTGACTGTAGCATAGTCAAAGTCATAGCTGGCACTTTGGCTATAGCCAGTGACATAGACATTTTCCTCTTCATCAACCGCTATGACATTGGCAAAATCATAACCATCGGTCGGATTAGGACCATTGTATCTTCTGGTCCATGCCGTATCACCATTTGGTCGGTACTTAACAGTATAATAGTCACCGTCACCTGAACTCATCGTGTAGCCGGTGATATAGATATTACCGAATGGTCCGATTACAATTAAATTTCCCCGTTCGTTATAATTTCCGTTATTGATATATCTGACCCAGGCGGTATCGCCATCGGCTGTATACTTTATTGTTGTCCATTGGCTATAATTACCAAAACCATTATTTCCGGTAACATAGACATTGCCTAAATTATCGGCTGCTATCGCATAAGCCCAATCTGATTCATATCCGGGGCTCGTCCATCTTCTTACCCAGACCGTGTCGACCTGGGCAAAAAGATTAGTGACCAGTAAGAGTAATAAAGCAAATAATAATAAGTTCTTCATAAAACCTCCTTAATCGTTAATTTTATTTGCTTATACAAACTAAATTAACCGAAAATATTAAGTGGGTCAAGAGTAAATTCTAAGTTATTATTCAAAGCCGTTAAAATGGTTCCCATAGTGAGATTGCTAAAAAATTACTTACCACTGAACAACACTGAAAATCATCGCTTATCTCTTCTTTTCGGTGTATTTCAGTGTTGAATGATTTTTTTCGTTTACAGTGTTTTCTTGACATCTTTACCTGTTAGCTAATAATATTAATGATGCTTAAAGACAAAATCCTCCCGAATCGGGTCTCATCGATGAAGGGTCGATTCGACGAGGCACCGGAACGACCTGGGGTCTATTTATTAAAGGACCAAAGGGGCAAGATTGTTTATGTTGGTAAGGCAA